>JADMIO011478724.1_pt1 | contig 15762 bp, 12 predicted proteins | sample 8958161 | NCBI WGS metagenome assembly JADMIO01 (sample SAMN16585339, study PRJNA669376) | soil metagenome | isolation source: Crop rotation soil | place: USA: Cullars Rotation, Alabama | collected 2011
CGACCATGCGCGTCCGGGCGATCACCACGGCGCGCTCGACGAAGTTCTCCAGCTCGCGCACGTTTCCCGGCCAGTCGTAGTTCGATAGCCGCTGCATGACGTCCAGCGCGAACCCCGGCACCGAACGCCCCTCGCGCGCGTTCACCTCGCGCCGGAAGTGCTCGGCCAGGGCGGGAATGTCCTCGCGGCGCGCGCGCAGCGGCGGGATCTCGATCGGCACGACGTCCAGCCGATAGAACAGATCCTCGCGGAACTGCCCCTCCTCGATCATCCCCTCGAGATCCCGGTTCGTCGCGGCGACGACGCGGACGTCGATCGGGATGGGTGAGCTGCCACCGACCGGCGTCACCTCGCGATCCTGCAGCGCGCGCAGCAGCTTGCCCTGCAGGCTGCGCGGCATCTCGCCGATCTCGTCGAGGAACAGGGTGCCCCGGTGGGCGGCCACCATCCGGCCCGTGCGCGCCTTGTCGGCGCCCGTGAACGCGCCGCGCACGTGCCCGAACAGCTCGGCCTCGGCCAGCGAATCCGGGATGGCCGCCATGTTGACGGCGACGAACGGACCCGTGCGCCGCCCGCTGGCGCCGTGAACGAGGCGCGCGATGACTTCCTTCCCCGTGCCGGTCTCGCCGCGAATCAGGACCGCGGCGTCGGTGTCGGCGATCTGGTCGACCTGCTCCAGCACCGTTCGGATGGCCGGGTGGTCACCGATGACGGCGACGCCCGCGGTGGGGCGTCCAGCCGATCGGTCCGACGTGACCTGCTTGATCGCGTCCTGCAGCGCCGAGGTGTGGAACGGCTTGGCGACGACCGCGGCCGCCCCCGCGCGCAGCGCCTCGACGGCGCCCGCGACCGACCCGTGCGCGGTCAGCGCCAGCGCGGTGACGGCCGGCCGGCACGCGCGCGCCTTCATGATCACCGCCGCGCCCTCGCCCGCCGGAAGCCCGAGGTCGACGATCACCAGCGAGAAATGCGAATGGCCCAGGCGCGCGATGGCGCCCGCCGCCGTCGTGTTCGCGGCGGCGTCGAAACCCATCGCCCGCACCACCCCGACCACCACCGCGGCGATCTGAGGATCGTTGCCGACGACGAGAACCGACTTGCCCATTTGCCTCTAAGGGACATCGGCCGCGGGGGCCGTCGCTTGAGCGGGGCCCTTGTTGACAAGTCCGCAACAGCGTTCAGGAAATCGCCCGCGTCAGGGCGGAACCTCAGCCCTTTCGGTCGCTTGGCGGACCCGGAGCCGTTGCGCCCGGGCCGTGTGGGGAGCCGGCGAGCTCTGCTCGCCGCGTACCATCGCGGGAGGGTTCGGGAACCCTTCGAGGGTTCCCGACTGAAACGTCAAGGCGCCGCGGGCGCCGGGCTGGGAACCTCGGCGCGCGGGTAGGAACCGAGCACTTTCAGCGTCTCGCACGACGCGCGCAGGTCGGCCAGAGCAGCCGCCACCGCCTCGTCGCGTTCGTGGCCGTCGATGTCGACGAAGAACACGTATTCCCAGGGCCGGCGCCGGGACGGCCGGCTTTCGATCTTGCTCATGTTGAGACCGCGCTGCGCGAACGCGCCCAGCACGCGGTACAGGATGCCGGGTTCGTCGCGCGTCACCAGCAGCAGCGACGTCTTGTCCTTCCCCGTCGGCGTCGCCTGTTCGCGGCCGACCACCAGGAAGCGCGTCATGTTGTGCGAGAGGTCCTCGATGTTCCGCCGCAGGATCACCAGGTCGTAGAGGCGCGCCGCGATCTCGGAGGCGACGGCGGCGCCGCGCGCGTCGTCGTGGGCCAGGCGCGCGCCGTCGGCCGTGGAACGCGCCTCGACGATCGAGGCGCGCGGCAGGTGCGTGGCCAGCCAGCGGCGGCATTGCCCGGCGGCGACGGGGATCGAGTACACGCGCTCGACCTCGGCCAGCACGACGCCCGCGCGCGCGAGCAGGCACATGTGGATCTCCAGCGCGATCTCGGCGCTGATCTTGAGGTCGCTCTCGAGGAACGTGTCGAAGGTGTGAATGATGCCGCCCTCGGTCGTGTTCTCGACGGGGACGACGCCGAAGTCGGCGCTGCCGCGGGCCACTTCATCGAACACGCCCGGGATCGTCCCGATGGGCGTCGCGCGCGCCGACAGGCCGAACTGCTGCTTGACCGCCATGTGCGAGAACGTGCCTTCCGGACCGAGGTAGGCGATGCGCACGCCCTTCTCCAGCGCGAGGCAAGCGCTGAAGATCTCCTGGAACACCGATCGGATCGCTTCCGTCGGGAACGGCCCGGGGTTGGTCGCCGACAGGCGATCCGCGATCTGACGCTCGCGCGACGGGACGTAGAACGGGACGGCCAGCTCGCTTTTCAGTTCAGCCACCCGCCCCACCAGGCCCGCCCGCTGGTTGAGCAGCCCCAGGATCTTGTCGTCGGCCGCGTCGATCTGCCCGCGCAGCTGGTCGAGCTCCGCCTGCGGATCCTTCGGATCTTTTTTGGGCGCTGGCGGGTCCTTGGCCATTTCCGCGGCAGCTTACTACTTAGTCGGGACCCTGGGAGGGTCCCGGTCCCCCCGCGATGAGCTTCGCGCGGCTAAGCCGCGCTGCGCTCGACGCGATCACATCGGGACCCTGGGAGGGTCCCGCGCCCCCCGCGATGAGCTTCGCGCGGCTAAGCCGCGCTGCGCTCGACGCGATCACATCGGGACCCTGGGAGGGTCCCGCGCCCCCCGCGATGAGCTTCGCGCGGCTAAGCCGCGCTGCGCTCGACGCGATCACATCGGGACCCTGGGAGGGTCCCGCGCCCCCCGCGATGAGCTTCGCGCGGCTAAGCCGCGCTGCGCTCGACGCGATACACTGGCCGCATGCGGCTGGCGACGCTCCGGGATGGGACGCGGGACGGCGCGCTGATCGTCGTCGGGCGCGGCGGCGACCGCTTCGCGCGCGCCGCCGCCGTGGCGCCCACGCTGCAGGCCGCGCTGGACGACTGGGAGCGCGCCGCGCCGGCGCTGGCCGCGCTGGGCCTGGAGCTGGGGCGATCGAACCCGGGCGAGCCGCTGGATCCGGCGCTGCTGGGGCCGCCGCTGCCGCGGGCGTACGAATGGGTGGATGGCTCGGCGTTCCTGGCGCACGTGCGGCGCGTGCGCGCGGCGCGCGGCGCCTCGCCGCCCGCCACGCTGGAGACGGATCCGCTCGTCTATCAGGGCGGTTCGGGCGTGCTGCTCGGACCGCTCGACGACATCCCGCTCTACGAACCCGCGTGGGGCCTGGACTTCGAGAGCGAGATCGCGCTGATCCTCGGCGACACCCCGCAGGGGACGCGCGCCGCCGACGCGCGCGCGCACGTCCGCCTGGTGATGTTGGCGAACGACATCACCTTGCGCGCCCTGGTCCCGGACGAGCTGGCTAAGGGCTTCGGGTTCTTCCAGTCGAAGCCGGCGACGGCGTTCTCGCCGTTCGCGGTCACGCCCGACGAGCTGGGGCTGGCGTGGCGCGACGGCCGCGTCCATCTGCCCCTGCGCACGTTCTACAACGGCGAGCTGGCCGGCGATCCGCACGCGGGCGAGATGCACTTTTCGTTCTTCGACCTCATCGCCCACATCTCCCGCACGCGCGCGCTCGTCGCGGGGACGATCCTGGGCAGCGGCACGGTGTCGAACGCCGACCGCGCCCGCGGCGTCTCGTGCCTGGTCGAACGGCGCGCGCTGGAACAGATCGACGGCGGCCGCGCGATCACGCCGTTCATGTCGCCCGGCGACACGATCGCGATCGAGCTGCGCGACGCCGCCGGCCGCGACGTCTGCGGCCGCATCGAGCAGCGCGTGGTGCGACGGTGAACGCCACGTGATCCTCTACGACTACTGGCGGTCCAGCTCGGCCTGGCGGGTGCGCATCGCCCTGCATTTCAAGGGCATCGCGTTCGAACGGCGGGTGGTGAACCTCATCAAGGACGGCGGCGAGCAGCACACGGATGCGTTCCGCACCCTGAACCCGCTGGGCCAGGTGCCGGTGCTCGTCACCCAGGAAAAAGACGGCGCGCGCACCATCACGCAGTCGATGGCGATCATCGGCTACCTCGAGGAAACGGTCCCGGTGCCGCCGCTGCTTCCGGCCGACCCGTGGCTGCGGGCGCGCGCCCGGCAGCTCGCCGAGATCGTCAACGCCGGGACCCAGCCGCTGCAGAACCTCACCGTCCTCGATCACGTCGAGGCGCAGGGTCTCGATCGCGAAGCCTGGGCCCGCCATTTCATCGCCCGCGGACTGGCCGCGCTGGAGGCCGCATCTCAAGAAACCGAGGCGACGTTCCTCGTCGGCGATGCGCCGTCCATCGCCGACCTTTATCTGGTCCCGCAGCTCTACAACGCCCGCCGCTGGAAGGTGGATCTCGCACCGTACCCGACGTTGGTCCGGGTGGATGCGACGTGCGCCGGCTTACCCGCCTTCGTTGCGGCGCACCCGCATGCGCAATCGGATGCGCAATCGGATGCCCGGCCCTCCGGCTGAAAATGGTCCTTAAAAAAAATCTTGCTCTGATATTCTGTGGCGGCCTCGTGCGCCGCCTTCTATTGACAACGACCGCTTTACTCACCGGCGTCGCGCTATGCGGAACCGCGCGCGCGGCTGACCCCGCCGCCGACGATCAGCGGCCGAACGCAGCGCTGGCCGCGTGCGCCTCCGGCGACGTCGCGAAAGGGATCGCGATCCTCGGCCAGCTGTACGCGGAGACGCGCAACCCCTCCTTCGTCTTCAACCAGGGCCGCTGCTATCAGAAGAACAATCAGCTCGAACCGGCGCGCGGCAGCTTCACCGAGTACCTGCGCATCGGGACGAACGAGCCGCCCGAGGATCTCCAGCGCGCCCAGGCCTTCGTCAAGGAGATCGACGAGGCGCTCGCGCGCCAGCGCGCCAGTCAGCCGGCCCCGGTTGTCGCGACGACGCCCACCGCCGCCCCCAGCGACAACAAGGCCATCTTGCGGGTCAGCAGCGTCGTGCTCGCGGCCGTCGGCGTCGCCGCCGTCGGCTTCGGCGTCGCCATGAGCTTCAAGGTCAAGTCCACGAACGACGACCTTCAGGGTCTGTTCGCCGGTCAGCCTTACGTCACCGACGTCGCGCGGATCCAGCAGCTGCAATCCGACGGCGACAAGTACCAGACCCTGCAATGGGTCGGCTACGGCGTCGGCGCGGCGGCCGTCGCGGGCGCGGTGACGACGTTCATCCTGGGCGGATCGAAGCTGCCCTGGGCGGCCGAATCCGCGAACAAGACCGCGTTTGACCTGACGCCTGTCGTCTCCCCCGACGGCAGCGGCGCCGTCCTCCGGATGCGCTTCTGATGACCGCGGGCGCCCTTCAGCGAAGGAGTCTCGCCCCCGCGCTGGCGTTCGGCGTCGCGCTCGCCGTGGTGCTGGGCGCGGGCGGCTGCAAGATCGACCCGCTGCCGAGCTCGCGCGTCGTCTGCGATCCCAACGCGCCCCGCTGCCCGACCGGCACCCTGTGCGAACAGGTGAGGGACGCGCAGATCCAGGTCGGCATCTGTTGCCGCGTGTCGGGCTGCACCGACGGGCTGACGCCCGATCAGATCGGCGCGATCGTGGATGCGGGCGTGGGGTCGGGCCTGGTGGACGGCGGCGCGACGTGCACGCCGGAAGCGTGCACCACCAACCCTGGATACCCGTGTCTCGAGGGTCGCATCGAATGCGGCTCGGACAGCCGCGCGTGCAAGGACGGACCGAAGGCGCGCGACGGCACGCCCTGCTCCACCAACAAGCTCTGCGTCAACGGCGTGTGCAGCGTCTGCACGGCAGGAACCGCGTGCACGACCAACAGCGATCAGTGCCGCAGCGGCGTCATCGTCTGCGATCCGGTCGGCTGCATGAACAGCACCGCCAAGAGCCCGGGCGCCAGCTGCGGCATGGGCCAGGTGTGCAGCGCCGCCGGAACCTGTATCCCGTGCGCGACGGGCGCCCTGTGCAGCACCAACCCCGGCACGCCGTGCAAGAAGGGCGCGATCGCGTGCAGCACCGGCTCGCCCACGTGTGGCGACGACACGAACGTCCCCGACGGGACGTCGTGCGGCCCCGACAAGGTCTGCAAGGCGGGCGCGTGCATCGGCTGCGCGGGCGGAACGGTCTGCGACACCAATCCCGGTGGGGCGTGCAAGCTGGGCGTCGTCTCTTGCGGGATGTCCTCGTCTTCCGGCTGCATCGACGGCGAGGATGTCAGCGCCGGCACCTCGTGCGGATCGAACATGGTGTGCAACGGCAACGGCCAGTGCGTGATGTGCGAGGAGGGCAAGGCGTGCACCACCAACCCAGGCGCACCGTGCAGGACCGGCGTTACTGATTGCGCCACCGGCGCCCCGAAGTGCATCGACAGCGGCAACACGTCCGCGGGCACCACCTGCGGCACCAACCAGGTGTGCAACGGGACGGGCACCTGCGTTTCGTGCACGGCGGGCCAGGCGTGCACGACGAATCCGTCGGTCTGCAGGAACGGCGTCACGTCGTGCGTCACCGGCGTCTCCACCTGCGTCGACGGGACGCCCAAGCCCAACACGGCGACCTGCCCCGGCGGCCCGCTGTGCGACGGCAACGGCTTCTGCGGCGTGTGCATGGCCGACCAGAGCTGCACCGGCAATCCCACCGCGTGCAAGCAGGGCAAGACGATGTGCAACGGCGCCGCGACCACCTGTGTCGACGGCGCGAACAGCGCCGCGGGCAGCAGCTGCGGCGTCGGCATGGTCTGCAACGGCAGCGGCGCGTGCAACGCCTGCGGCGCTGGCCAGCCGTGCACCGGCAATCCGAACGCGTGCAAGAACGGCGTCACCTCCTGCGCGACCGGCACCCAGACCTGCGTCGACGGCAACAACAAGGTCGGCGGCACCAGCTGCGGCACCAACATGGTGTGCGACGGCAACGGGACCTGCGCGACGTGCACCCCCAACGCGAACTGCTCGACGAACCCGACCGCGTGCAAGACCGGCATCGTCAACTGCTCGACCGGCGCGCCCGTCTGCCAGGATTTCGGCAACCGTTCAGCGGGTACGGCCTGCGGCACCAACCAGGTGTGCGACGGCAACGGCACCTGCACCGCGTGCACCGCGGGTCAGGTGTGTACGGGCAATCCAGGCGCGTGCTACAGCGGCGTCACCTCGTGCATGAGCGGCGCCCCGACCTGTGTCGACGGCGCCGTCAAGGCGGCCGGGACCGGCTGCGGCGTCAACCAGGTCTGCAACGCGAATGGCCAGTGCACGCTGTGCACGCCCGGCCAGTCATGCGCGACGAATCCCAGCTCGGCGTGCAAGAACGGCGTCACCTCGTGTTTGACCGGCGTGCAGACGTGCGTCGACGACACGAACAAGGCCGCGGGGACCAGCTGCGGCACCAACATGGTCTGCAACAGCTCCGGCAGCTGCGTCTCGTGCACGGCGGGGGCCGGGTGCAGCGGTAATCCGTCGGCGTGCAAGAACGGCGTCATCTCGTGCGCGACGGGCGCCCCGGTCTGCGTCGACGGCAGCAGCAACGTGATGGCCGGCGTGTCGTGCGGGTCCAATCGGGTCTGCGACGGGATGGGGTTCTGCGGGTCGTGCACCGACGGCCAGAGCTGCTCGGGCAATCCAGGCGTCTGCTACAACGGCGTCGCGTCGTGCTCGACCGGCTCGTCGATGTGCGTGAACGGCAGCGCGAAGGCCGCCGGAACGAGCTGCGGCGCCAACATGGTCTGCAACGGCTCCGGCGGCTGCGTGTCGTGCACCGCCGGCACGTCGTGCACGGGTAACCCGAACATCTGCATCAACGGGACGACGTCCTGCGCGACGGGCGCGATGACCTGCAGCGACGGCAACGCCAAGGCGCCGGGCGTCAGCTGCGGGACCAACATGGTCTGCAACGGCGCGGGCTCGTGCGTCGCCTGCACCGCCGGACAGTCGTGCAGCGGCAACCCGACCACCTGCAAGACGGGCATGACCACCTGCTCGACGGGCGCGATGACTTGTATCGACGGCGGCAACACGGCGGCCGGCACCAACTGCGGCACGAATTTGGTCTGCAACGGCTCGGGCATGTGCGTCTCCTGCACCGCCGGCGGCGCCTGCACCACCAACCCGAGCATCTGCAAGAACGGCACGACGTCGTGCTCGACCGGGACGCAGACCTGCGTCGACGGCGGCAACAAGTCGGCCGGCACCAGCTGCGGCACCAACCTGGTCTGCAACGGTTCCGGCGCGTGCGTCTCGTGCACCGCGGGCCAGTCGTGCACCGGTAACCCGAACATCTGCAAGAACGGCGTTTACTCCTGCATGACCGGGACGATGACCTGCGCCGACGGCGGCAACAAGCCGGGCGGCACCAGCTGCGGCACCAACCTGGTGTGCGACGGCAACGGCAACTGCGGCTCGTGCACGGCCGGCCAGACGTGCCCGAACCCGCCCAACCCCTGCTTCACCGGCGTCACCAGCTGCACCACCGGCACGATGGTCTGCAACAACAACACGCAGAAGCCGGCCGGCTCGGCCTGCGGCCCGAACCAGGTCTGCAACGCTCAGGGCATGTGCATCAACTGCACGGCCGGCCTCTCGTGCACGACGAACCCGAACCAGTGCAAGGTCGGCATCACCCAGTGCGGCACCGGCGTGCAAACCTGCGTCGACAGCGGCAACAAACCCGACCAGACCGGCTGCAACGACGGCCAGGACTGCACGATGAACGACGTCTGCAAGAACGGCTCGTGCATCGGCACCAGCTACACCTGCTTCTCGACCCAGTGCCAGTCCAGCGCGCGCTGCAATGGATCGGGCGGCTGCACCGTCACGAACCTTCCGGACGGAACGACGTGCGGCTATCCCGACGACTGCACGTGCTGTTCGTGCGGCGGCAGTGGACGCTGCTCGGCCGGCATCTGCCACTACACGTCGTGCTGCAACACCGCGTTCTGCTGCTGCTCCGTCGCCCAGTCCTCAGGCGACGACGAAACCGTCGCGATCATCTGCCCCGACCCCGTTTAGAGCGCGATCCGGAAGGTCCGCCCGTATCGGAAATTCGAGGAGGGGGTGGATGAGCGCGGGGGTTGACGGGGATTTCGGCTGGCCCGAAGGTTGCTGCCTGGAAGCGACATGACGAAGACGCGCTGGTTCCTGGTGCTGCCCCTGATCGCCGCCGCCTGCGGCGATTCGTCACCGTCGACGCCCGCCCCGACGGAGCTGCGCTCGGACAAGGTCCGGGTCACCGCGCCGACGGTCACCGCTGACGACGCGGCGGCGTTCGCCTCCGACAACCTGGCGTTCGGGATCGATCTGCACCTGGCGCTGCGCGCGAGCCAGCCGGACAACTTCATCTTCTCGCAGACCAGCATCTCGACCGCGCTGGCGATGCTGTACGCGGGGGCGGGAACGACGACGGCGGCCGAGATGGCGACCGCGCTGCACTTCCGTCTGCCGGCGGACCGGCTGCACCCCGCGTTCAACGCGCTAGACCTCGCGCTGACCACGCCACCGTCGGGCAGCAGCGCCGCCGCCTTCCGCCTCGCGGTCGCGAACTCGATCTGGCTGCAGGAAGGCTTCCCGGTGCTGCCGGCGTACCTCGACACGCTGGCCACGAACTACGGCGCCGGAATGTTCGTCGCGGACTTCGTCGCCAACGCGGAAGGTGCGCGTCACCAGATCAACGGCTGGGTCTCCGATCGCACCGAGGCGCAGATCCCGGAGCTGTTCCCGAAGGGCGCGATCAACAACCTCACCCGGCTGGTGCTGACCAACGCCGTCTTCTTTCACGGCGACTGGAAGACGCCGTTCAAGCACGACGCCACGGCGAGCGCGCCCTTCCACGCGCTCTCGGGCGACGTCAGCGTCCCGACCATGCACGGGGAGCACAACGCCGCGCTGTGGAGCGGTGCCGGATGGTCCGCGGCCGCGCTGGACTACGTCGGCGACACCACGTCGATGATCCTCGTCGTTCCCGACACCGGGACGTTCAACGCCTTCGAGGCGACGCTGACCGCGGACGGTGTGGGCGCGATCCTGGACGGCGCGCAGCCGAGCGGCGGCGCGGATCTGATCATGCCGAAGTTCAAGTTCGAGACGGGCGTCGGCCTGAACGAAACGCTCTCTGCGCTGGGAATGCCCGAGGCCTTCACGGACGCCGCCGACCTCTCGGGGATCGACGGCGCGCGCGATCTTGCCGTTCAGTCCGTCATCCACAAGGCCATCATCGCCGTCGACGAGAAGGGCACGACCGCGGCCGCCGCCACCGGCATCTCCGTCGGAACGACGTCGCTGCCGCCCACGCTGGTGGTCGATCGCCCGTTCCTGTTCTTCATCCGCCACAACCCGACCGGCGCCATCCTCTTCCAGGGCCGCGTCGCCGACCCCTCGAAGTAACCGGAACCCCTCTCCCTAACCCTCTCGCCGCTCCGCGGGGCGAGGGGATCCGATCGCTCGGTCAGGGGCCGCCACAGGATCGCCACGCGCTGTCCTCGAGATGTCCACAGCCTCGCGGGCGGCGGCGCGCCACCATGGCGGCCATGCTGCAACGGCGGAGATGGATCGGGATGATCGTCGTGGTGGGCATCGCATCACCGCGGCTCGCGGCGGCGCGAACCGAGCTGAGCGCGCGTGCCCCCGTCGGAGTCGCGTTCGGCGACGGCACGCGCTTCGAGCTCGGCCTCAGGTCCGACCTGCTTTACGTGTTCGAGTCGTCACTGGGATTCGGCATCAGCGGCGAGGTGCGCAGCGTCTCGTTCGCGAACCGCGCCGAGGAAGTCGGTGCTGCCGTCGCGATGCTGCAAGACGTCGGCGGAGCCACCTCCACGGGCCTCGTTCTCGACGCTGGTGTTGGCGCCGAGGCGGCGCGGCGTTACGTACACGCGCGCGGCGCCTATCAACTTCGCGTTCGTGTGCCGTGGAGCCACAGCGAATTCGCATACGCGATCGCCACCGCCATGTTTGTCGATGTGCGCCGCACCATCAGCGGGCCCGGTGGCTGGGAGGGCGTCGCCGGCGTCGAGATCGGGGGTGGCTTGATCGCGGCGTACCTGCGAATGATCCAGGCGATCGTCCAGGGTGGGTGACCCCTCGCCCTAACCCTCTCGCCGCTTCGCGGGGCGAGGGGACCAGATCCGGATTCACGGCAAGCGCGGGCGGGGGATCTGGGCGCGTTCGAGGTACGTCGGCGCGTGAAGACCGGCGCGCGCGTGCGCGTGCGCGGCGTGGAAGTGCCAGGCCGCCCAGGTCGCCAGGCCGATGCCGCCGAGAAACGCGGCCGCCGTCCCCACCGCCCACGGCAGTAACACCTGGCCCAGCGTCTCGCCCGCGACGGTCAGCGTCGCGTCGACCAGCTCCAACTCCTGCTCGACGGTGCGGAACGGGCCGGCGTCATGGCGCGGATCGAAAAGCGTGCCCGCCGCGTCGAGCTCGTCGCCCGGCTGGATGGCGATCTCCTCGACGGACAGCACGCCCGGAAACCCGAACGCGCGCGCGACCGCCAGCGCGCCCGGTGATCCCGGGCGGTGCAGCGCCGGCTGCGCCTCGATGCGGGCGCCATCCGGCTCGACCAGGATGCGGACTGGACCGCGCTCGGCGTCGCGCCGGCCCCAGACCAGACGGAACGATTGCGACGACGCCATCTCGTGGACCAGCTGGCTGCCCGCCGTCAGCCGCTCGACGATGCGCAGACGCCAGTACACGCACGGCTGATCGGTGACCGGCGAACGCAGGACGTCCGCGCCGGGTTCGACCTGAGCGGAAAACTTCACGAACGATCGCATCAGCGTTCGTCCTCACCTTGGCCGGGGCCCGTGCCGGTCCCGCTCGCGTTGTACTCCTCCAGCTTGCGGTACAGCGTCTTGCGGTCCAGCCCCAGCCGCTGGGCGGCGCGCGTCTTGTTGCCTCCCTCGGCAGCGAGCACCTTCATAATGTAGTCACGCTCCAGTTCCGACAGCGTCAGCCCCCGCGCCAGCGCGGCCCCCAGCGGATCCTGCTCGTTATCCCCTTGCCCTTGCGCTTGCGGTGACTCGGACGGACGCCGCTCGCGCCCCGACGCCGACGGCAGCGGCGGCAGATCGTCGAGGCGCACCAGCGGCCCCTCGACCAGCGCGACCGCGCGCTCGACGACGTTCTCCAGCTCACGCACGTTCCCTGGCCACGCGTAGGCGAGCAGCGCCTTCTTCGCGGCTTCGTGGAACGCCCGCACGTCCTTGCCCGCCTTGGCGGCGGCGCGGACCAGGAAATGCTCCGCCAGCGGCAGGACGTCGTCCGCGCGATCGCGCAGCGCCGGAAGGTGAATGTGAATCACGTTCAGCCGGTAGAAGAGATCCTGCCGGAAGGTGCCGTTGGCGAGATTCTCTTCCAGGTCCTTGTTGGTGGCGGCGACGATGCGCACGTCGACCTTCTGGCTGCGCGCCGCGCCCAGCGGCCGGATCTCGCCTTCCTGCAGGACGCGCAGCAGCTTGGCCTGCAGCGCGGGCGACAGCTCGGCGATCTCGTCGAGGAAGACGGTTCCGCCGTCCGCCTCGACGAACAACCCGGCCCGATCGGTGCGCGCGTCGGTGAACGCGCCCCGCTTGTAACCGAACAGCTCGCTCTCCAGCAGCGTGTCGGGGATGGCGGCGCAGTTGATGGCGACGAACGGCCGATCCCGGCGCGGGCTGTTGAAGTGCAGCGACTTCGCCACCAACTCCTTGCCCGTCCCGGACGCACCCGTCACCAGCACCGACGCGGCCGAACCGGACAGCCGGCGAATCAGCGCGAACATCTCCTGCATCGCCGCCGACTTGCCGATGATGTTTCCCCAGCGGTAGCTGCGCTGGACCTCGTCACGCAGGCGAGCCAGCTCGGAACGCAGCGCGCGCTCGTCCAGCGCCTTCTGCACCGACAGGATCAGCTGATCGACGTCGAACGGCTTGGTGATGTAATCGAACGCGCCCAGCTTGACCGCGCGGATGGCGGTGTCGATCGACCCGAACGCGGTGATGGTGATGACGTGCGGCGACGGCGTGACCGCCTTGATCTCGCGCAGCATGTCCAGCCCGTCGAGGTCCGGCATCTTCACGTCGGAGATGACCAGGTCGACGCCCCCCTGCTTCACGCGCTCGATGCCGGCGCGGCCGCCGCCCACGTCCTCGACCGTGTAGCCGTCCTCCTCCAGCGCCTCGCGCAACATCGCGCGCATCGCCCGATCGTCCTCGACGATCAGGATGGTGGCGCCGCGCCCGCTGCTGGTCGGCTCGGGAGTCGGCTCGGAGATCGTGGGCGCCGCGTCAGCCATGCGTGGTCACGGATTAGCCTTCAATCCTTGCCCATCGACTCGGCTTGTTCAACCCCTGGTTGACTCTCCGGCTCATCCGCGCGCGCCGCGGTCGCGCACGGTAGATACACACGGAACACCGCGCCACCGGACACCGGGCTGTCGACCTCGATCCAGCCGTCGTGGTCCTTGACTATCCCGTGGCTGACCGCCAGGCCCAGGCCGGTCCCCTGCCCCGCGTCCTTGGTCGTGAAGAAGGGTTCGAAGATCTTCTCGCGATCGGCGGCGGGAATGCCGCGCCCGGAATCGGCGATCGCCAGCACCACGTACTCCACGGGCGGCGAAAGGTCCAGCCCGCCCTTGCGCCGCACCACCGTGTCGGTCGTGATGCGCAGCGTGCCCCCGTTCGGCATCGCGTGAATGGCGTTGGTGATCAGGTTCAGGCACACCTGCTGGATCTGATCGGGATCGCCGGGAACCTCGGGCGGCGCCGGCGCGTTGCCCAGATCGACCGTGATGCCCAGACGCCGCGCCGTCTCGCCGACGAACGCCAGCGCCTCGGCGACGACTGACTTCAGCTGCACGCGCGTCAGCGTCGGCCCGCGCGGGCGCGAGAAATTCAGGACCTGGTGGATGATCTTGGTGATGCGCGCGACCTCGTCGCTGATGATGGCGGCGTTCTTCGCGACCTCGCCGGCGTCGCCCGCCTTCTTCGTGATCGTCCGCGCGCGACCGCCGATGACGTTCAGCGGCGTGCCCAGCTCGTGCGCGATCTCGGCCGCCATCTGGCCGATGGTCGCCAGCTTCTCGGCGTGCCGCAGCCGTTCCTCCAGCGTCAGGCGCGCGCTGGCCGCTCGCTCGCCTTCCTCGCGCGCCTCGCGCAGCGATCCGGTCATCGCGTTGAACCGCCCCGCGATGGTGCCGATCTCGTCGTCGCGTTCGGCCAGGATGACGCGCGACAGGTCGCCCTTGGCGACGGCGTCGATGCCCTCCACCAGCCGGCGCAGCGGCCGCACCACCGTCTGCCGCAGCGCAAACCAGACGACCAGCGCGACGCCGACCACGACCATCAGGAACACCGGGACGACACGGCGCGCGGTCGCGGCGACCTCGGCGTCGATGTACGCGGTGTCGCGGCGCATGCCGATGACGGCCACCGGCTTGCGCGCGGGGTGGCCGCGCGGCAGCTCGAGGCCCATCGGATCGTACAGCGGGACCGCCATCGCGTACGAACGCGATCCCGTGGCCGAGTCGAACAGCCGGCCCACCGGCGCCGACTGGATCTCGGCAGCCTGGATCAGCAGCAGCCACGCTTCGTCGTCGGTCTTTTCATCCGCGCCGCCGCTCAACACCTCCAGCTGGAAAACCTCGTTCGGCTCGCGCGCGGCGCGGATGCGCCCGTGCAACATCTCGCTGAGGGCGTCGCCCTTCGCGGTCACGGGCTCGATACCGGCGCGCAGCGCGGTCGCGATCTCGAACGCCTCGCGGCCCAGATCGGCCTCCAGGTTCGCGCGCCGCACCTTCAACGCGGCGTACCCCGACCCCGCGAGCACCGACGCGATGACGGTCGTCGTCACCAGCGTCACCCGCGTTCCGAGAGTCATGGCCAAGGTCGAGTATAGCGCCGGGGCAAACCGCCCCCGCGTGCTATATACGCGGGCGGAAAGCGTTTTGGCCTGGCGACGACCATGACACCGGACGACATTCGCACCCGCATCCGCGCCGCCCTGCCCGACGCCGACGTCAGCGTGCGGGACACGACCGGCGGCGGCGACCACTTCGACGCGACCGTGGTCTCGTCGGCGTTCGTCGGCAAGGGTCCGGTCGAGCGCCACCGCCTGGTCTATGCGGCGCTCAGCGACGCGATCGCCGGACCCGCCGCGCCGATTCACGCGCTCGCGCTGACCACCGCGACGCCGGAAGAATATCAACGCAAGTGATCTGACCGAAAGGAGCTGGACCGTGACCGAAGACCTTCGCAAGCGCATCGCCGACACCATCACCCGCGGGCGCGTGATGCTGTTCATGAAGGGCAACCCCGCGATGCCCCAGTGTGGATTCTCGGCGGCCGTCGTCGGCATCCTCAAGCAGACCGGCGTGCCGTTCGACTCCTACAACATTCTCGCCGATCCGGATCTGCGCGAGGGCTTGAAGGAGTATTCGAGCTGGCCCACCTACCCGCAGCTGTACGTCGACGGCAAGCTGATCGGCGGCGCCGACATCGTGCGCGACCTGCACGCCAAGGGCGAGCTTCAGCAGATCCTGACCGCCCAAAGCTAGTCGCTCCGCGCCGCAGGCGCGGTGTGCGGCTGTTGTTCTTTTTCAGGCAGCCGCACTCGCGCGTTTTACGCACGAGCGGCTGAGCCGCGAGGGCGTACAATGGCGGCGTGATACGCCTGCCCTTGCGATCGCTCGGCCTGCTCGTCCCCCTCATCTTCTTCACGGCCTGTAGCTCCGGCGGCGATGCCGGTCCGGGTGGCGGCGGAAGAGGGGGCGGCGCGGGTCGTGGCGGCAACGGCGGCAACGGCGGCAACGGCGGCAACGGCGGCAACGGCGGCAACGGCGGCAACG
>JADMIO011507120.1_pt1 | contig 15762 bp, 1 predicted proteins | sample 8958161 | NCBI WGS metagenome assembly JADMIO01 (sample SAMN16585339, study PRJNA669376) | soil metagenome | isolation source: Crop rotation soil | place: USA: Cullars Rotation, Alabama | collected 2011
TGCCTGGTGCGCAATCGACCAACGAAGACACCGCCCTCGCGATCAATGGAATCTCGGTCAGTGACGTCGATGCCACGACGATTAAAGTTACGCTGACGCCAACGAACAGCACGGTGACACTCGCCGGAGTGACCGGATTGTCCTTCACAGTTGGAGACGGCACGGCTGATGCCCTGATGACTTTCACCGGCACACCCGCAAATGTTAACTCGGCCCTGAACGGTCTGAGCGTCATCCCCACCACAAACTTCAATGGCAGTGCGAATCTGCAGATCGCGATCGATGACCAGGGCACTACCGGTTCGGGTGGTGTGAAGACCACGAGCGGCACGGTCACAATCAGCGTGACTGCCGTGAACGACGCTCCGATCCTGACCGTGCCTGGTGCTCAATCGACCAACGAAGACACCGCGCTCGCGATCAATGGAATCTCGGTCAGTGACGTCGATGCCACCACTATCAAAGTTACGCTGACGCCAACGAACAGCACGGTGACACTCGCCGGAGTGACCGGATTGTCCTTCACAGTTGGAGATGGCACGGCTGACGCCTTGATGACTTTCACCGGCACACTCGCAAATGTTAACTCGGCCCTGAACGGTCTGAGCGTCATCCCCATCACAAACTTCAGTGGGAGTGCCAATCTGCAGATCGCGATCGATGACCAGGGCACTACCGGTTCGGGTGGTGTGAAGACCACGAGCGGCACGGTCACAATCAGCGTGACTGCCGTGAATGACGCTCCGATCCTGACCGTGCCTGGTGCGCAATCGACCAACGAAGACACCGCCCTCGCGATCAATGGAATCTCAGTCAGTGACGTCGATGCCACGACGATCAAAGTTACGCTGACGCCAACGAACAGCACGGTGACACTGGCCGGAGTGACCGGATTGTCCTTCACGGTGGGAGACGGCACGGCTGATGCCTCGATGACTTTCACCGGCACACTCGCAAATATTAACTCGGCCCTGAACGGTCTGAGCGTCATCCCCACCACAAACTTCAGTGGCAGTGCCAATCTGCAGATCGCGATCGATGACCAGGGCACTACCGGTTCTGGCGGTGTTAAGACGGCGAGCGGCACGGTCACAATCACTGTGACTGCCGTGAACGACGCCCCGATCCTGACCGTGCCTGGTGCTCAATCGACCAACGAAGACACCGCGCTCGCGATCAATGGAATCTCGGTCAGTGACGTCGATGCCACCACTATCAAAGTTACGCTGACGCCAACGAACAGCACGGTGACACTCGCCGGAGTGACCGGATTGTCCTTCACAGTTGGAGACGGCACGGCTGACGCCTTGATGACTTTCACCGGCACACTCGCAAATATTAACTCGGCCCTGAACGGTCTGAGCGTCATCCCCACCACAAACTTCAGTGGCAGTGCCAATCTGCAGATCGCGATCGATGACCAGGGCACTACCGGTTCTGGCGGTATTAAGACCGCGAGCGGCACGGTCACAGTCACTGTGACTGCCGTGAACGACGCCCCGATCTTGACCGTGCCTGGTGCTCAATCGACCAACGAAGACACCGCGCTCGCGATCAATGGAATCTCGGTCAGCGACGTCGATGCCACCACCATCAAAGTTACGCTCACCCCGACGAATAGCACCGTGACGCTTGCTGGGACAACGGGATTATCATTCACAGTGGGGGATGGGACTTCCGACGCGTCGATGACCTTCACCGGAACGATCGCGAACATTAACGCGGCTCTGGCCGGTCTTATCCTCACCCCGGCCGCCAATTTCAATGGGGCTGCAAACTTGCAAGTGGTTCTCGACGACCAGGGATCCGCGGGATCGGGTGGAGCTAAGACAGCGAGTGGAACGGTGAGCGTAACCGTCAACGCGGTTAATGACGCGCCGATTTTCACTTCGTCACCGTCTCTAACGGTGGGGGCAAGGAACCTTTACAGCTTCACGGCTACAGTATCGGACATTGATACTGGGGCCGCGCTGACACTTTCGGCCCCGGTTCTCCCGGCGTGGCTCACCTTTAACCCCGCAACTGGCCTCCTCCAGGGTACTCCGGCTCTGGCCGACGTTGGCAACCAATCTGTCACCCTCGCTGTCACGGACGGAACCGCAACCACCACGCTAAGCTTCATTATCGCCGTTGCCGGCCCCAACATTATTGATGTTAACGGAATCGTCCGTCTCACTGCATTTACCATCACGCCGATCAGCAATCCCACTCCTGGTGGTCCAGTAGCAAAAGCTGCCACCGCTACTCTCACTTTCCCGCAGTTGACTGAGTTTGGGGCTGTTGAACTCCAGAACGTGGAGCTATACAGCGACCTGACTCCGTTCGATGGGTTTAAGTTGTCTGGGTTAAGTCTCGACATCGCCGCGGCAATCGGTACGGGCTCGACTCGTTTGCTTGATCTTCAAGGCACGAAATTCGTCGTCAGTTCCTTCACCTATCGGGGCGGGTCCTCCACTGGAAGCCTCGGCTTCAATTCGACCGGAGCCGTTCTCTATCCGACCGGCGCGGGATTCACGGCCGCTCTGACGAACGGCGGGACCACCGGACCCGCTGTCAACATGACCCTGAACACTTCCACCGGTGCGCTGAACTTATCTTCGAAGGAAGTCAAAATCAGCATCGGGAACGAAGTCACGATCACTGCCGCAAATCCGGCTCTCGTCTATTCACCCTCCGGGTCAGCCAGCCAAACTCTGGCCACTCTTGCCAATGCGCGAATCGCGCTTGCAGTCACCGGCAGTGCCACCGCTGGTATCAATCAACTGATCCTCCGGAAGAACGGATTCTCCATCCCCAACTCGACCGCCACTCTTCCGAACGTTAGCATCAGCACCTTCCTGAATCTCTCCACACCCGTCCTTACGCTTGCGGGAATTGGCTATGCCACGGGCGAAAGCGTCGCTGGCACCATCGACCTCTCCGCTGCCAATGCCACCCTGTCGATCGGCACAGTTTTGGCCGCCACAATCACTGACGGCAACGATCCTGACACTGCTGCGGTCACAGGCCGAATCCCTTTCACGATCCAGCCGCTCACATTTAATTTGGATCGCGTCTCCATCGGTATTCAAAAGGCCGAGTTGGGCCTGTTCGGCACCATGGCGCTTAGTGCCAGCAATGTAGATTTGGCCTACAATCCGAATGGACCAACAAATCAGGAACTCTTCGCGCTGAGCAATCTGGCGGGCGGCACTTGGCTTGGGTCGGTCGCATCCATGCAGACCCTCCGGGTGCGGCAGGACGGTTTCCTGGGAACCGGGGCCGTGGCCGTCGGTTCCCAGTTCTTCCCTCTCGGTGGCATCCAACTCGAAGGGGTAATCGAGCAGCGCTTTGGCGATCTGAACTACACCGTCGGTGGAAGCCTTCCCATGGTCGCCACTGTGACTGCCTCAAGAGGCTCGAACATCGCGACCGTGGACGACGGTGTGGATGTGACCGTCACCGATGGGACCGATTCGGATGCGAATGCAATCGTGGGAAGCATGGACTTCTCTACGTTGCAGTTCGTCGGCACGCTTGATCAGGTCGCGCTGGCGATTCCGAACCTCCTGACGGGAAACACAAGTAACGTTCCCGTCCGGTGGAGTGTGCTTGGCGCGGCGACCCAGGAGTCTTTCACCGTCGACAGCATGACCGCGGCACTCATACCGATCGACCTGGGGGTGTTCGTGAACGGCCTGAAAGTGCGCGGTGATGGATTCACGATCGCTGGTGGCTTGGGCTTTGGGGTTAACCTCAAGATCGGTGGTCTACTTGATCTGGGCGGCCCGGTGGTGGCGCTTTCGGGCGTCGGTTACACCAAGGGAAGCGGGATTACCGGCGCACTCGGGTTGCTCGGCGGAACAGGCACTCTGACTATTGGCACTGGATTGTCAGCAAAGATCACTGGCGACGCTGTCAACGCGGCTGTAACGGGCGGCTTCGACCTCGCGGCCTCTCGTTTCGTTCTGCGTCTGAACCAGGTCGCCTTGACCCTTCCCAGTGTCCTGACCGCCACGGTCGCCAACGTCTCCTTCGTTTATGAGCCGCAAGGCGAGCCCGATCAGGAGCTCTTCGCGTTGGATAAGGTTTCGGCCTCCCTGACGCCCATCCCCTCCGTCGCGGTCATCAATGGTCTGAAGGTGCGAGCGAATGGATATTCGATTGCCAACGGCACCGGGACATCCACGGGCTTGAATCTCGGCGGCGTTTTGCGCCTGGTGGCGCCGAGCGTGACATCCGTCTTGGCAAATTACACCATTGCTGACGGACTCAGTGGGTTGATCGGAATCAGCGCCACCACTGCGAGCCTGACGATTGGCACCGGTTTATCCGCGACCATTCAGGACGGTGATGACTCGGATTCCTTCGCCTTAGGCGGCGGATTCGAATTTGGCTTGGGTATATACGGTTTCTTCCTGGATCAGGTGGCTTTGACATTGCCTGGACTGTTGACCGCGCGACAGAACAGTGGATTATTGATTTACGACCCCAACGGAGGGCCTGACCAACTCCTTTACGCTCCAGCAAATTTCAGGGCGAAGCTCATCCCCATCGATACTGAGGTAACCATCGATCGGCTCAACCTCCGTCCGAGTGGCTATTCGATTGAGGCGGGTTCCACTGCATTGTCGGATCTCGATCTAGGCGGTGTGTTCAAGATCTCGGGCCCCGATCTCACCTTTGACGGCGTCGGATATACAACAGTTGGCGGGATCACCGGAACTTTGGCGCTCGCGACGAATAAAGCAACGTTGACCATCGGGACTGCACTTTCCGCTTCGGTCAGGGATGGAACGGATGCGGACACCACCGCGATCACAGGTGGGTACGATCTCAAGTCGAAGACCTTCCGCCTCACGCTGGATCAGGTCGCGTTGAAGTTTACGAAGATCGAGTTTGCTTTGTTCGGCGTGCTCACGATCAACGCCTCTGGTGTGGCCCTGGAGTATGATCCCGCCGCGCCCGCTAGCCAGGAGCTGAGCGTTTTGAACAATTTGACCGGGGGGTCCTGGCTTTCCAACAACTTCTCCATTCAGCAATTGCGGATTCGTCAAAACGGTTTCTCTACGACAGGCGCGTCAGACGTGGCTTCCAACTTCGGGAATATGGGTGGAATCAGTCTGACAGGCCCCGTTGAACTGAACTTCACGGACTTGAACTACGCGGTCGGCGGGAGCATGGCGATGGTCGCAAAGGTCTCCGCGCGTGAGGCTAATGATTTCCTCAACGTCGACGACGGAGTCGAAACCATCGTTACGGATGGGCCCGATCCCGACATCTACGGCCTCGTGGGTTCAATCGATTTCTCGACCTTGGTATTCTCGGCTGTGCTGGATCAGGTTGCGTTGAGAATTCCAAAACTGCTCACCACCAATCTGAGCAACGTCGCTTTCGACTGGAACATGCTCCGGCCGGAAAGCCAGACTCAGTTTACGGTCGCAAACGCCACCGCAATCCTTCTCCCGGTCAATGTGGCAGTGGGCATCAACGGGCTGGTCGTCCGAGGCGACGGTTTCACCCTCGCTGGCGGATTCGGCATCGCCTTCGCCGCCAATGTGGGCGGAATTCTGGATATCGACTTCCCAGCAGTCGGTTTGTCCGGCGTGGCTTACACCAGGCCGGAAGGTCTCACCGGCACCCTGGGATTCCTGGGCACAGGGGCCCGTTTGAGCATTGGCACAGGCTTGAGCGCTCTCATCAGTGATGGGCCGGATGCACTCTCATTCGCACTTGAAGGTTCACTTTCTCTTGCCACCGGCCTCTATCAATTCACGTTCGATCAACTCTCCGTGAACGTGCCGGCCCTCTTGACCGCGCAGTCGGCCGGCGTGCGGTTCTCTTATGACACGAATTTGTCGGATGATCAGGTGATCGTGAATCTGCAGAATCTGAGCGCCAGCATCCTGCCTTTGGCCAGGACCCTTACGCTGAGTGCTCTGACTGTCCGGAAAAACGGGTTTACGATCCCCGCCTTTTCACAACAGTTGCCTGACCTGATTTTGGGGGGAGTTGTCCGGCTGACCTCCCCGTTGGTGACCTTCCAATCGCTAAGCTACGATGTGACTAGCGGCGCCAAGGGAAGTCTGGCGCTCAACTCCTCAATGGTCAGCATAATCGTAGGCAACACTCTCGCCGCCAGGGCCACGGATGGGAATGATGCGGGCACGAGTGCCGTCAGCGGCGGTTATGACTTTGCCGCCCGCCGTTACTCGATCACTCTGGACTCTGTCTTCCTGGGCATTCCGCGTCTGCTCTCGACCAATCTGACCGGCGTCGGCCTGAGCTATGACCCGAACATAGCTGATCCGCAATCGATCCTCACCCTCAAGAGCTTCGCCGCAACCATCCGACCCCTGAACGACATCCTCCTGACCGTGCCGGAACTGCGGGTTCGCACGGACGGGTTCACGATCGTCGATGCTAATATCCCCCTATCCACTCTCCCCTTCAGCACTTTCCTGACCCTCGACAAAATCAACGTGGGACTGCAAGGCATCTCCTATTCCGTGGGCGGTTTCATGAGCGGGACCATGTTCGTTGAAGCCAGCTCTGGCACGTTCTTCCCGGGCCGGCTCTTCACCGCCACCGTGACCGACGGCACGGATGCCGATACCAATGGCGTGACTCTCTCGCATAACCTGGCGACCGGGGCATACCAGTTCAGCCTGGATCAATTCGCGTTGATGATAGAGGGAGTTCTCACTGCGACTGCCTCAAAGCCGGTCATGAGCTACGATCCGAACCTTGGCAACTCGCAGACGTTAACGACCTTGAATTCGGGCACTCTTCAAATGCCCCGCTTCGGCATCACCTCGCCGCTCTCTGGTGTTACGATCCGAGGGGATGGCTTCCAGTTCGGCCAGGTGAATCTCACTCAACCAAATAAGGTTGGGTTGGGAGACGTTCTCGATCTGCAGGGCGCGGGCGTTGCGATCAACAATTTCTCCGTCACTTATGGGCCCTCGGTAACCTTCGGCGGGTCCATCGACATCACGACTTCGAGCGCCGCGTTCTTCCCGGCCTCGACCCTGTTCACCTCGCAGATCAGCGGCGTCTCCGGCCAGTTCTTGTTCTCCCCGACCACCGCTCCCGTACTTCAGTTCGATGTCAAAAACTTTGCCCTCCAGATCCCAAACAAGATCAACGTCACAGCCACAAATGTAACCGTGCTGCCCGACGCGAGCACGGTTTTGAGCGTCGCCAAGACTGCCGGTTTCGTTCTGGAGGCGCAACGACCAGCCAGCGTAAACAACTTCCAGGTAAGTCATGCCGGCATCGTCACCGCTGATTCAATCATTTTCGACGATCCCACGTTCACCCAGACCATTCTTCTGGGGAACCTGATCGTATTTAACGTCACCGGTCTCGGCATTCATTTCCGCGGTGATCTGCAGGGTAATGGCCGCCGCGACCCCGATGAGATCTTCCGCCTGGATCAATTCGATCTATCCGTGGTTGGCAATATAGACACTCGCAATTTAGCCGGTCTGCCGTTTACCCCTCAGATCAAGTTTGGGCTGGGCTCCGGCGTTGTCTCAGCAACCGCTGCCGGACCCAAGACCTACAGCTTCACCGTGACCTACCGCGACGGTAAAGTCATCCCGCTGGAGACTGGTCCCATCCAAATCTCATTCTCCGATCTTAAGATCGGCAGTAACGCCGGCTTCGCTGGAAGCATCACGCTTGGCGCTATTGAAAACGGTATCTGGAATAAAGCCCTTTTCGATGCCGTGGTCTCATTGATCCCTAGCGCGAATATCACCGGCATCTCTCAAGGTTCCAAAATCGACTTGGACGGGGGTTTCGATCCTCTTACCGGCGCTTTGGATGTTTCTATCTCCCGCACCATAAGCTTCGAGTTTGGTGAGTACTTGGATATTGAGGACGCCGGACTCGACTTCGATTTGGCTCTCCACCCCGACGCGGATCACAACGTCGAAGTGGACGAGGTGGACTTCGACACCGAACCACCGGAGAAAGTCGTCTATCGCCTGGGCCGTTACGTGGCGTTGGTCGCGGAAGACGCGGTTCTTAACCTGAATCCGGAGAATCCCGAGGACAACCTGATTACCTTCGGGGAAATCACCGCGGGAATCACCGCCGACATCACTGCAGAGGAGCTCGAGTTTGAAATCACGGGCACGGCCAAAAACTTCGCGGTCACACAGAAAGGCACGCTGAAAGCACTCCCCGGCTTTGGAGTGAATTTCGAATCCAGTCCGGATGGCATCGACTGGCCGGAATGGTTGCCCATCCAAATTCGTTTCCTTGGTCTCCAGTGGGATGATTTCAACGCCGACCCGCAGAACTTTAAGCTGATCCTCTCGGCGGTCGTCACTGGCATCGGTGAAATCGGTGGACTTGATGTTGATGGTGAAGTTCGGGAGGTCGTCATCGACATTGGGGCCCTCCTGGATGGGAAATTCCCCATCGTGGATGTGGGCTTTGTCGGCGTCACTATCTCCGGCGAAATGTTCGGCGGTGAAGTGGAGGGCAGCCTCTTCCTCGCCGTTCTGAAGACCGACGCCAATGGAGAGAAAATTGAAGCAGGTGACGACACACCCGTCGCGAATCGCACACTCTACGGTGGAATCATCGGTAAATTCGACATGGAAGATGTCGGCGGCTTCGAAATCCGAATCGGCTTGTCGGAGTTGGGACCGTTGAACGTGTTTGTCAGCGCGGATGTTGAGATCCTCCTCGATTCCTCCTCGGGATTGTCGATTACGAATCTCCGTGGCGGAGTCACTTTTAATAACGTCCTGGACAGCATCCAGAACCCCGTGGAATTGCGACAAAAGAGGTTCCAACCCACTGGGGATTTGGAACCTGACGATTGGCAAGAACGTCTTGAAGAGGTGGTGCTTGAACAGATCGCTTCAGGTCAAACCAGTGGGTGGGATGCGTTCAAGCACGACATGCGCATCGAGGCTGGTGCCACCTTGTTCTCCGCCTATTCCCCCAAGTCAGCTTTTGAGGCCAAAGTTGACCTCATCTTCAGCACCGATGGCAAATTCCTGGTCAATGCCAATATCAAGTATGGAGAGGAACTCGAACAGCACGCCATCCTCTATTTCGATCTTTCCAGGATCAAAGACGGCTCAGGAACGATTCTGGTCCTCATTGATGAGCCCGCGGAAGAACCGGTTTACACCATACGGGGTGCCTTGACCTTCGGTTACGGTCGCAATGACGGCAAGCCGGTGACCGTGGCAACGCCTGCCGATTATTTCTTCATGACGATCAAGGGCGGGATTGACGTCACCGAGGATGAGCTAATCACCTTCACGCTGGAAGGCGAAGTCACGATCAGCTTTAGCCCCATCCCAAACCCGACCCGCTTCGATCTCGACTTTAATGGCGAGCTCAAGCTCACGGTCTTGGATCATGAAGTGAGTCTCGTGGGTGCCGCAGGTTCGTTCCATGTGGATACCACGGATGATACGGTGCAGATTTGGGGTGCCCTGGTCATCACCACAAATCTTGAGTTCCTGGAGAAAATCGGGATTTACACCAATGCCACCGTGGTCTTCCGCTTGAACATTACCGACACGGATCGAACCGAGACGCTGGACATCCCTGGTCGCGGCGAGCTCGAGGTCGATTTGCCGGCGGAGACCTTCAGCTTCCTGATCTCAGGCGGCCTTGTCTTCAAGCAGGCCGGCATCGAGTGGTTCAGGATGAATGGTCAATTTGCCCTTGAGATCAGCAGCAAGAATGGTCTCAGCGTGTTCGCCGAGGGAACTCTCACCGCCGGTCCTCCATCGTTGAATTTCCTGACGTTCCATTTTCTCGGTTTCCTGCAGATCAACACATCCGGCATCGCGGGCATCCTTGATCTCACGCGGGAAGGCGGCTTCCCCGACAGTTTTGGCATCGGTTTCGAAGCCTCCTTCACTCTTCTCCTCAACACAACTTCGAGGGACATTTCCTACACTTTGCCCAAGGAGGTAGTCACGATTCCTGGCGGCGGCACGACCCGATCCCTCCAAATCTCCGGCAAGCCTGTCGGCTCCACGGGGGCGAATCAGCCTTACCTGCAGATCCAGGCTCACGGGAAGGTTACTCTCTTCAACTTGTATGCGATTGAAGGCGACTTCTCGCTCTTGGTTGGCACCAGCATCATTGATGTCTCGGTGAACGGCTCGCTGTTTTTGTTCCCGCTCGTGACTTTTAATGTCACCGGTGCTCTCCGCATCGATTCCAGCGGGGTGGCCGCAAATTTTGCACTCAGCCTGAAGGCTGGCATCAATCCTTTCCTCGGATTGGCCATCGACCTGCAGTTCCGCTTCGAGATGAATACTTCCGCTCGCGCCCAAACCCTCGGGAACATCACTCTGCCGAGCGGTCCCTATGCGCGAATCCAGGCTCATGGCAGCCTCTCGCTAGGCCTGCTCAAGCTGGAAGGTGATTTCACATTCACCGCTGGATTCCTATACATATCCGTCGATGTCCGGGCGACGTTGGACCTCAAGGTCGGCACAACCACCCTCCTGGGCTTTAATGTCTCAGGCAATTTGACGATTGGCCTCTTCGGGGTTTCAGGGTTCCTGGACTTGTCGCTCAGGACCGGCTTGCCCAACGGGGTTGGATTCAGTCTAAACGTCAATTTCGGCTTGGAGGTGAATACAAACGGTGCTGACGTAACCGTTCGCAAGAATGGCCAGGATCTCACTCTCAAAGCCAGTACCGTGCGCCTCTACGGCACCGGCAGCTTGCAATTGATCGGGGCCTTCAAGTTCGACGGCAGTTTCTCGATCACCGTCGCCTCTGATCGCCTCGTCGTAGCCGTTCAGGCGCGGATGACTGTGTTTGGCATCGGACTCGATGTTTCCGGTGATTTCGCTTTGTTCTCTGATGGCATCGCCGCCAGACTGGCGCTCACCGTCCCGAGCTTTGATGTCGGCTTCTTCTCTCTCAGGGGCTCGTTCGAACTGCAGGTTAACACGATGAACCGCACTGTGTTCAATGTGCCAGGCCGCACCTTCCTCGTGAAGGTTACTGACGTGCGGCTGACTCTTCTGAGGTTCCTGACCCTGTCGGGCTCGCTCTCCATCGGCATTCAGGGCGGCAATTTCATAATTGATGTGCCGGAAAAAGATCCGCTGACCACAAGCCTGGCGGGGATCTTCACCGTGAAGGTCTTCGGCACGATCAACAGCAATGGCAACTTCCGGCTGACTGGCACGGGCGAATTCCACTTTGGCGTCGATTCTCTCCTGAAAGTGGACGCCTCCTTAAGGGTGACCCTGTCGAATAGCGGCATCGATGCTCGGTTAAGTGGCAGGGTGAAAATTCTCGGCGTCGACGCTGCTTCCGTCGACGGTAACCTGGTTATCACTGAGGACGATTTCAGACTTACCGTCAGGATCAACATTGGCTTCAGCGCGTTTGGTGTCTTGAGCGTGAACGGAAGCGGTGATTTGAGAATCAGCAAAGCTGGTTTGGAGATCGCTTTAGGTGCCCGAGCCTCTTTGTGGAACAAGTTCAGCTTCGACGTGAATGCCGGCTTTAGCACTCTGACCGGCCGTTACTACATTGTCGGGAGAACCGGCTTCTCCATCGATCTCGGAATTGCCGGGGTTAACGCATCGCTTCAATTCACCGCTGCGAATTACTCCGGTTCTGTCGCCGGTTTCAACTTCAACAACGGTGTCGGATTAGATTTGTCAGGCTCGGCCTGGGTAAACCTGCTCTTACTTGGAGGCTCAGCGAGCTTCAGCGCCCATGCCGATACGAGCGGGGTCTTTAGGTTTACAGTCGAGCTGGAGGGTTTTTTACAGCTTTGGTTGCCATTCGAGGTATACAGGTTTTCCCTTGGTTCGGTTTCGAAATCTTTCACCGTCACGCTTGCTCCAGATTTCGACATTGATTTCAGTGACATTGCCTATGCGACTGTGTTCTTGGACAGGAACAAGAACGGAGTCTTGGACCCCGGTGAACCCACCACTCAGGCAGATGAAGACGGACATTTCAATTTCGCTTCTGATCCAGGGGCGCAAACGGGAAACTCCTCTGTTCTGGGCCGGCTAGCTAGGTTCGATCTGAATCGAGACGGCCAGCTCACCTCGGATGAGGGTCGTTTCATTCTCCACGGCGGCCAATCCTTGGAGTCAGGGCAGGCTCTAACTCAGGACCTCGTCCTGGATGGCACACCCGTAGTCGGTTCTGTCCGGGTCTCCGGTGGAACCGTCTTCTTCGACGCGAATGCGAATGGGCAATTGGACGCTGGGGAGGAATCCACCAGCACCGACGCCAGTGGCAACTTTACCTTCCTGTCATTCGACAATGCACGAATTCTGGGGTCTTTGGCTCCTTATGACAAAAATGGCAACGGGGTCTTGGATGCCAGCGAAGGAACTCTCCGGGTTCTGGGCGGCTTTGTGGTTGTTGACCCAGTTAGCGGCACGACCAGGCCGGGGGGCCAAATCCTGGATAATAGACTAATCGCAGGGATCTCTCCCGCTCAAAACGCGGAACGAATTTTCTTCGATGCCGATAACAATGGCCTGTTCGACGCGGGAGAAGTCTTTGTGGTGCCCAACGCGAACGGCTTCTACTCGTTCGTCGACTTGAAAACCAACGCCTTCAGCAACCTCGGACGCCTCGAACCCTTTGATACTAATCTCAACGGCACCATCGATGACAGCGAAGGCCAATTTGTGGTCTTTGGCGGAATTGACAAGAACACTGGCTTGCCCAACACGCGCACTGTGGTATTTCCAGCCACGAGCTACGGAACGGGGCTCCAATCCGTGCTTAATCCACTTAGCGCTCTCCATGCCGAGTTGATGCGAGGCGGCCTGGAGCGTGGCCGAGCTTACGAAGCGCTCCAGCTCGCATTCGGAATCCCATCACGCGTGATAGTTGACGACTTCGATCCTCGCAACCTGAATCCAGCCGAAGAGGCTGTAGCTCCTCGGGTGCTGGGCGCTTGGGAACAAATCAACTCCCTCATGCTTGTCGCCTCGGCTGCTTTGGGTGTGGACAACGCCGTTGCACAGCAGGCGCTCCTTTCCGAACTTGCCGACCGCGTCCGTGTTTTAGAGGTTAATGAATTCACCCCTGCTCCGGTGCAATTGCCGGACGGCAGCATGGCACACGTGCCGGAACTGGACCTCTCCAACCCCACCACGGTCCTTGCGATACTTCGTGGTGCCGCCGGTCGTCTCGGCACCATCTTCCCGGATGACCAGGCGCAAGCAATCGCTCAGATCATCGGAGGCTTGAATGGTCATATCACGAACATGGTGCAAGGCGTCATACCGGGCGATCTCATTACAGCCTTGGGCCGGCTCAAGGGATTGGCTCAAACGCTCGGTGTTCAAACAGCTCAAGCCCTCCGTGCGGGCACGATCACACCTGAGCAGGCTGTCGCGCGCTTCACACCCGCGGGGATCCAAACTGGTCTCGCTAAGTTCGAAATGCCACCGTTCATTGAACGCATCGAGGACATCAGCGGCGACGATCAAATCCGTCGCATACCATTGCATCTGCAGAATCCGAACGGTTCGGATTCTGAAATCACCGTCTCGGTGACAGTCACCAACGGCGCCATGCTCCCGGCGGGAAGCTACGAAATCATTGGATCAGGAGCCGATCGTGAGCTTGTGCTGCGACCCAGGAAAGGCTACAGCGGCACCTCCGAAGTAATGGTTTCGGCTACGGTGCGGAACTCCGCCGGTCAAGCGCTTGCCTCCATCGAATCCTTCGCCTTGGACGTCGACGTGGTCAACCGCAGCCCGGTAGTCGAATCGATCGCAAACCGCATCATCTCGGCTAACACTTCACTTGGCCCTCTGACCATTCACGTTTCGGATCCCGACGGATCAGCCAATGATTTGATCGTGACCGTCACTGCGGACAATGCCGCGTTGTTCCCGACGAATTCAATCCGTGTCGAGGGCACTGGTACTGATCGTCGCCTTACCTTGAAGCCGGCCACCAATCTTGGTGGAGTTTCCGAGTTCACGGTTCAGGTTAGCGACGGCGTGAGCACCACATCGACCCAGTTTGTGGTTCAGGTGCTCGATTACGATGAAGCGCCCACCATCACCTTGATCCCTGATCCCGTTCTCCCTGTCACGGTCACCGATAACGTGCAGACCGTGAAAATCCAGGGCGATTCCCGCCAACACGGTTTCGACCTCATCCTCAACGATCGCGAATCGGCTGCGGAATCCCTCGTTCTGAACATCGAATCCAATAATCCTGGCTTGATCGCTCCGGGCAGTTTGATCATCAGCGGCACTGGCTCTCAGCGTTCCGTCACTCTGCAACCGATCGCGAATCAGGTTGGCACGGCCTTGGTGACGATCTCCCTTTCCGATGCGACCCACACTGTCACGAAACAGTTGAAGATCGTTGTCGATCCAACCGGCCCTCGCATCACTCAATGGGCCTCTGCGGCTGACCATGGCCTGGCTGGTGAGAAAGCGCTTGTTCTTTCGAGCTCGGGTGACTCTAGCGAATCCCGCATTACCGGAATCCAAAGACTTCTCTTGACCTTCAGCGCGCCCATCGATCCCGCCTCGTTCCGACCTGATTCGATCTCCGTGTTCGGCGTGAAGGATGCAAACGGATCTCCCGTGGATCTCTCGAATATCACCTGGACGACCTCGCTGCGGAATGGCAACACCGTGGGGGTGATTGAATTCAACCAGAAGCTGCCCGACCAGGCCCTGTATTACTTCCATACCGAGGGCATCCGAACGGTGAATGGAACCCTTCTCGCCGGCGCTCGCGATAGCGTGATGCTCGCCCTGCTTGGCGACGTCGATGGCGACCACAAACTAACGACTCGCGATGCAGACGCGCTCCGCGTTGTCCGCAGCGTCCGCACTGTCGACACCGAATCCACCATCCGCGCCGATCTCAACGCCGACGGACGCGTGACCAACCTCGATTTGGGCGGCTTGGTTCGTTTGCCGGAGCTGGATCTCTCCTTACTCCCGAGACCATGAGTTCCCCGATCCATCCAGCCTTTCGACCTCTGCTCTTCGCCACTGTCCTCGGCGCCACGCTCTGGCTGACCTCAAACGCGCGCGCCGATTACACCGTGGCGCTGCAGAGTGACGGCTCGGCCGCGCGCACCGTCCGTGCGGGGGAAGAGTTCAACCTCGATGTGCAGACGACCTCCAACTCTGCGGATCAGATTTCGTCAGCCGATCTTCGCGTCGAGTTTTCCACCCCTGGACTGCGATTGGTTGGTTACGACTGGTCGGCTCCTTTCGTTACTGGAGGCAGGGACGATGCCTCCGTTCCTTCAACGTCGACCCTCCCTTCCATCCTCACCGCTGGTTTAGTGCCCGATGGCCCCGGCCTGACCAATCGCGTCGACATCTTCCTGTCTAACTTCACCACCAACATCCCGGGTTACCACGACGGGCGGCTCCTGCGATTGCGTCTCGCTGTTCCAACCAACTACAATGGTTTGGACACAATTCGCGCCCAAGTCATCCCTGAATCACTCGGGGATGGCTTCACGACGATTCCCGCGCAGACCGCGCAACCCTTCATCCTAAAAATCACCCCGGCAACCGGCCCGGCTCAATCAATACTTTCCATAACCCTCCAGGGCGGAATTCTGTCTCTCTCCTGGCCGGCAAGCATTGAGGGAGCCAAACTCCAAACCGCCCCGGATCTCACCTCGATGTGGTCCGACGTGCCCGACGCCCCACAACTAACGAACGGCCGCAACATCGTCCAAGTCCCTTTCGCCCCCAGCGCTCCAAGGAAGTTCTTCCGTCTCAAGCTGCCTTAGCCTCTGTAGCGGCGGGT
>JADMIO011525497.1_pt1 | contig 15760 bp, 14 predicted proteins | sample 8958161 | NCBI WGS metagenome assembly JADMIO01 (sample SAMN16585339, study PRJNA669376) | soil metagenome | isolation source: Crop rotation soil | place: USA: Cullars Rotation, Alabama | collected 2011
GGTCGCGCGAGCGTCGTCGTCAGCGTGCTCCAGGAAACGCCTGCCAGGCGCGCGAGCGTAGCAGCCGCCGGATCGATTCCGGCCGGCAGCCGCCACACGTCATTGCCTGAGCAGCGAATGACGCTGGCGTGGTTTTTCATTGCGAAGACGAGTTCTCCGGCGGCGAAGGGCGTCGTGCCCGGATTGGTGACGCGAAACACCAGCGCGTAGCCGGTTCTGCTGGGAAATTGCGCCGGATTCTGCGCGGTCACCGTCGATTCGATCTCGGTGCCGGGACTGATCGCGCTGGCAACGGCTTCGCCTTCGAGGTGTCCGTCGGGCAATGCTTCGTCGACTCGAAAGCGCTCCAGGGCCGTCCGTCCGGGAGCTGTGAAGTGAATGGCGTGGCCTTCCATGGTTGGCTCCTGATCCAATAAGTTGCGTGAATTATCTGTTTTCAGAACCCATTTGAAAATGGCCGCCTGTCCTGAAATAATATCCATAAGTCCTGTCTTTCATTTCTCCATAGGGAGCCACCGTGCAAGTCGATCTCTCGATGTTCTACGATGCCATCAGCATTGGCTTCATGGAGCCCGGAGCGCACAACGACTTCCGCCACGGTTTCGTTCACAAAAAGCGTGCGCCATGCACGATCATCGCGCAGGCCGTCGAAGGACGATACGAAGTCCGCACGCCCACTTCTCACGCCGTGGCTTCAAATGGAGAAGCGTTTCTGGCCACCGACGGCCAGCAGTTGGAGATCACCCACCACGCCGCCAAGCCAGGCAGCCGGATGCGCGCCCGCTGGCTGCATGTGCGTTACCTGCTGTTCACGACCGTGGACCTGGTGTCGCTGCTGGATCTGCCGCCCAAGACCGATCTGGTTCGCGGACGGCGCTTCGGGAAAATCTTCGAAGAACTGCTCTCGATGCGCACGGAGGGCTCGCCGCAACTCGCGGCCATCGCCCGGCGGCAGGAACTGGGATTCCAGGCGCTGCGGCTGCTCTGCCAACTGGCGCCGCTCAGCGATTTCGGCATCGCATTCCTGCACCAGGCCGATCGCCTGGCGCCGGTGCTCTCGCATATCCGCACGCATCTGCATCAGCCGCTGACGGTGAACGCGCTCGCGCGCATCGCCCATCTGTCGCGCTCGCGGTTCCATACTTTTTTTCAGGAACACATGGGCCGCCCGCCGATGGACTACGTCAAACGCGTACGCCTGGCCGAAGCACGCCAGCGCCTGCTGACGAGCAAAGATGTTCTCTACCGTATCGCCGAGCAGACCGGTTTCGCCAACCCCTACCATTTCAGCCGCGAATTCAAAAGACTCTACCGCTGCACGCCGCTCGATTTCAGACGGCAGCACACGACATTGCAAGTGTGACGCGAACAGCGGCGAAGGAAATGATTGCAGGAAAGCGTATACACGTTCGTTAAAAGTTGTAGAAGACTGGCACAAGGAGAACCCCATGCCCGTTACAAAATACATACTGCTCGTATTGGCGCTCGTATCCGTCCGTCTCTATTCCGAAGAAGCCAAGACACCCGATCAACTCGAGGCCAGCGCGGCACTCGAGCTGGGAAATCAGCTTAAAGAACAGGGCAAGGTGGCGGAGGCGCTGGTCAAATACAAAGAGGGCCTCGCCAAGCAACCCGATTCGCCCAATCTGTTATGGAATGCCGGAATTGCAGCGCAGGAAACAGGTGATGTCGACACCGCGATCGATTGCTGGAAAAAAATGCGCAAGGTCGAGCCGGATAACTGGCGCGTCCGCTCGAAGTTGATTCAAGGCTACGCGGCCAAAGGACAACTAAAGGAGCGCGACGAAGAACGCGCCGGGCTGCTCGAATTCTATAAGAAAGCGCCCAATGAAGAGATGATGCAGCAGGGCTGCTACTGCCGAGAGCAGTTCGAAATCGCCAAACAGAAATTGATGGTGCTGGAGTCTTTCGAGCTCAAAGGCGACGAAGCGGTGCGATACATTTTCGTCGTCCTCGATGGCGAAGGAAAAACGAAGTTCAAGATTTCACTGGGCTCTTACGAAATGACCAACGCCATCATGAAGGAGCACGGCGAAGTCAAAGAAGGCGATCGCGCATTTCATCTCGATGGTTACTACGAAGGCGGCCGCGTCCACAAGACCTTCGCCTTTTACAAGTCCGAACCCTCCTACGACGACGTGCGGAAGAAATTCGTCGAGATCATGGAAGGCAAGAGCGGCGCCCTCTCCAGTTCGGTCCAGGGCGGCGGCAAATGAGCGGCGTCGCGCCATCGGTCAACTTCAGGACGCTGAACGCCCCGCCCACGCAGTCATCTGGCGGCGATATTGCCGCGGCGAGATTCCAGTGCAGCGTTTGAACGTGCGACTGAAACTGAATGGGTCGTCGATTCCCACCCGCGCGCCGATTTCCTTGATGCTCAGATCCGTGTCGCAGAGCAGCGTCTGTGCGGCCGAACAGCGCAGCCGCAACAGATACTGGTTCGGCGGCAGGCCGGTGACCTTGCGCATCCGCTGGCGCAAAAACGAATAGCTCACGGCAAAGCGCCTGGCCAGCCGCGCAAAATCGATCGCCTCCGAATAATTCTGGCGGCAATAATCCATGACCGCTTCGACCGACGGCGCGGGTGCTGCTTCAATCCGCGAGCTCACACGCGATTGATGGAGTTCGATAAGCAGATGCTGCGTCAACACCACTGCGCGATCGCGATCACCCGCGCCGTCACGCTTCACGATACGCGCGATCTCGCGAAAGCGTTCAACCAGCGCGCCGACGTGGGTCACCGGATACATGCGGCCATCGCGAGGAAACAGGCCGCTGGCGACCCAGTCTTTCATTCCGCTGCCGGTCATGCACACACAATATTCGTTCCAGATCGCCCCCTTCTCCGGCCCATATTTGAAATGCGGACCGGGATAGACGGTGAACATGCACGGCGGTTCCATGCGCTGAGGCGGCCGGCCTTCAACCAGAAATGGCCCGCTGCCTGAGATCATCAGCCCGATCGCATAGAAATTGAAACGGTAATCGGCCCAATTCTGTTTGTCTTTCATGAAACTGCTGTGCGTCACCGTCACATCGTGAATCAACCGTGGATGAGGCGTCGGAGTTGGTTGTGTCAAATCTGCCATGTTTTATGTCACTCAGGTTATGGACCTAAGAATATACAATAGATTATAGTTCTCACCGTCAGAAGACAAATGTCAAAGACGCCAAGTTGTGAAAAGGAGAACGCATGCTGCTTCAGCAGTCACAACTCACCCAGTTTGCAAAAGACGGATATTGCGCGGCGCCGCACTTCTTTACAGCCGATGAAGTCGCTGCGATGCAGCTTGAACTCGAGCGTATGCGCCGCGCTGGACAGTTCAACGAAGTCGCGCGACAGGAGGACCGCAGCCCGCGCCAGAACCTGCAGCTCATGCCAATTTACGACAAGAGCGATCTGTACCGCGCACTTCCGTTCGCGGAAAAAGTGAAGCGGGCGATCTCGATGCTGATCGGCGAGCGCTTCATTCTGCATCTGGATCAGTCATTCTTGAAACCTGCGCATCATGGTTCAGGCACCGCCTGGCATCAGGACAATGCCTATTTCAAGATCGCCGATCCGTGGAAAGGCGTGGCGCTGTGGATCGCCATCCATGACGCGACGATCGCAAACGGTACGATGCACGTCATTCCCGGTCATGTGTCGATGCAACACGAGCACTCAAAAGATCCAAATGGCCAGGTCCATATTCGCTGCTATCCGCCGGAGGAACTGGCGGTACCGATCGAACTGGCCGCCGGCGGCGCGTTATTCTTCGCCTATGGAACACCGCATTGCACCCGCGGCAACACGACCGATCGCGACCGAGCCGGCGTAGCGCTGCATTTTCTGCATGAGGATTTTGCGCGAGCCGACCTGGTCGAACCCGACCGCCGCACACGGCCCTACGTCTGCGGGCCCAATGCCACGGGCGGTCTCAAAGAATACGGTGTTGTTGTGGATGGAACGTGGGATACGGAAGTGCGGCGCGTGCTGTATGCCGCCGCAGTGACGGCATAATATGTTGCGCGACTTTCCGAATTCCAACAGCCAACCGCTAAGTGCCAGGAGCTAACCTTACGCCACGACTTCCTTCGCCGTCTTTTCCTTCCCGGCCCGGTCGCGCTCATCCTTCATCCGCAGCTTCTCCTGCAGAATCCGTTTGCGCAGCCGGATCGAGCGCGGTGTGGCCTCGACCAGTTCGTCTTCTTCAACATACTCGAGCGCTTCCTCGAGCGTAAAGACGCGCTTGGCTTTCAACGTGTCTAGATTTTCCTTGTTGGCGTTGCGCATGTTGGTCAGGTGCTTGGCCTTGGCAACGTTGACGGCAATGTCGTTGTCCTTGCAGTGTTCGCCGACGACCTGGCCTTCGTAGACTTCTTCGCCCGGCTCGACGAAAAATTCGCCACGGTCCTGCAGATTCTGCAGCGCGAATCCCGTCACCTGGCCGGTATCGCTGGCGACCTGCACGCCCGTCGCGCGTCCGCCGATCTGTCCGCGGAATTCACCGAACTCGAAGAATCCGTGATGCATGACCGCCTCGCCCTTGGTGGCGGTGAGCAGCTTGTTGCGCAGTCCAATCAGGCCGCGGCTGGGGCCTTTGAATTCCAGGTGGCAGTGGCCCTGGTGCTGCGTCATGTTGTCCATGATGCAGCGGCGCGTGCCGAGCAGCTCGATCACCTTGCCCATGTACGTTTCCGGCACATCGACCGTGATGATCTCGATGGGCTCCAGCGTACGGCCGTCGACTTCTTTCAGGATCACGTGCGGCTTGGAGATCTGCAGTTCGTAGCCTTCGCGGCGCATGTTCTCGATCAGCACGCCCAGGTGGAGCAGGCCGCGTCCGGAGACTTTGAACACGTCCGGCGCCGGCGTACGTTCGAAGCGCATGGCGACGTTCTTCAAGGCTTCCTTGTCGAGCCTGTCGCAGACCTGTCGGCTGGTCACGTACTTGCCTTCGCGGCCGCTGAAGGTGCTGTTGTTGGACATGAACATCATCGTCAGCGTCGGCTCGTCGATGGTCATCGGCGGCAGCGGTTCGGGATTGTCGCCCTCGGCCAGCGTGTCGCCGATGTGAACCTCTTCGAATCCGGAGAGCGCCACGATCTCGCCGCATTCGGCCGACTGCACTTCCCTGCGGCCCAGTCCTTCGTAAATTTCAAGCTTGGTGATGCGCTCGGTGCGGCGCCGCCCGTCCTGGCTGATCATCGTGTACGTCTGCCCGACGCGGATCGTTCCCTGAACGATGCGTCCGATGGCGATACGTCCCACGTAATCGTTGTAATCGATATTGGCGACCTGCACTCTCAGCGGCGCGGCGTCGTCGCCCTTTGGAGCCGGAACGTGGCTCAGGATCAGTTCAAAGAGCGGACGTAAATCCTTGGCTTCCTCTTCCATCTCGCGCTTGGCCAATCCCTGGCGGCCGATGGCGAAGACGTGCGGGAAGGACAACTGCTCGTTGCTCGCGCCCAGTTCGACAAACAGATCGAAGACCTGGTTGAGCACCTCATGCGGGCGCGCGTCGGTTCGGTCAATCTTATTGATCACCACGATCGGCTTCAGGCCGTGGCTGAACGCTTTGCGCAGCACGAATTTGGTCTGCGGCAGCACGCCTTCAGCGGCGTCGACCAGCAGCAGCGCGCTGTCGGCCATCGAGAGCACGCGTTCGACTTCGCCACCGAAATCGCTGTGCCCGGGCGTATCGATCACGTTGATGCGCGTGCCCATATAGTTGATGGCGCAGTTCTTGGCCAGAATCGTGATGCCGCGTTCGCGTTCCAGATCGTTGGAGTCCATGACGCAATCGACGACTTCCTGATTGGTGCGGAAGGTGCCGGCCTGGCGCAGCAGATGATCCACGAGCGTGCTCTTGCCATGGTCGACGTGCGCGATGATTGCGATGTTACGTAGATTGCGTACTTGAGCTGCCATGCGTCGGACATCCTTCAATGCAATTGCCAACTGGCGCGGCGGTAAAATGCAAGCCGCCGCGCAAGACTATGTGGCCGTCGAAGTCAATAAAATGGGGGCTTCGACGGACGACGCCCCCAGCACATACGATAGCCGAAAGGGGGCTGAAATTCCATAGGAATTTAGGAATGCTCAAGGACTTGAGTATCTTCGGGTTACGCCAGGGCGCCGCCAACAGCTACAGCGGCTTCCCGCACTCCGGACAGAACTTCGGGCTGCCCTCTGTTTCGTGGCCGCATTCCTTGCACTTCTTTTTGGCGCTCAGCGCTTCGCCGCATTCGGGGCAGAACTTTCCACCCTGCGTCTTGGCCCCGCACTTGGGACACTGCACGCCGCTGACCACCGATACGTCGCGTTCCTTGGTCCAGTCGACTTCACGGGCCTTCGCGTGAACCTGCTCCTTGGCCGCTTCCGCCTGCGCCGCGGCCAATTCCTTTTCCATGTCAGGAGCGCAGTTGTCGCAGAGCTGCGCTTTCTTGTTGAAGCACACCGGCTCGCACACCCACGATCCGCAGCGCGTGCACTGCTTGAAGAGTGGCGAGATCTCGGTTACGGCCTGTTTCAATGCCGCGTCATGCGCCGGCCCGCCGACCGCGCGCTGCACTTCATATGCGCTCGACGCCGCCTTCCCGAATACGCCGCCGAAGAACGATCCGGCGATTTCCGCCGCCGACGCCGCCAGTCCCAGCTTCGAAGCCTGGAAAGAGGAGAGGTACCCGTTGTGGCATTTCTTGCAGTAGAACTTGAACTGGTAGCCCTTGTCGGTCGAAAGGTCATCGTAGTTGGATGTGAATGGAATGTTCGACATGGAAGGTCCTCGAGGCGTTCAAGACAGCCTATCATGAGTGCGCAATTTTCTGAAGTCAATCCTTCATACCGGTCTGCTCTAAAAATTCTGATAGATGAACGCGCCGCCGCCGGTTCGCGAGGCAAACGCCAACACCAGCGTCAGCATCACCAGCCAGACAAACCAGCGCAAAACGCTCAGCCAGAAGGGCCGCACGGGCTTCTCGTCGGTCTTTGCTGCTTCCATATTTGCCTCTCAACTATCGTAGCATGGGCGTCTCGCCCATGAGTCTCTTAAATTCCAATCATCTTCCGGAGCATCGCCAGCGCCGTTCCATTATCCGGCGTCGAAACACAGATCCAAGTCACCGCCACGCCGTGAAATGTCAGCACGATCGCCAGCGCTTCGCCGATGAAACTCTCCCGCGTCAATGAAAACCACCCCTGCGGCAGCCGTTTGCGCCCGAGGTCATTGTACAACTTGTGCGCGAAGACCCACGTTCCGTGCATCAGGCCCCAGATGAAAAAGTTGAGCGCCAGCCCATGCCACAGTCCGCACAGGCCAAACGTGAAGAGCGCCGCCGCGCAGCCGGCCGCCAGGTTGCGCCCTTTGAAAACGCCGCGGCTCAAGTTCAATCCGGACGGAAGAAAAATATAATCGCGCAGCCATTCTGAAAGAGAGATGTGCCAGCGCCGCCAGAACTCAGTGATGTTGCGCGCGCCGTACGGCCAGCGGAAATTCTCCGGAATTTTGACGCCCAGCAGCAAGCCCGCCGCGATCGCCACGTCACTATAGCCGGAGAAATCGAGATAGATGCGCGCCGCGTAAGCGTAAAACGCCAGCCACGTCTGCGCCGCCGTCGCACTGTGAATGCGCGCCGCCGCGTCCGCTCCACCGGGAAAACAGTAATAGGCAAGCGTATCGGCGAGCACCACCTTCTTGAACAATCCCACCACGCCGCGCCACAGCGCCGCGTCGACGGCCGCCGCATCCACCGGCTGTGGGATCGCGATCTGCGCGTTAAAGCGCGCGTAGCGATCCACCGGTCCGCTGACGAAGGTCGGAAAAAAGAGCAGATAGCACAGTGTTCCGCCGAGCGTCACCTCGCCGCTCTTGGTGTTGCGCGCGTCGAACCAGAGCGAAAGAGAGCGCAAAAAGAAGTAGCTAGTCCCGACCAGCGCCGCCAGGCTCGGCTTTGAACTCAGCGATCGAACCGCGCTGCTCCAATATTGAGCGAACTGTTCAGACCGCGCCGCGGCCAGTGCCGCAATTCCAGCAATGACGAACACCCAGATCAGCGCCGACCCGCGCGCCCCGCGCGAAAACAGTCGCGCGACGGGAAAAACGACCATCACCGCGACGGCCAGCAGCGCCGCCATCCAAAAGGGATAAAATATCGCGCCCGCGACGAGGCTGCTCGTCAGAAGAATGCCCTGGCGCGCGCTTTGCCTGTCTGGAATAACGCGCGATTGCAGCAAGCTCAGTATTGCTGTGGCCGCGAGAACAAGGTAAAAGATCGGACTCAGCAGTTCGTTCACAACAGACGTCCCAGTTCGGAAGAAGGGAAATCTATAGGAATGTCCTGCGGCGACGACCATAGATTCCAGAATTCTGAAGTTCCCGCGCGTCTGCCAGCCCAGGCCGGCGCGGCGTACGCCGCCTGGCAGCTCACTCCCGACCGCCAGCGCCACGAATGGAAGCGCGCACGCCGGTCGATCATCGCCATGCGCCTGCGCCTGCTGATCTACGGCCACGCCGCGTTTTTCATCGCCTGTCTTTACCTGAAGGCGCATGGCAGCATCTACAGCGCCAACTTCACGCACGCCGCCTGGTATTCACTCTTCCTGACCAGCGCATTTCTGCTCGGCTTCGAATGGTTTCACGTGAAATATCCGCCGCACCAGCCGGCGCGTTTCGTGATCCGCCCGACCGGCGTCACCGAATACGGCGACGAAGGCCCGCGCGCGCATTGGGAGTGGCACCGCATCCGACAGTTGCGTCTTGAAGCCGATCGCGAACGCCCCGAGTTCCGCAGCCTCGTCTTCGTCCACGGCCCGCGTCTGCCGCGCTGGATCGAAAATCTCGGCAGCGTCGCCGTTCCGCTTCCGGGAGACTCGACGCCGTCGTTCAAGTTTGAAGGTGATGAATGGCAGGCGCTGATCGCAGTCGCCGCCGCGCTCGGCGACAACGGGATCGGATGGAAGGCGAACGATCGGGATGGCGTCGCGTTAAACTGCATCCCGGTCGAAAAATCGCGTTATGAAAAAATGTGGCAAGCGGCAGCCTAAAGCAAAATTGTCAATCAAACACCGCGTGTAACACCTCAGCCACAGCGCCGTTTCCCTCGCACAGCGCCAGAACCTCCGCCGTCATTCCATTTTCGTCTTCAACGCCCGCGTCCGCTCCGTGCGAGAGCAGCAATTCGAGCAGCTCGGCATTGTTGTTTAGCGCCGCGACATGAATCGGGCTGCGCCCGCCCTTGTTGGCAAGATTGGCATCGGCCCCGGCTTCAAGCAGCAGCCGCGCGATCGCGATGTGTCCCTGCGCGCACGCCAGCAGCAACGGCGTCGCCCCTTCATGATCGCGAGCGTTGACGTCCGCGCCTTTCTCGATCAATAGCTTTGCCAGTTCGTACTCGCCTTCCAACGCGGCGTAAAAAAGAGGCGTGCCACCAACTGCATTGCGCGCGTCGAGCTCCGCGCCCTGTTCGAGCAGAAATTCGACGACCGCCACGTCCGGATGAAGAAACGCCGCATGGAGCGGCGTCGTTCCATCCGCCATGCGCGTATTGATGTCCCAGCCCTGCGCCAGCAGGTAGCGCAACTCCACGAGCGAAGCATCGATCACCGCCGCGTGCATGGGCGTGAAATCGTTGGCGCAAATGAAGCTCCCGCTCTCCGCCGCCCCGATCGGCTCAGGCGGTTCAGTCGGCCTGGGCGCGTCTGTCGCCTCGTCCGCTTTTCTTTCTTCGCGCGCCACATGAACCGCGATGCGCCCCAATCGTTCCCACTGCCCCCGGTTGAATCGTGAAAATGCACGCATACATCCCCCTTTCCGTTCTTTCGCCGTTCCGTCCGTCCAATCACCAATTTGCAATTCTCAATTTTCAATTTGCAATGCCGTTCGTTCCGGGGTGTTCTTACGTCAGCCTCCAGCACCCAGCGCTCCCATCCGCCTCGCCGCCCGCGCGTGCTTCTCCCCCACCGTCTTCGCCAGCGCCTCCGGCTTCTCCACCACGACCTGCTCACCCCAGCTCATGATCCAGTTGATCAGCTCCGGCCCCTGCGAGCAGTTCAGCTTCAAACGCAACGCGCCCGCCTCGAGTTCCTCCAACTGCTGCGTCACGTGCCAGCGCCGCTCGCGGATCAGCCCCGCGATTTCGCGGTCGAAAACCAGCGCGACCTCGCCCACGTTCATCCCCGCCGCGATGCCAAACGCCGTGCGGAAATGCGCTTCCGGATCGAAGTCTTTCGGACGCGTAAATTTCTCTTCCAGCACGCGCACGTCCTTCATGCGCGAAGGCACGAACGTGCGGATCGCCTGGCGCAGATGGCAGAAGGCGATCAGATACCACTGCCCTTCGCAGCGCGTGAGATGAATCGGATCGATCTTGCGCCGCGTCATCCCGGCCCGCTCGCGCCCTTCGTAGGCGATGCTCACGCGCCGCTGTTTTGTCAGCGCCGTGAAGAGCGACTGCAGCGTCTGGCGGTCGCAATCGGCCAGCGCCACCGCCCGCTCGCTGCGCAGCGACAGCGCGTGCGACATCTCTTCGATCGTCACGCCGCAGCCGGTCGGAATCATCTGCGCGAGTTTGTCGAAGACCGAATCCAGCACTTTCTGCAACGGTGAGCCGGCCAGGCTGCGCGAGGCTTCTTCCAGAATAAAGACCGCCGCGACTTCATCTTCGTTCAAGCGCGGAACGATCGACTTGCCCGATTGAGCGTAATAGTAACCGTGGCGCAGCTCGTCGTAGATCGGATTGACGCCGAAGGCATCGGAGAGCAGCGCCAGGTATTTGCGCGCGGTCTTGGCGCTGCAACCAAGCTTCCCGCCAAGATGATTGGCATTCGGATAGCGCCCCGAAGCGATCTCGCGGTGAATATGGAGTGCAGCCTGCAAACGGGCTGCGTGACTGGTCACAGGCATTCCATTCCCCTCACTGTTGTCTTTTAGTTATAGTATACGAGGGGGGTGGGAAGTAAACGGGGCAACCCCCAGAGGGGAATTTTCGTCCGAACGCCCGCCGAAATCGCAAATCATTTATAAATAAAGACTTATGGATCTTGTATTTTCTGAAAAAGTTCCGTTTTTATTTCGCCGAGCGCACAAATTTTATCAATTGCCCATCTTCCCACTTCTTCATGTTGACGAAGAAGACGTAGAAGATGTCGCGCGCTGCGTCGTAACCAAGGCTCGGAAATCCGCAACCATTCTTGTGGTCAGCCTGCTCGGGCGCTTCGGCCGGATACGCGGCGACCAACTCCCAGGTCGCTCCGCCGTTGGTGCTCTCCATGATTCCTTTCAACGCTGCGACGACCAGATGCTTCTCGTTCTTGCCCGCGAAAGGACCCGAGCAGAACATCGTATTCTCGAGCGGCTTTCCGCATTCTCTCCAGCTCTTTCCGTGATCGCTGGAGGTGACAACCGAGGCGCTCCATTTTTTGCCGGCCCACGTATTCGCCATCCAGTAACCCGCTCCGTTGATGCTCTCCATCGGCCCCGTGCAGCGATAAGGCGCAACTTTGCTGAACGTTTTGCCCGCGTCGACGCTGAGTTTAATTCCGTCGTAGGCGCTCACGACCAGCTCGTTGGTCCCGAAGACGCCCACTCCGCCGATCTCGCCACGCTTGAGCTCCAGTTTCGTCCAGGTCTTGCCCATGTCCGGACTATAGTGCACGCCGTCGTCTTCGTGCCGCGCTGCCAGCACGGTCTTGCTCTCCCAATCAATCGCACCGTAATCCCAATTGCGGCCGACAGATTCGAAACTCTCGAACGTCTTTCCCCCGTCGAGCGAATAGCCGGAAGGTCCGGGACTGTTGTTCATGTTGAACACCGCCAGTTTTCCGCCGCTCTGGCTTGAGATCATCCCGTAACAACTGAACGGCCCGCCGCCTTTGACCTTCCCTCCGTCCGCGCGCGCAAATGTCTGCCCCAGATCGGCGCTCATCCAGACGCCGGTACCCCAGCGGCTGACGAACAGATTGCCGGTGGTGTGATCGACAGCCAGAGCCAGCCTGAAATTTCCTTTGCCCGACGCCTTGGTCAGTGAATCCGTAAAGTTGATCCACTCACCCTTCGCGACAGCGGCCGGCGTTCCGGGCGCTTTGGCATCGGCCGGCACTGGAGCATCGGCTGCGAACGCACACGCCGCGACCAGCAACAATCCCGTGAATCCGTACAGTAGTTTGCGCATCATCATCCGCTCCTTGAATACGCTCCGGTGAACCGTGAAGCATCGGAGTCTCGGTACGCTGCTGTCTCTGCGTACACTGAGCGTTGAACATGCGGATCTGCGATCCATAGAACGATTCAGTCACTGCATAAAACTATTTTGTCCTACTGAACTAATGCTGCGTGAGGTCATAACAGGCGACGCACTTCTCCAGTCGCAGATACAATTTGCCGTTGGCCAGCGCCGGAGAAGACATGCACGCTACGCGGGGATTGAATTCGCCCAACCGGACGTATTTATCAAGGTTGGCACTGAGCATTTCAATCTTGAAAATGTCTTCGTGATCGTTGCGGTCGTTATGTGCACGACCAAGCGTATTGAAAATCTTCCCATCGGCAAAAAGCGGCCTGGAAATTACATTGTCACACTCCGCATACGGGTACGGCTTGCCGATCCATTTCGAATCCCCGGTTTTCAGATCAAAGCACTCCCACGCACCGGTAAAAACAAACACGCTATCGTTCCAAACCACGCAACTCGACATGGCCTCGCCGCCGTGCTTTTTCTTCCAAAGCAACTTCGCTTCGCTTGGCGATAACCGGTAAGCGCAAAACTCATCATGCATTTCCCCAACCATGATGTCGCCGCTGATAACTGAAATATAGGAACCGTAACCGCACCCACGCTGATCCAATTTGGACCAAAGAGCTTTCCCCGTTTCCATGTCCAGGCAACACCACATATGAGCGTCATCGGTGCAAATGACGTAATTCTTTCCCTCCGCGCGCCATAGTGACGGAGAAATGGAACTCGCGCTTCGCCAATTTTTCGTCCATAGCAATCTTCCGTTTTCAGCGTCGTACGCAGACCCGTAGTTGTAAACAATGCCGTTGGCAACCAGTGGTGAGGAATGCGTCGGGACGCTCTTCGTTTGCCACAGCAGACTGCCATCTTTGGTTGAAAGGCAATACATACCGGCGAGTCCCTGAGCGTAACACTTTCCATTCCAGATCACCGGCGTGGCACTGACCCCGAAAACTCCAAAAGTGAAGACATCCGTGTTCTTGTAAATCGCCTTGTCCACGAGGAAATCCTGTTTCCAAAGCGCATTTCCTGTAGAGGCATCCAGGCAGACAACCGTGTCGTAAACCGTGCTGGCCTTGATCCACGCATGGAGGAAATCAAAGGGACGATTGCCGTAACCCACGTTGATATTGATTTCCGTCAGCTTGCGCCGCCACTCCTGCTCGGTTTCAAACTCCAGGTCGCAAAGTTTGCTCAGCTTGACCAATTCATCCCAGGTGTAAGGACGTTCCCAGGCTGCGCCATGCCGCTGCATGCAGATTCGTCTCTTGATGTAGGCGCCATATTTCTTCGCGTCCTTCGGGTCCAGCGTGGCAATGAAATCCTTGATGTACTTGTCAAGATCGGCGTTCTTGGCGAGAAACGCATCGATTTCCTCTTCCTTCGGTGATTCAAAGAAATACCACGCCGGAATCGGGCCATGGGTGGCCGGCCGGATTGCGGACACCCGAGCCGCTTCGATCTTCTTTGCCAGATCGTCGGCAATATCCGGCAGCCAGCCGATATCGATCAACCGCTCCGAATTTATGAGGTGGATTTTCTGCCCGCCACCGACGGGTTTCTTCCAATTGACGTAGACAAAAACTTTCCCGTCGGCAACCACCGGACTCGCGCAACCGCCGCCGCTCATGTACGACGGGATGTTCTCGCTTTTCCACAGAAGCGGCGGACCTTCCTTGGGCCAACTGTCGGAAAGTTTCGGGCTACTCCCTGCAAGACCGTTTCTGTTCGGACCGCAATACTGCGGCCAGTCGCCATTCATCTGTCCCGGCGCCGCTTTGGCTGCGCTGCTCTGCGCGGAGTCTTCCGCCTGAGCCTGTGATAGCACGATTGAAATCGCACCGATGATCGCCGCCGCCGCCACACCGATCGTTAGCTTTGCCATAAGCGCAGAGTCCTTGTTGCCGTTTGACCGAGGCTTCAGTCTGCCGACGTCGCCCGTTGACAGTTCTACCCCACGCGACCCGCGCTCAAACCCTTATTTACTGCCATTGCAGCGCTGTCGCTTTTCTGTAAGATAAATTGAAAGCAATCCATTTTGGTGCCCCAACCGTGACTCAACGCAGACAAAAAAGACGCCGGGGTCGCCCGCCGGGCAGCTCCAGCCAGTATCGCGCGATCGCCGCCGAGCTTTCTACCAGGCTGGCGGCCGGTGAGTGGCCCGTCGGCAAGCCGATTCCGTCGTACCGTCAGCTTGCGCTCAAGTACGGGGTCGGAATTCATGTCATCCAACTGGCGCTCAAAGAACTGGCCGACGACGGCCACGTCGTCATCCGGCCCGGCCGCCCGCCCGTCGCCGCACTGGCAGCTTCGCTCTCGGCCGCCGTGGATAAGACGATTGCAATCGTGTTTCCGCTTGGCATCTATGATGTGCTGGAGACGCCTTACAGATTGGCCATGCTGCGCGGCATCGCCCAGGCCGCGCAAAAAGGCGGATACCCGCTGCTGGTTCTCCAGCACACACAACGCTGGCGCACAGAGTTTCCGGCCGGACTGAAACATCTGCCACTGACCGGAATTGTTCTCCTGGGTCCGCTCACCGGTCTCGTTCTTCAGCAGTATGAAACGATTGGCGTGCCGGTGGTGCTGCTGGACCAGCCAGGCGACAAATGGAAATTACATTCGGTTGCCGTCGACAATTACAACTCGGCCTTTGATGCCACCTCTCGCATCCTCGCACGAGGACATCGCCGGATCGCGTTCATCCGCACGATCACGTACTCAGTGCATGACATCGATCCCGACGCAAAGGAACGCCACGCCGGATTCCTAGCCGCGTGCGTCAAAGCGGGTCTGCGAAAAGACGAGTTCAAAGTTTACAGCGCGAGCTATTCCCCTTCGCAACCGTTAATCACCGACATGCTCAAAGCAAAATCACGAATGACTGCCGTGCTGAGCGATTCTGAAATAATCGTGGATGCCGCCGAACAGGCAGGCCTGAAAATTCCACGCGACCTGAGCGTCGCTGCTTTCCAGTCGAAGGGAAACGCCGGGCATGCCTCCGGCCCGCAAATCGACTTCGAAATGATGGGTCGCACCGCCGTTGAAATCATCCTGCGCAAACCGCTCACCCCCGAGCATCTCCGGATTCCAACCCGGTGGAACGAGAAGAAATCGATAGCGACCCTGCGTCAGCATTCCAGCCATTGACGCAGGTAATTCATTCGTCTGGATGCATCCGAAAATCGTGGTGTATCGACGCATCCAACGTATGATGAGCCGCAACAAGCGAGGCCGTTCGAGCCGATGTAGAAATCGCGAGGTCGGCAAGTGATGAGTGAGCCCGTTAGACCCAAACGCAAATTCTGGCAGTTCCATCTGAGTACAGCAGTGTTCATGATGGCGTTCGGAAGTGTTTTTCTATACCTGAACTGCCGAGTGCCAATCGTAAAGGTCGCATTCACCCTTGATGCAAATGGTGACGCAATTGAATGGCTGGACGCTCCAGAGGATTTTAAGGAATTCGGTCTCTACCGTCGTGGCTTTCCGTTCGCTTTTCATTGGTTTGATAGCAACGGCGGGG
>JADMIO010792844.1_pt1 | contig 15759 bp, 17 predicted proteins | sample 8958161 | NCBI WGS metagenome assembly JADMIO01 (sample SAMN16585339, study PRJNA669376) | soil metagenome | isolation source: Crop rotation soil | place: USA: Cullars Rotation, Alabama | collected 2011
CTTTCCCCGGTCACGTTGGGGGTGCTTGCTTCGAACGTCGGCATGTCCAAGAGCGGTCTTTTTGCCCATTTTCAATCGAAGGAAGCCGTACAGCTGAGTCTGCTCGAACATAGCGAGCGGTTTGCAACACCGGTGGTGGTCGAGCCCGCGATGAAAGCCCCGGAAGGTCTGCCCCGGCTGAAAGCGCTGGTAACCAATTGGTTTGGATGGGCGCGGCGCGCAGGGTTGCCGGGCGGATGTCCCGTGGCTGCGGGCCTGTTCGAGTACGACGATGTGGACGGCCCGGTGCACGACAAGATCGAGGAGATCGCGGCACGCTGGCGCGAATTCCTGAGCACACTGGTCACCGAAGCCGTACGGAAAGGGCAACTCCGTCGTGATCTCGATATCGACCAGTTCGTGTGGGAACTCTTCGGGATCTACTTGAGCCACCACGTCGCGTCGCGGTTCGAGAAGTCACGGGATGCAGACAAGCGGGCACAGACCGCGTTTGCCGCACTGCTGGCGCGCGCTGGGGCGAAGGAAGACGGTAAGCGGTCAACGCGGCCGAAGAGTAATCGATAAGCGCGAAGCAATATGGCGTTTCGCGTCCTGATCATCGGAGGCACAGGGCAGGTCGGAGCAGCGGTAGTCCGAGCCCTGGTTGCGCAGCCGTCCTGCGCGGAAGTCGTCATGGTCAACCGCAAAGCGGCCCAACTCACCACAAACGGCCGGGTACGGCAGGTGATCCTCGATACGGCATCACCCCAGTTTCAGGAACAGGTGACCGCGCTCGCGAAGAACATGGTCGCGCTCGGCGACCCGGTCCATGGGGTCTCCTGTGTTGGCGTCGGGAAAGGCAGCAATGCGTGGAGCGAGGAAGAATTGAAAGCCCTCGAACTCGGCGTGGCCGGTGCCTTCGCCCGAGGCTGCCACGAGGGAGGCATCGAGCGGTTTGCGTTGCTCTCCGCAGTAGGAAGCACATCGAAGAGCAGAATTCGCTATGTGCGCATCATGGGACTGAAAGAAGAAACGGTTCGAAGCGTCGGCTTCCAACGCCTGGCGATCTTCCGACCCGGCATCATCGGAGGCAACGCGCACACGCCCGGCTACGTAGCCTGCTTGGGACGCCTAATTCCAGGACGATTCGGCACAATCGAGCAGGACGACATCGGACGCGCGTTCGCGGCGGAAATTGTGGACGGGTCATCGCCTAATGGCGTGGTGTATTTCGAAAATGGGGCGATGCGGGGTCTCGGGCTTCTTTCTAAAGGTATTTGAGTATGCTGTCTCAAATCCGCCAAAACTTCTTAGAATAACTCTCAGTGACATTCTACATGGACACCTCACTAGTTGAAAATATTAAGAAGGAGTTGCTCGCGAAACACGGTTCGTTCGAGAAACCGGACTTTCATTTTCGATGGAAAGCACTAGAGGAGCGCCCCTACCGTAGCTTCGTCGACGAAGCCCTGACTCACTTTTTCATTAAGGATCAAACCGACTTGAATCAAGACGGCTGCTTCGTCTATACGATTCTTGCTGAACTAAAACCGCAATGGATGATTCAACTGTCAATGGTGGGCAGATATGGAGTGCTCTTCAGGATTGAACGGAATCACCCTGCACTAATCAATTGCGACAACCAGCTAATACCGGGCGAGGATGTCATTGTGAGTCTTGTTGCCAAGCATGGGATCATCCTTCTACACAAGGACATCTTGATGACTCGCGTGGATTTGGCGCTAGATTACACCGATCCGGAAAACGTGCGCGTTTATCAAGCCCTGTTCTCTGACACTGATATTCTGCCTTGGGAAAACTAGGTGATGTCGGGGAAAGCCAGGCGTCTCCGGGGGGGAATCGGGACAAACACTCAAACCTGATTGCAGAAATTGAACTATCCGTTCATCCGAAACAACGCACTAGAAGCTGAGTAGAGGTCGATGCATTCGGGCATCGCCTGCTCAAGTGCTCGCGGAAGCTCACCCTGTCCAAATCTCCGTCAGCGCACGCTCGAAATTAGCGCCGAGAATCAGTTCGATGTTCCGGCTGGAATAGTTCCGCCGGACTAAGCCTTCCGTAAGGTCGTAAACCTTCTTCGAGTAATCGATTCCGTCAAGATCGTATTTGCGGCTCGATATAACGTCCCGGCCGTCCAAATCGACGTCGCTGCCGATCCCCACGTGTTCCACTCCGACTAACTTCGTCACGTGGTCGATATGATTCAGGACATCCTCGATCGTGACCGAATCGCCGCGCCGGACGAAACTGCGGACCATCGTAATTCCGATCACGCCGCCCTTCCTCGCCATTCGGCGAATGATTTCGTCGGTCTTGCAACGCGGGCTGGTCGGAACCAGTGCACGGCAATTCGAGTGGCTGACGAGTACCGGCTTTGCCGAGGCTTCGATCGAATCCATCGTTGTCTGCACGCCGCAGTGTGAGACATCGATCGCCATACCGAGATGGTTCATGCGCTCGACGATTTGTGCGCCGTAAGGACTCAAACCGGGGTTCTGCCGATCCGCCGAACCGCCTCCAATCCGGCAGGTGTTGTAGGTGAGCTGGGAGACACGCTGCCCCAGACCGTAAAAACGATCGACATCATCAACATCGCGAAAATGCTCGGAATTCTGCTGGCCGATCACAATACCGATCTTGTTGAGCGTCTTAGCCCTCGCGAAATCAGCGGGACTTTCAATGCGAAGGAACCGCTGCGCGTGCGCTTCCATGAACCTGTTCCAGCCGGTGATGTCGTTTAGAGAGTCTCTGTAGATATCGCCCGAGATGTGCCCGACGGCAGGATGGAAAACGGTAATGCCGGATTTTTGCAAACGCTGAAAGTCGGCGTCGCGAAAAAGTGCAGGGTCGTTCCGCCAGGTCGTCAACTTCCGGTAATTCAAAGTCAACAACCCCAACATATCGATGACCGTGGATTGGCGAACCAACTCGATAGCACGGACTGAATAGTCCGTATCGTTTTGGGCGAAAAGGGCGAAACGGCCGCGATTGACGCACGGCGCACCCAAGGCCCACGCCGCGCTTTTCAGCAGGGAACGACGGGAGAGCAAGGTATTCCTGAAACTATGAGTTTAACATAAGCTCTGTCATGGGCTCACAAAGGAACTGGTCCCAGCTTCCCCGCGGCGATCTCGGCGCGAAAATAGTTCTCGCCGCGAACCGGGCTTCCCGCTATCCGGCGCAGCATCAGCAACTGGCCCGCATGCGTCAAGGAGTCAGAGAAAGGTCCTTGCAGAAGACGCTCGACCGGGCAGTCCGCAAACTTGCCGGCGCTGAGCACATCGTCAACCTTCTGCAGCGCCGTAAAGAACCGGCGGACTTCCTGATCCCAGGACAATGGCGCGCCCTCTCGCCACTCCTCATGGCCTGCCAGCAGCGAATGCGACCAATCGAACAGATCGCCCATATGCGCCAGAATTTGACGCGGAGACCGCGATCCGCCGTACACCTGGTAATCCGCGAACGCGGGAGGCGCATCGCGAAGGCCTTTGGCGGTCCGATAGGCGATCGTAGCCAACATGTGGCGGAGTAGTTCAATTTTCGGGTCCATGATTCACTCCAGAGTAACGCTGTCTCACGGTAAAGTAGAGTCATGTTTGAAGTTTCCGTGGAAGAGACCTTCGCCGCAGGGCACGCGCTGCGCCACTATCGCGGCAAGTGCGAGAACGTGCATGGGCACAACTACCGGGTCCAGTTGACGATCGAAGGCGCCGAATTGAACAACATCGGCCTGCTCGTGGATTTTGTGGAAGTGAAGCGGCTGATCCGCGGCGTGGTAGAGAAGCTCGATCATCGCTTCATCAACGACCTAGAACCCTTTACGGTTATCAATCCGTCGGCGGAGAATCTGGCGAAGTATTTCTATGATGAAATCACCTCCCACCTCCCTGCCCCCGTGCGGCTCGGCCAGGTCAAGGTCTGGGAGACAGATATCACCAGCGCGACTTTTCGGCCGTGATCGATGGAGACGAGCGGTTCGATTTTAAGGCAGTTTCACGACTTGATGCGCCTGCCCGACATGTGGCGGGCGCTGTCGATCCTCAATTCCCGCAGCCCTTACCGATTCACTGCGGTTTTTGCGTTCGACAAAGGCAATCTGCACAATGTCTGCCTGGTCGATAAAGATAATCCCGACACTAAAACTTGTCCCGACCAACCGATTGAGCAGTCTTACTGTGTTTATGTGAAAAACACGGAGCGGGCGTTCGGCGTCGCTCATTCCCGCATGGATGACAGGACCATCGGACATCCGAAACGGGAGCTTTTTCAAGCCTATTATGGCGTCCCCCTGCTTTCGACTTCGGGAAAATTGCTGGGCACCGTGTGCCACTTCGACCCCCTTAATCGAAAATTGCCGGAAGAGACGATGGGGCTACTGGCGGATGCAGCCTCGTCCATCGTGGAATCGATCGAAGCTGGATGGGAGAGGGCGTGAAGGAGATCTTCCCATTCGCTTGGAGCCCTGGGGCCGCCGGCATCTGGTTCCCGCTGCTCATCCTGGTTCCAATCGTCGGGATCGTCGCCTACCTGTTCGCCGCGCCGCGCCTCGTGCGCTTCGAAGTGACACCCGAGAGCTTGCGCATCGCGGGCGATTTGTTTTACGGCCGCACTATCCCTCGATCCGAACTGATGATGGAAGATGCACGAGTGCTCGACCTGACCGTACACACCGAGTACAAACCGACGGCCCGCACGAACGGAACCGGCATGCCCGGCTACAGCGCAGGATGGTTCCGGCTCCAGAATGGTGAAAAAGCGCTGGTGTTCGTCGGCGACCGCCAACACGTCGCCATGATCCCAGTGGAGTCGGGTTACACGCTGCTCGTCAGCGTGCCGGATCCTTATCGCTTTTTGGCGTTCCTTCGCGAATCTCTGTAAAAACAGCTTTGTTTGTTAACCTGAGCGTGTGACCGCTTCCCTGTACGACATCGATCCGGGGCCGAGTTCGCCCGAGATCGTCCGCATGATCGTCGAGATCCCCAAGAACTCAGGAAACAAGTATGAGTACGACGGCAAGTTGGGATTGTTTCGTTTAGACCGGGCGCTCTACTCGCCGATGCACTATCCCGGTGATTACGGCTTCATCCCGGGCACCTTCGCCGAGGATGGCGATCCGCTCGACGTGCTGGTGCTGGTGGAAGAGCCCAGCTTTCCGGGTTGCCTGATCGAAGTCCGGCCGGTGGGAATTTTGAACATGGTCGACGGTGAAGAGACCGATCAGAAGGTTATTTCGGTGCCCAATCGCAATGCCCGGTACGACGAAGTCCAGACCATGGACCAGATCTTCCCGCACGTTCGCCGGGAAATCGAGCACTTCTTCACTATCTACAAAGAGCTCGAAGGCAAGAAGACCCTGATGCAGGGATGGGGGCGTCCGATGGAGGCTCGCGAAGCCATCGTCAAGAGCAGAAAAAATTATTTGGATCGGAAGAAGACTCCACCCGCATTGGTATAATCGAGCTTCATGGAAGACAAAGAACGTTCGCGCGCGTTGGACCTGACCCTCGGTCAGATTGAGAAACAGTTCGGCAAAGGCTCCATCCTGCGACTGGGCTCGAAAGAAGCCATCGTCCCGGTGGCGGCCATCTCCACGGGATCCATTTCGATGGACGCGGCTCTGGGTATCGGCGGCTTTCCCCGCGGCCGGATCAACGAAATCTTCGGGCCGGAGTCTTCCGGTAAAACCACCATCGCGCTGCAGGTGATCGCGGAGGCGCAGAAGAAGGGCGGCATGGCTGCGTTCATCGACGTGGAGCATGCGCTCGATCCGATCTACGCGCGAAAGCTGGGCGTGGATGTGGACAATCTCCTGGTCTCCCAGCCCGACTACGGTGAGCAGGCGCTCGAAATCACCGCCGCGCTGGTATCCTCTGGTTCGATCGACGTCCTGGTTGTCGATTCGGTGGCGGCGCTCGTTCCCAAGGCCGAGCTCGACGGGGAAATGGGCGATAGCCACATGGGTCTTCAGGCGCGTCTGATGTCGCAGGCTCTCCGCAAGCTGACCGGCATCGTTTCCAAATCGAAGACCTGCCTCATCTTTATTAACCAGATTCGCGAGAAGATCGGCGTCATGTTCGGCAATCCGGAAACCACCACCGGCGGCCGGGCGCTCAAGTTCTACTCCTCGGTTCGGGCCGACATCCGGCGAATCGGGGCGATCAAGGACGGAGACGCGGTCATCGGCAACCGGACCAAGGTGAAGCTGGTGAAGAACAAGTGCGCTTCGCCGTTCCGGGAAGCCGAATTCGACATCATCTATGGCGAGGGCGTCTCGAAGGAAGGCGATCTGATCGATCTGGGCGTAGCCAACAACATGATCGAGAAGAGCGGATCCTGGTTCAGCTATAAGGGCGAACGCATCGGACAGGGCCGCGAAAACGCCAAGCAGTTCCTCAAGGACAACGCCGATATCCGGCAGAAGATCGATCAGGATTTGCGGAAAGCGCTGGGATTGACGCACAGCGTTGAAGCCACTGAGGCTCCGGTGGTCGCACCCCCGCCTCCGGTCAACAGTAAATCGGCCCCCGCGGCAGCCGCGCGCCGGTAGTTCGAGTCTCGCGGCGATATGCCGTGTTAGAAACGAAAGAGATGACTGTGCGCCGCATCCTGATAGCGCCCGCCCTGCTCCTGACGGTATGGGGAGGGCTCTACGGCTATCAGCGCTACGGCCAGCGGCGTTCCGAGCAATACGAACGGGAGATGCAGAGTCCGGCGGCGGAAGATCCGCCGGATGCCTGGGTCGAGAAAGAGTTCGCCTTCGCGAGGCTGCGCTACCGGTCCTACGGCGGCGGCTTCCGTCGAAGGGGCGGAAACTGGGGCACCGATTCGAATACCGCCGAGCGTCACTTCATGATCGGGGTCCGACGGCTGACCCGGGTCGACGCCCGCTCGGTCGAGGAGATCATCGACGTCGACAGCGACGAGATCTACAAGTGGCCTTGGCTATACGCAGTAGAGGTTGGGCACTGGTCGCTGAGCGAGCCGCAGGCTCAACGAATCCGGCAGTATCTTGATCGCGGCGGCTTTCTTATGGTTGACGACTTTCACGGCGAAGCCGAGTGGGAAGTATTCGACGAGAGCCTGAAGCGTATCTTCCCCGACCGGCCGGTTATCGAGATTCCCGACAGCGATCCCATTTTCCATGCGATTTACGATCTGGAAAAGCGTTTTCAGGTGCCCGGGGAGCAGTACGTTTATTCAGGCCTGACCTACGAGCGTTACGACGGCACGGTCGCCCACTGGCGCGGTGTTTATGACGAAAAGGGACGCGTGCAGGTCGCCATCTGCCACAACTCAGACCTCGGCGATGCGTGGGAATGGTCTGATGACCCGCGCTATCCCGAGCCCTTCGCCGGTCTTGCTTACCGGATCGGGATCAACTACATCGTGTACTCGATGACGCACTAGGTTTCTGCCGAAGGGGACAGTCCTCTCTGTCCCAGACGACGAGACTCTAAGAACACAAGATTCTTGTTTTGTGGACAGAGCGGACTGTCCCCTTCGGCAGAAACCTCCCCAGTAACTCACTTTCCCTGAGAATCCTTCCCTTCCCCGCGCACCAGTTTGCCATGAGCGAACAGGAACGGCGGCGTACCATCGATCTGGCCCTGGTCCAGATGGAGAAGCAGTTCGGCAAGGGGACCATTCAGCGGCTGGGTTCGACGGCGGTGCTGCCGGTCTCGATCATCTCGAGCGGCTCCATCTCGGTCGATCATGCGCTCGGCGTCGGCGGGCTACCTCGTGGGCGGGTGGTGGAAATCTTCGGTCCGGAATCGTCAGGCAAGACGACGCTCGCGCTGCAGGCGATCGCCGAGGCGCAGAAGGCCGGCGGTACGGCCGCTTTCATCGATGCCGAACATGCTCTCGATCCCACCTATGCCAAACAGCTTGGCGTGGATGTGGACAATCTTCTCGTATCGCAGCCTGATCATGGTGAGCAGGCGCTCGAGATTACCGGCGCTTTGGTGGCGACAGGAGCTGTAGACGTAGTGGTTGTCGACTCGGTAGCGGCGCTCGTTCCGAAAGCCGAGCTGGACGGCGAAATGGGCGATAGCCACATGGGACTGCACGCGCGGCTGATGTCCCAGGCGTTGCGGAAACTCACCGGCGCGGTGTCTCGGTGCGACACGCTGCTCGTCTTCATCAATCAGGTCCGCGAGAAAATCGGCGTCGTGTTTGGGAACCCAGAAACAACCACGGGAGGCCGCGCGCTAAAGTTTTACGCTTCGGTACGCATGGAAGTGCGGCGCATCGGCGCGATTAAGGACGGCGAGACGATGGTGGGAAATCGAACACGTGTGAAAGTCGTCAAGAACAAAGTCGCCGCGCCTTTCCGCGAAGCGGAATTCGACATCGTTTACGGTGAAGGTGTGTCGCGGGAAGGCGACCTGCTCGACCTCGCGGCTGTGCATAACATTGTGGAAAAAAGCGGGTCCTGGTATGCGTACGGCGGCGAGCGCATCGGACAGGGACGCGAAAACGCTAAGGTTTTCCTAAAAGAAAATCTTGACGTAAGAGGGAAAATAGACGCCGATCTTCGCAAGCAGCTGGGATTGCTGACAACTGTTTCGATCAATAACGGCGGGCCTAAAGTCGAGGCGGCTGTCGCTGTGTCGTCCGGCCGAAGATAGCGAACTGGCCATCGCAAAGACGCGACTAGCAGGCTCCCCACACGCGCGGAGTTAAAAATCCCTAGGAAATTGGGCTTTTTTCTGCGTTCTCCCTTTACATTCGATTTGCGATTCCCGTATCATGATAAGCGTTCTGAAGCACTCAGAAGATCGGGAAGGCGGAGTTGGGTGACTTCGCCGTTGGCGAGAATCGCTTTCCACGATCGAAATTCATTGGGAGAATTCAAAGGAGGCTTAATGGCAGAGAAGAGAATGACGCAGACTCAGCTAGTGAGAAAGTTGGCGGAGAGCTGCGAGGTTAGCAACAAGGTCGCCCGGCAGTTCATGGATGGCCTTGCCGAGGAAGCCATCAAGGAAGTAAAGAAGAATGGCTTGTTCGTGCTGCCCGGCATCGGAAGACTTGTTCGGGTCGATCGCAAGGCTCGCATGGGCCGTAATCCCGCGACCGGCGAAGCGATCAAGATTCCGGCCAAGAAGGTCGTCAAGTTTCGCGTCGCCAAAGCGGCCAAAGACGCGATCGTGCCGCCCAAGGGAAAGAAGTAGTTTTCAATCGGATTGCAAAAGAAAACCCCGCGATGTTGCATCGCGGGGTTTTTTATTTTTCTGAGTCGAGATGAAATTCGCCCAAAGTGCGGGCAACTTCGAAGCGCTAGGCCTGCTTCTTCTCGCTGTCAACTTTCCGTTCGTCTTCATCGCCTTTCAAAGACGTCTTGAAGTTGCGAATGCCTTCCCCCAGACCTTTCGCCAACTCGGGTATCTTCTTGCCGCCGAACAGCAGGACAGCAATCGCCAAGATGACTACGAGCTCCATCGGGCCTATTGATCTCATGACGGACTCCTTATGCTTATATTCTAGGCATTGAAAGAGATGCGGGTCAAGCCACGAAGTACCTGAGAGCCTTCCTACAATGGCGCTTGCGTTGCAAACAAGGTAGAATCGAGGGGTAGGTAGGGGATGCTTTCTACCTGACCGAACGTTCGGAAACATGTCACCAAGCTCATTTCCATTCGCCCTCCTGGCGAACTCCGCGTTCAGCCGGTTGAGTCAGGGTCTATTCGACCCCACCTTTGCAGGGATCCATCATCTCTCCTGGTTCGATTGGGCTCTGCTGGTCCCATACTTTTCGATCCTGGCGATCCTGTCGGTGTACGGCCTGCACCGCTACGAAGTGATCCGCACCTATTTCAAGCACCGCAAGAACGCCGTCGATCAACCGGCCCTTCGTTTCGAACAGCTGCCGCCGGTCACAATCCAGCTTCCTGTGTTCAACGAACGTTACGTCGTGGAGCGGCTGATCGATGAAGTCACCAAGATCGAATATCCCAAGCACCTTCTCCAAATTCAGGTGCTGGACGATTCCACCGACGACTCCCATCCGTTTGCCGAAGCGCTCGTATCCAAGTATCAGGCGCTCGGATTCCCCATCGAGTATCACCATCGCACCAATCGCCATGGCTTCAAGGCAGGCGCATTGCAGGCCGGTCTCGAAACGGCAACCGGCGAGCTGGTGGCGATCTTCGACGCGGACTTTATTCCTCCTCCGGATTTCCTGACGCGCACAGTCCATTTCTTCACCGATCCTAACGTAGGACTGGTGCAGACTCGCTGGAGCTATCTGAATCGCGACTACAACTTCCTGACGGAAGTGGAAGCGATGCTTCTCGATGGACATTTCATCCTGGAGCACGGCGCGCGCTCACGAGCAGGTCATTTCTTCAACTTCAACGGGACGGCAGGAATCCTGCGCCGCCAAGCCATCGAAGACGCAGGCGGATGGCAGCATGACACGCTGACCGAAGACTCCGATCTTAGCTATCGCGCCCAACTGGCCGGCTGGCGCTTCGTCTACCTCCCCGGGCTCGACTGTCCTTCCGAGCTTCCAGTCGAAATGCATGGATTCCAGATCCAGCAGTCGCGCTGGGCGAAGGGCCTGACCCAGGTAGCCAAAAAGCTTCTTCCCACCATCCTTAAAGCCGATCTGCCGAAGCGAATCAAGTTCGAAGCGATCATGCATTTGACGCCCAACATCTCTTATCCCCTGATGGTGGTGCTATCGGCTCTCATGCTGCCTGTGATGATCGTGCGGTTCTATATGGGAGTCTTTGAGATGGTATTTCTCGACCTCCCACTAATCATTGCTTCCTTCTGGTCGATCTCGGCGTTTTACATCGTGGCTCAGCGAGAGCTGTACCCAAAAAACTGGAAACGGTCGGTCTTCCTGCTCCCCATGCTAATGGCGGTCGGTGTGGGACTCACCATTATTAATACTCGCGCCGTGCTCGAAGCTCTCTTCGGCGTAAAAAGCGGCTTTGTCCGAACTCCCAAGTTCGCCATCGAAGGCCGTCCGGTGAACCTCGAAACTAAGAAGTACCGGGGCAAAAGCGGCTGGCTTCCGTACGCCGAAATCGCCATCGGCACCTTTTTTCTAGCGATGACCGGATTTGCCCTTGAGACTTATAATTTTCTGGCAATTCCCTTCCTCCTTCTATTCGTCGGCGGGTATTATTGGGCCGGATTTGCGACACTCCACCAGGAATATCAGGGCAGGCTAAGGTGGCTAAAGCAACGCCGCCTCGAACTAGGCGCAGCCCGCTAGTCCATAGGGTCCTCACTAACAAGAGCCTCTTGAATCAGGTATTTCCGCGAAATATCTAAGGTCAACGGGCATTGGAATTACTTCTCCCTTCCGCGATACTACTAATGCCCCGTAAGGAGAACCGGCATGGACTATCGCTACAAGCAGCTCGAACAGGACCTTTCTGCCCTAAGCAACGTATTTAGCGACCTGGGGTCGCGTTTGACGGAGGCCGCCAAAGACGTCGGGTCGACCGGCTTGCTCCCGCCCGAAAAACTGATCGAGCAGATCCTGACGGCGCGCACGAATTTCGAAAACGTTCGCACGGCGGTTCACGGCCTCGCGGGAGCCATGCTGGTGAACCCGCTGCCGACTGTCGACGAAGTGGCTTCGATCCGGGCCATCGGCGCCTTGTTAAAGACAGCCGCGGCCGCGGAAGAGGGTAGGCTTTCGGCCCAAGGCGAACTGGAGAAGGTCACAAGCCTGCTCGCGAAAGTGCTGGCGATTACACATCGCGAATCGTCCGTCTTCCAGCCCCTACAGGAATGCCACGCCAAGATCACCGAGCTTCAGAACAACATCTCCAAAGTGGCATGGCCGGAACGGCATCCCGAGGCAGACGCCATTATCGCGTTACGGCACCCTTCCACGGCCCTGCTGAATTTCGTCGAGAATCTCGACACTCTGGAAGACGACAAGTGGATGGCGCTCGAGACCTTGATCACGGAAGCCTATGGCAAGCCGCTGTTCGTCGCGGCTTCAAGAGGCAAGTTGACCGTCCCGCAGTCCGCCGCTGCACCGGCCGCGCCTGCCAAACCCGCGCCCGCCGCTGAAAAGCCGGTCATTGAAAAACCGGTTGTTGAAAGACCGGCGCCTGAGAAGCCGGTTGCCGAGAAACATGTCGAGAAGAAAGTAGCCCACGAGAAGCCGGTCGAGAAGACAGTGGCGCATCCCACCCCCGCCGCTCCCGTGGAAAAGAAGCCTGCGCCTGTAGCCGCCGAGCCGGCTCCTGCCGCTCCTGCGCAACCCGCCGCGCCGGTTGCGCCCGCCGCGCTAACCCAGCCGACAGCTCCGGCAGCGATGCCGCAAGCGCCCGCGCCGGTTGCGCCGATCACTTCCACCACGGTTCCAACGCGGCCTCCGGCCCCGATTACCGTCGCGCCTGCGTCACCCGCGCCGCCCGCCGTTCCGGTGGCTCCGGCTGCGGCAAGTTCGCTGTCGGCGCTCGCTAACGCCACGGAGCCCTCTGTGAAGCCAACAGCGCCTTCGGAAAGCACTGACAAGGGCCGCAAGGAGCCGCGTCTCGCTGCTCCCCCGGCTCCGCAACAGCCCGCCAGACCGGAACCTACAGCCGAAGAGCAAGAGCAGAACGCTAACGAATCGTCACACGGAGCGATGGCAGCCGACGGGCAACGTCCACAGCGCTGGGGATTCTGGCGCGGCAATCGATAGAAAAGCATCAGGCAGGAAATAAGGGCCGGTCCTCTGGAAACGGAGCACCGGCCCTAAGTATTTGTTAGGAACCAATGGAGCTCATGATAAGCATGGATGTTATCATGGAAGAACAGGGCCAAAACAACGGTCCTTCCGGGATTCCAGCCGTCTAAGGCTGATACCCTATATTGCGCTTAAGCTGCCGTAGTAGCCTTCCAGATGGGATTCAGTGTGATATTCTGGACAGGCATTGTTCACAACTGTATTTTCGAGGATGACGATGGTCCGTGGAAGTCACCTGATTGTGAGCGCAGGCGCGTGCCTTCTTTTTCTGTCTGGATGCGCGCCGACAAAACCGGGACGGATGATCATGCCGTTTGCGCCGCCCGCTCCGGCCCAGTCCACGAACGTCGCAATTCCCGATCCTCCTCCTCTTCCTGAGAACCTATATTTAGCTGCCGAGACCGCCAAACCTTTCCTCGATCAGTTGGCTCCGGCTCCGACCCCGTCGGATCTTCTCATAGCCCGAGCGGAAGAGGCCTATCAGCGAGGAAAGCGATACTACCAGTCCGGCGATAAGGAGAGAGCGCGCCGGCAGTTCGATCGCGCCATCGAGTTGTACTTCCAGGCATCGGACAACCCGAGCAATCGGGCGTCATTCGAGCGCCGGTTCGAAGAAACTGTCGACGGAATCAGCCGCTACGATCTAGCCGGCCTCGGATCGGCCGTCGATCAGGAAGTTCCGGGTTTCGAAAAGACGCCACTCGAAGATATTCTCGAGATGACCTTCCCGGTCGATCCCAAGCTTAAAACCAAAGTCAAAGAAGAAGTCTCCGCCACCGTCTCCCAGCTGCCTCTCTCGGTCAATGATTCTGTATTAGGATTTATTCATTTTTTCTCGGGCCGCGGCCGCAAAACCATGATCGCTGGCATGCAGCGCGCGGGCCGGTATCGTCCGCTGATCTCCAGGATCCTGGACGAAGAGGGCGTGCCGCCGGAGCTCATCTATCTGGCGCAAGCCGAGTCAGGCTTCTTCCCCCGCGCCGTATCGAACAAGCAAGCGACGGGAATGTGGCAGTTCATCCAGTTCCGCGGCCGTGAATACGGCCTGATGCAGACACCCTATTCCGACGATCGCCTCGATCCCGAGAAAGCCACGCGTTCCGCGGCTCGCCACCTTCGCGACCTTTATCATAAGTTCGGAGATTGGTACCTCGCGATCGCCGCCTACAACTGCGGGCCCGGAAACGTCGAAAAAGCGGTCGAGCGCACAGGCTACGCCGATTTCTGGGAACTGCGCAGCCGCCGCACCCTTCCCCTCGAAACCACGAACTACGTACCGATCATTCTCGCCATGACGATCATGGCCAAGAACGCCAAGGAATACGATCTGGACGGCGTCATTCCCGATCCGCCGCTCGAGTACGACGTGGTAAAGATGACGTCGGCGACCCATCTGGCGCTCGTCGCGGACCTTACCGAAACTCCTGTATCCGAGATCCAGGCATTGAATCCGTCATTGTTAAAGAATATCGCCCCAGCCGATTTCAGCCTCAATGTTCCCAAGGGCTCCTCCACGACCCTGCTTGCGTCCCTTCAAAGCGTTCCACCGGAAAAGCGCGCTTCCTGGCGTATGCACAAGGTTGAGAGCGGTGAGACACTGGCTACGATCGGGAAGCGCTATGGCGCCACCCCCACCGTGATCGCCTCGGTCAACCGCATCGAAGCGGACGGGCCGGAAGCTGGAGATCTGTTGGTCATACCCCAGGCCGCCGTGGCGCCCGTCGCCTTGCGGAAACCAGCCCCCAAACAGGCCGCTAAACGGGTCGCGAAGGGCGGTTCGAAGTCTAAGGCCGCCGCTGGATCCGCCTCAAAAGCTAAGGTGACCGTCAAAACGCGTACCGTGGCTAAATCCGGTTCCAAGCGGTCCGGCGCGACAGGGCGAAGCTAGTACCCCTGCAAAATTCGCACTTTTCTTCCATTCCCCTCTTGCCTACTCCAAAAAAAGGTTTATTCTAGGTTTGTTGAAAGTGTCCTGACGACAGGAGGCATACAAAGTGTTTGATAACTCAAAGCTCGGTCTCAACGATGAGGAAGTGGACGATTACCGAGACTACGACGATGAGCACACCGAACGAGGCTCCAAACTGGATGACTTCGGCGTTCTAGAGGACGAGGACGATATGGACGACGTGGCTCCTGAGCCCGCTCCCATCGTCGAGACTCCCGCGCTGGTTGTCGCGGTTGTGGAGGAAGAGATTGAGGTTCCGGTGAGAGCTGTCGCCGCGAAGCCAGCGGTGAAGAGAGCGTCCACGAAGAAAGCTGTCGTCAAGGCCGCTGCGAAGAAGGCCGCTGCGAAGAAGGCCGCCAAGAAGGCTCCAGCCAAAAAGGCCGCTAAGAAAGCCGCTAAGAAGGCTGCTCCAAAGAAGAAAGCTCCTGCCAAGAAGGCGGTAAAGAAATCAGCGCCGAAGAAGGCGGCTAAGAAAGCTCCTCCCAAGAAAGCTGCCAAGAAGGCTCCCGCGAAAAAAGCGGCGAAGAAAGCTTCCAAGAAACCCGCCAAGAAAGCGGCAAAGAGAAGAAGGTAGAAACAATTCTACAGCCCGCTCCCTATTTCCGCCGGCGATGCGGACACGGGAGCGGGTGTCCTCGCTTTCCGCTAGCGGTAAGCTTCCCCATTTGAATGCCGATCAACGCACGCCGGCATATTCGGAAAATGCGCGGAGGCGCCCAGTCACATCTCATCGAGGGAGATGACGGCTCCTTTTACGTCGTCAAGTTCCTCAACAATCCCCAGCACCGCCGGATCTTGATCAACGAATTAGTCGCATCGATATTCCTCCGATACCTTCAGATATCCTGCCCCGACACAGCAATCATTTGGTTCTCCGCGGAGTTCCTGAAGGAGAATCCTCAGGTGGCCCATCAACTCGGATCGACCGTGGTGCCTGTTTCAGCAGGTCGCCACTTCGGATCGAAATTCCCGGGAGATCCCGCGCATCTGGCCGTATACGACTTCTTACCGGACGTTCTGCTCCAAAAGGTCAGCAACCTATCCGATTTCCGGGGCTGCCTCGCGTTCGACAAATGGATCGGCAATGCCGACGCCCGCCAGGGGAAAG
>JADMIO011718058.1_pt1 | contig 15759 bp, 11 predicted proteins | sample 8958161 | NCBI WGS metagenome assembly JADMIO01 (sample SAMN16585339, study PRJNA669376) | soil metagenome | isolation source: Crop rotation soil | place: USA: Cullars Rotation, Alabama | collected 2011
GTACCTCGCTACCGCGCCTGGAAGAGCAGCGCGACGTCCACGGTGATGGCGTCACGCGCCCGGACGGCCCCGAACAGTACGCGCGGCGGCGTGATGTTGAACTGGGACAGGGTGAGGGGGATCCGGCTCTGCACATTGAGGATATCAGCCATCGCGGCGACCGGGGCCTCGAGTGACACCGCCCGCTGGACACCGGCCACCGTCAGGGAGCCCTCGAGATGAGCGGTGTTCGCCGCGGTCGTGTCCTTCGCCGGATGTGCCGTGAATGCGCCAACGATGGCCGCATTCGCCGGATCGTCCGAACGCATCGCCTTGCGCATCGCGCGCTCCATCGCGCCGCTCTGGCAGCGGAGCGAGCTCACCGGGACCACGATCGATACTGTCTGGATCGACGCTGGCGCGACGATGCCGGTGCCCTCGCGCAGGATCACCGTCGAGGCAAGGCTCGTGGACGTGCAACTCCAGCCTTTCCCGACGGTGGTCGACCCGCGGATGATCAGCGCGCTCCCCCGAAGTGCCTTGAGTGCAACCGGCGTCGCGACGGTATCCTGCGCACTCGCACCCCTCGCCAGGGCGAGCAGTGTGAGTGCGCCGAGCATCCGGATCAATACCGGTCTCCGATTACCAGACGTGCCAGGCGACACCGAACGCGAGACCGAAGTCGTTCCGCGTCTCGCGCGCGCCTGTCAGCGGCGAGGTGAAGCAGGACAGATAGCCCCGCCCCTCGACACGATACGCAACCGCTCCGCCCTGAAGCTCGCTGCCGAGCGCTGCATATCCCGCCGTGCACGTTTTGCTCTCGAAGGTGGCCACGCTGTAATCATACGTCCGACCTCCCGCCCCCAGTCCAGCGAACGGCCGCCACATCCAGTCGTTCTCCATCCGGTACAGGAGATTGAACTCCGCGCCGACGTCGTACTGCCAGATGCTCGCGACGTCATCCGATGCGGGCGCGAACTTCGCGTGGCCATGTGTCCAGCCCACGGTGCCCACCACGTGTGCGTTTGTGCTCAGCTCGAGCGCGGTCTGACCACCGATCATCGTGTCCGCTTTGAAGTCCGTGCTCATGTTCCCGCGCGGGAGAAAGGCTCCCACGAACGGTCGCAGCTCGAATCGGATGGAGCTGCTCTCCTGCGCGAGCGCTCCACTCGTTGCGAACATCAGCGACGCAACGGCCAGCGTGCGATATCTCATACGCCCTCCTGGCGTTTGGGTTGAGGTCAGGTCAGCGATGTGCATCATCGCTGTCGAGCGACGGCGTGACGTCCCCCGCGGCGGCGGCGCGGATTTCGGAATGGCGGATCTGTCCACCGAGATTCGCGGTCCAGGCCATGAGACCACTGATGGCCAACGAGACGACGAGGGCTCCGGTCAGCACGGAGCGGGGCAGCGCTTTCGCGCGATACCACCAGAGCGCCGCGAGCGCCGCCAGCCCCGCGAAGGCCGTGGCCACGAACGCCACCTCCGCCGCTTCCTCGTGGTCGTGAATCATCGCGCGCGACACGCCCGTCACCTTCTCGACGGCGTCCTCCGCAGGCTCTCCCGTGAAGTACACGAGCGCGCTGATAGCGGCCACGCCCGCCACAAGGACGAGCGCCAGCTTCGCGACGCTATCGCTCCGCAGCCGCAGTGCCGCGATGAGAATGACAACGACAAACAGGATCCCGATCACCGGGATGTGATTCATCAGGAGATGCAAGTGGACGAGTGACATGCGTCCTCCTCCGTCAGTGACTGGTTCTCAACGCATTCAGGATCACGGCGACGTCGATGGCTTCCTGCAGTGCGGCACCCACAACCGGGGTGATGAAACCGAGTGCCGCGAACACCATGGCTACCGCGCTCAGGCCAAGGCCGACCACGATGCTCTGCCGCGCGACGCGCATCGTCTTCTGCCCGATCTCGACGGCGTCGGCGACGCCGCTCAGGTCGTCTTCGAGCAGGATGACGTCGGCGGATTCGCTGGCGATCCCCCGTCCGTGCGCGGCGAGTGCCACGCCGACCGCGGCGGTGCTCAACGCCGGTGCGTCGTTCACGCCATCGCCGACCATCAGCACACGCTCGCCAGCGCGAGCCAGCTGCGTCACGACGCCAACCTTGTCCTGCGGCAGCAGGTTTCCGCGCGCATCGGTGATTCCGATCTGTGACGCGACGGCATCGACGTACTGCGGCTGATCGCCGGACAGCAGCATGGTGCGGCGAATTCCGAGCTCGCGAAGCCGTCGCAGCGTGGATGGCACGCTGTCGCGCACCGAGTCCGCAAACTCGATGGATCCCGCCGGCTTGCCGTCCACGAGCACGAATGCTCGAAGCGCCGCGCCATTCTCCAGCGAGTGCAACGCTTCATCGCGCAGCCCCTCCTCGAGCACGAACGACCGTGCACCGACGACGACATGCCGGCCTTTGACGCTTCCCGCGACACCGCGTCCCGGCTCGTCGTGCACCAGCTCCGCCCCAGGCACGTGGCCGCCGAGGCGCTCGGCTTCCGAGACGATGGAACGCGCCAGCATGTGCCCCGATCCCCGTTCCACCGCGGCCGCGTACCGCACTACCTCACGCTCTGACCAGTGCGGTACTGTCCGCACTTTGCTCACGGACGGACGGCCGACGGTGAGCGTGCCCGTCTTGTCGAAGACCGCCATCGACACCGTCGACAGCGCCTCCAGCGCGCCACCATGACGCACGATGATGCCGTGACGCGCTGCATGACTGATTCCGCCCACGATCGCGACCGGCGTCGCGAGAATCAGAGGGCAGGGAGTGGCGACCACGAGGACCGCGAGCACCCGAGTCCAATCGTGCGTCACACCGAAAGTCACGGCACAGATCGCGAGCGTGAGCGGTGTGAACCACACGGCGTACCGGTCCGCGATGCGCTGCAGCGGCGCCTTGCTCGCCTGCGCGGACCGCACCAGGTCGACGATCTTCGAGTACTGACTCTCCGAAGCGCGCGCGGTCGCGCGAATGGTGAGCGGGCGCTCGCCGTTCACGCTGCCACTGAGCAGCTGCGCTCCCGGCCCAACTTGCACCGGCAGCGATTCGCCCGTGATTCTCGACGCGTCGACCGCAGAGTTGCCTGCGATCACCACACCATCGACGGCCACGAGCTCCCCGGGACGGACGAGCAGCACGTCTCCGACGAGCACACTCTCCGCGGTGACGTCATCGACGAGATCAGAGTCGATCGAGCGCAACCGATGCGCGGTATGCGGGCGTGCGTCCTCCAGCTCGTCCAGCGCGCGTGATGCGCGTCGCGCTGCGTACCGCTCAAGCCGCTCGCCTCCCGTCTGCATCAATACGATCACGAGGCCGGCCAGCGGCTCGCGCAGCGCCAGCGCGCCGAGAATCGCGAGCGTCGCCACGATGTCGGTTGCGAACTGCCCGCGCACGGCATCGCGCACCGAGCGCCACACGATCGGCGCGCCCGCCGCGACAAGCACCAGGAGTCCAATGTCTCGCCAGCTCACTGCTCGTCTCTCCTGTAGGCCGGGAAGCAGACAGTGGCGCCGTCACCCCCTACCGGACCGCCACTGCCTGTCCCGCAAACGCTCAGCGCGAACTCAGCGCTCGAGCGTCAACAGTGTTTGTCCCCGCCCGTGTGCCACACGAAGCAGGAGATCCTTGCCTGCCCGATCGCGGAGCATCTGCACCGCGGTGACCGCGGGAATGCTGCGCGTCAGGTGTCCACCCTCACCGCTGGCGCCATTGCCGAACATGATCTGCAGCCGTGCGTCGCGCGGATCGAACGCCGCGCCGACGAACACCGCATTCTTCTCCTGGACCTGCGCGCCCAGCTCCGGATCCACGATCTCCATCGTGGCCCGGCGGCCACTGTTGCGGCGCGTGAAGTCCTCCAGACGCTCGGCCCACTCGTAGAACGAGAACTGGGTCGACACCTGCGGCAGCTCATCCATGAACTCCTGGCCCTCGACCGGCGGAGCGACCAGGATCGAGCACTGGGCGTGACGGATCAGCTTCGTCGAGACGCTGCCGAGCAGCAGCCGCGACAGGAAGTTGTGGCCATGCGAACCAGTGACGATGAGATCGGGAATGATCTCGCGCGTGAGCTTCACGAGCTCCTTCCCCGGATCACCAGCGACGATCTTCCGCTGCACGAGGGCGGCATCACCGAACCCCATCTCGGCGACGACGCGATCCAGCGCGCGGCCGACGCTGCCATGGTACCCGGCGTCCGACCCGCTCCAGTTCGCGGCGTCGAGGTCCGGAGAGATCACGTGCGTCAGCGTCACCTTCGCGTTGGCGCGCATGAGCGGAGCGGCCAGCGACAGCGCGCGAACACAGGAGGAGCTGAAGTCCACCGCCACCAGCACGTTCTTCGGCAGCCCGGTGAAGGTCGGTGCGACCGCCAGAACGGGGACGGTGCCGAGGCGCAGGACCTTGAGCACCAGCTCGTCGCCGAAGATGCGCTCGAAGACGCCGTGGCCGCCAAGTCCCATGATGACCATGGAAGCGCCGATGCTCTTCGCGGTGTTCGCGATGAACGCCGCGGGATCACCGCTGACGACCTGGACCTTCCACTGCACGTCGTTCGCGAGCCGACTGAGCTGGTCACGCACACGTCCCTGGAGATCGACACGCCCCTGGGCGTCTGTCTGCGGAGGCATTGCCAGCTGGACCTCGGGCGCCATGAGCGGCATGGGCACGTGGACCGCGAGCACCCGGACTTCCTGGCCGGTGTACGTGGCGATCGCGCGAGCAGCGCGAATCGCTGCATCCGCGGAGTCTGATGCGTCGGTCGCGACGAGCAGCGGTCCGATGGTCTTCGTGACGACTGGGCGCGGCGCCGATGCGGTCCGTGCCTTCTTCACGCGTTCGAGAGTGGCGGGTGTCATAGGCGCCTCCGGGAAGCCCCTGGTTCGTTGTTCGAACGCAAGGTGCCGATTCACAAGGACTTCGGGCGTCAGCGTTTCCCTGAGAGGGGGTCGGCGTTTCGCCGGGAAAGAATCCGGTTTTGTCGGGCAAGAGGGGCGGCGGTCCCCGACAGTCCGGGGAGCGAGCGAGGCGTAACGTCAGGCCACAATCGAAGTGAACGACTTACCCCCGCACCACGAAGGAGCTGAACATGACCCGCACCCGCACTCAACTGATCGCACTGGCCGCCGCGATGGCGTTCGTCAGTGCTCCCGCCGCGGCGCAGACGAAGATGTCCGTGCGCCCCGATAGCAAGGTCACACTGTCCGGCAGCTCGAACGTGCACGACTGGTCGTGCAGCTCCGCGACGCTCAACGCGACGATCGAGCTGAACGACGACTATGCGACGAAGCCGCTGAATGAGATCGCCAAGCCGATCGCGAGCGTCGCCGTCGTCATCCCCGTGAAGACGCTGAAGTGCGGCAAGGGCAAGATGGACGACAACATGTACAAGGCGCTCAAGGCCGACGAGTTCCCCGAGATCAAGTACGTCCTCGACACCTACGAGGTGAACAAGGCCGAGACGAGCGCAGACAAGTTCGCTGCCCTCACGACCGGCGAGCTCACCGTCGCGGGCAAGACCATCAAGGCGCAGATCCCGATCACCGCGGTCCGCAACGAAGGCGGCACCATGATCGGCGAAGGCACCGCGAAGCTCCTGATGACCGACTTCGGGATCAAGCCACCGGTTGCGCTGCTCGGCACCCTGCGCACCAGGAACGAGATCGAAGTGAAGTTCAACGTCCTGCTCGACAAGTCGACCGTCGTCGCGCTGACGCAGCAGTAACCACGGAATCACCTCCCTACACACACTGATACCATCACCCTCGAGGCATATATGAAAACCCTCAGATATTTGACCGGCGCACTCGCGATTCCGTTCCTGGTCGCCTCTGCCCAGACCCAGGTCGCAAGCACCGAGCGCGCGGCGACCACCGCCGACTCCACTCCCGCGGCAAAGAAAGACTCCACCGCGACGGCGACATCGATCTTCTCCGAGCTCAAGCCGATCATCATCCAGCACATCCGCCCGGGTGATCAGCGCGGCCTCAACGTGTTCGAGCCCCCGAAGAACGATCCGGTCGCGTACACCGGCTTCAAGATGGACTTTGGTGTCGCCTTCACGCAGCAGTTCCAGGGGCTGCAGCACGAGAATACGGCGACCCCGGTGCTCGTCGCCGGCGCCAACACCACGTCGCTGCTCACGATCGGCAACGGCTTCAACAATGCGACCGCGAACCTGTACGTGAACGCGCAGGTGGCGAAGGGCATCCGCGTCTCGATGACCAGCTACCTGTCGGCGCGGCATCACCAGGAGACCTGGGTCAAGGATGGCTACGCGCTCATCGACGCGTCCCCGATCGACTACCCGCTCCTCAACAGCCTGATGAAGTATCTGACCCTCAAGATCGGACACTTCGAGATCAACTACGGCGACCAGCACTTCCGTCGCAGCGACAACGGTCAGGCGATGTTCAACCCGTTCGTCGGCAATCTGATCACGGATGCCTTCACGACCGAAGTCGGCGGCGAGCTCTATGCGCGCGCCAACGGCTTCCTCGCGATGGCCGCGATCACCGGCGGTGAGATCCGCGGCACGGTGTTGACGCCCGAACGTCGCTCGCCGTCGTACATCGGCAAGCTTGGCTACGACAAGCAGCTGAACGACGACTGGCGTGTCCGGCTCACCAGCTCGATGTACAAGAACGACAACGCCGCGAGCAACACGCTGTACACCGGCGATCGGGCTGGCTCACGGTACTACGACGTGATCGAGAATACCTCGGCGACGGGCAACGCCTGGTCGGGCGAGATCCGCGGCGCCAACTTCGCGAACCGTGTGACCGCGTACGTCGTGAACCCGTTCATCAAGTATCGCGGGCTCGAGCTCTTCGGGAACGTCGAGACGGCCACGGGCAAGTCGATGTATGGCACGGCGGCGGAGACCGGCTATCGCACCTTCCGTCAGCTCGCTGGTGATGTGGTCTACCGCTTCTGGGACGACAAGCTCTTCACGGGTTACCGGTACAACACGGTCGCGGGGACGTTCCAGAAGAACTGGACCGATGCCAACGTGAACCGCTGGCAGGTCGCGGGCGGCTGGTACGTCAACCCGATGATGCTGGTGAAGGCCGAGTACATGAACCAGAAGTACTACGGCTTCCCGGCCAACGACATCCGGAACGGCGGCTTCATCAAGGGCTTCATGGTGGAGGCGACGCTGGCCTTCTAGGAGGAAGTTGGAATGGGAATCGGAATGGGAAATGGGCGCCGGGTCGGGCCCATTTCTCATTTTCTCCACTCTTGCCGGAGTTTCCTATGCGCAAACTCGTTGGCATTGTCCTGATCCTGCACGGCCTCGCCCACGCGGGCGCCGGCATGTGGTCGACAGGTCCGGTATGGCTCGTGACGATCGCCTGGCTGCTTGCCACCACGTCATTCATGGCGGCTGGATTCGGTTTCATCGGCGTCCCCGTGTTCCGCAGGGGCACGCGCGATCACGTGTACAGAGGCAGCGTTGCCTCACTCGTGCTGCTCGCATATCTGCCGCATCTGCTCCTGATTCCCGGGGTACTCCTCGACCTGCTCTTCGTCGCGATGGTGTCAGCGTGGCAGGGCATTGACGCGCCACGCGACGAGCACATCATGCCGCAGACCTCCGGCGGCAGAATCGTCTTCACGGGAGCGCTGCTCGTCCTGACGTATGCCTCGGCGGTGATCGCGCTGCGGCCGTGGTACATGCGAATGGGCACCACGACCGCTGACCGGGCCGCGGTGTTGTTCGGTGATTCGCTCAATCCAGGCTCGAAGTACCGCGTGGACAACGCGATCACGATCCATGCGCCCGCGGATTCGGTGTGGCCCTGGGTTGCACAGATCGGCCAGGACCGCGGCTGGCACATCGTCGCGATGGACACCGGGCGCGCGATCGTGCTCGAGAACCGGGGCGCCTTCATCGTGCGTCCGATCGACGACTCGACGTCGAAGATGCAGATCAGGCAGCGCAACTCGGGAACGCCGAGCCTTCTCGGAGTGCTTCTCTCGCCGGCGGGGCTGCTGGTGTTCGAGCCCGCGCACTTCATCATGCAGCGCGCGATGCTGCGTGGGATTCGCGATCGCGCGGAACGACGGGTCTGATGCGCTGGACGAGGACAGCGCTCGCGTCCTCGCGCAGCGAGCCATAAGTTCGGGCTCTGCGTTCAGGCGGCATTCTGACGAGCAGTCTCCGCGAGCAGCTGCAGGACACGCTCGGAACTCAATACACCCTCGAGCGCGAGCTCGGGGGTGGAGGCATGAGTCGCGTCTTCGTCGCGCGCGAGAACCGGCTCGGTCGTCGCGTCGTGGTGAAGATTCTGCCACCCGAGCTCGCGGTCGGCGTCAGTATCGAGCGGTTCCGCCGCGAGATCCAGCTCGCCGCGTCCCTGGTTCATCCGCACATCGTTCCGCTGCTCGGTGCGGGAGATGCGGAGGGCTTGCCGTACTACTGGATGCCGTTCGTCGAAGGCGAATCCCTGCGCACGCGGCTCGCGCGCGACGGACGCCTTGCGGTGGACGAGGCGCTGCGCATCGCCCGTGAATCGGCGCGCGCGCTGGACTACGCGCACCGGCAGGGCATCGTGCACCGCGACATCAAGCCCGAGAACATCCTCCTCCAGGATGGTCACGCGGTCGTCCTCGATTTCGGTATCGCGCGCGCCATCAGTCGTTCCACGACGGATGCGGGTGTGGGGCTGACGGGGCTCGGCATCGTGATCGGCACGCCGCGGTACATGAGCCCCGAACAGGGGATCGGTGACACCGCGCTCGACGGGCGGAGCGACATCTACTCGCTCGGGTGTGTCCTCTACGAGATGCTCGTCGGCTCCGCGCCCTTCGATGGTTCGTCCGCGCGCGCGATCATCGAGAGCCACAGATCGGACCCGGTGACCGCGCCCAGTGTCCGACGGCCCGACGTCACGGCGGCGGTCGATGACGTCGTTCTGACCGCGCTCGCGAAGTACGCGAATCAGCGCCACGAGTCCGCGGCACGATTCGCGGAGCTGCTCGAGGAAGCCCTGACGACGGTCATCCGGCCGACGCGGCGTGTGTCGGGCGGGGGAGGCGCCGTGGCCGATCGCCCCAGGGACCGTACCGTGGCGGTGCTCCCCTTCGAGAACATGAGCGGCGACGCCGACAACGAGTACTTCTCGGATGGCGTGACAGAGGAGATCATCTCCCAGCTCGCCAAGATCAGCGGCCTGCGCGTGATCTCGCGCACCTCGGTGGCGCGTTACAAGAAGACCCAGCGCAGCATTCGCGAGATCGGCGAGGAGCTCGGAACGACGCACATCCTCGAGGGCAGCGTCCGACGCGCCGGCCAGCGCGTCCGGATCACCGCGCAGCTCATCGACGCGCGGACCGACGCGCACCTGTGGGCGGAAAAGTTCGACTGCGACCTGACCGACATCTTCGCCCTGCAGAGCGAGGTCGCGAACAGCATCGCCGACCGGATGCAGGCGAACGTCACGACGGGAGAGCGCGAGCGGCTCGGCAAGAAGCCCACCGAGGATCTCGAGGCGTACAACCTCTACCTGCTCGGCCGGCACCACTACAACAAGATCACCCCGGAGGATTTCACCAGAGCGCTCGAGTACTATGGCGCCGCCATCGATCGCGATCCTGGCTTCGCGCGCGCGTATGCCGCGATCAGCGAAGCCAAGATGTACCTCGGGCTGGGGTACTGGGGCGTGCGACCGCACGACATCTGGCAGGAGACCTTCGAGCACGCGGCGAAAGCGCTGCAGCTCGACGGTACGGTGGCGGAGGCCCACCAGACGCATGCGCTCTACTACGGTTGGTACAAGTACGACTGGCATCGTTTCGGGGAATCCGCCGCGCGCGCCGTCGACCTCAATCCCAGCGCCCCATTTCCCAGGCTCGTCTGGGCGATGCAGCTCGCCGGCATCGGACGCTTCGACGACGCGATCGTGCAGCGCGACATCGCGTGCCAGCTCGACCCCAGCTCGATGTCGATCCGCGGCAATGCGAGCTGGGTGACGTACCTGTGCGGGCGGATGGACGACGCCGTCGCGGAAGCGCGTCGCATCCGCCTGATCGATCCGACGTCATCCTATGGCGCGTTCTCACACGGTCTGGTGTGCGCGCAGGCTGGCCATCCCGACGAAGCGGTGGCCGCCTTCGAGGACGCGGTACGCCTGTCCAACCGCGGTACGCTGTACCTCGTGTCGCTCGCGTACGGACTCGCCGTCGCGGGACGCAGCTCGGATGCCCGAACGCTGCTGCGGGAGATCGACGAGCGCGGGACACTGGAATTCGTCTGGCCCATGGGACTCGCGTTCGCGTACGCGCATCTGGGGGAGACCAGCCGCGCACTCGATCATCTCGAGCGCGCGTACGAGGAACGGGTCGGATGGATGGCGCTGATCGGCCGCGAGCCCGCGCTGCGCATTCTCCATGGGGAGCCGCGGTTCCAGGAGATCGCACGCCGCATCGGCCCTCCCACGTTCCATAAACCCGCGTGAGGCACGACTGAGCAGATTCCGCTGGCTGGGTGCCCCCACAGTCGTCGCGCTCGTGGTGCTCGCCTGCCGCACCGACGCACAGCGATGCGACGAGCCCCGTTATCGCTGGTCGCAGAAGGTGGACACCTCGCGCCTGTCCGCGCCGGCGCGAACGGTGACCATCCGCGCCATGTTGACCGAGTGGGACATCCCCGCGATCGGAGGGCCGCGCGCGTCGCGCTGCGCCCCGCGGTCGGGGCGCGAGCTCGAGCCGCACACCGTCACCGGCTGGCTACGGCGGATCGAGACGTCGAAGGACGACGGCGACTGGCACCTCGAGCTCACGGAACGGCGGAATGATCGCGTCGGCGACTGCATCGTCGCCGAAATTCCGCTGCCGCGGTATCATCGCGAATTCGCCCGCGCGCGAGCGGTGCTGGATACGCTCATCAGCGGCGTGCGCATCGACCGCCAGGGAGACCTCTCGCGGCCCGTGCGCATCACAATCACCGGCAAGCCGTTCTACGACGGGCAACACCTGGCCGGCAAGAAGCGCCTGGTCGCCAGCGAACATGGCCGATGCAATTCATCGGCGCGCGCGCTCTGGGAGATCCATCCGGTTCACAGCGTCTCGGCGTCGCCTCCGTAGCCACTCGATCGCCGACTCCGGCGGAAAATCAGAACATCATGCCGCTTCGGAAGTAGAAGCCGCGCCCCTCGCGACTGCGCGCCATGGCGACGCTGAAGGTGTTCTGCCGGCCGAGGAGGGAAACCCAGATCCCTCCGCCGTACCCTTGATGCCAGGAATTGGAGTCATCTCCGGCGGCGTACACGCGCCCCGCGTCACTCAGCCCGAACGCACCGACGTCCGCGGGCAGGAGCAGGAACATCTTCGTGAGAAAGACGCGCAGCTCCGCGTTCCCGACCAGCGAGGCACTGCCGGCGAATCGCTGCTCGGCGAGCCCTCGCACGGTGGACGCTCCTCCAATGAAGGCGGCATCGGAAAATGGCACGCGGCCCCACAGCTTTTCGCCGCTGGCGCGCAGCGCGAGCACCGGTTGCAGATGACCGCCACCATGCAGATACGTCGATACCGTCGAGCGCAGGGCGCCAAAGGTCCCGCGCGCGCTCCAGAGATCGGGATAGTGTGCTGCGTCCGCCGACAGCAGGATGCCCGTGGTCGCATTGTCGGGAAAGTCGCGCGTGTCGTACGCGACGCCCCCGCGCATGCCGACCTGGCCGAACGCCCCGACACCGTACGGCGCTGACGTCGCGATGAAGTTGTTGTCGCTCGTTTCCGTGCGGGTGTACCGGACGCCGGCGCCGGCGTGCACTTCGAGATCCGTGGCGAGCGGGAAGTACACCATCGGCTCGACCGAGAGCACACGCTGGTCCACGGCATGAAACCGATCGCTGCCGCTGCGCGCGGTCGCGTTGCCGTAGCCATAGAATCGAACGATGTCGATCCCTGAGTAGCGCGCCACGAGAGAGGCATGCACGTCCGAATTGGAGCGCCGTACGTCCGTCGTGAGCTGCGCGCGGAAGCGGTTCGCTCCGGTAGCGTATCCCGCGAGGAAGGACGTCGAGTACGAGTACGGGTGGTCGCGGAATCCGTAGCGCTTGTATAACGGGCCACCACCGACGAACAGCCCGACGATCGGGGCGTAGCTCACCCACGGCAATGGACGCCAGCGCTCGCCCCAATCGCGCGGCGGATCGATCCAGCCGCGCCGTGTCTTCGGCTCCTTGTAGCCACGCCGATCGATGTCGTGCAAGCCACCCGCGCCCTCGACCACACTCGCGGGGTTGCGGTCGTAGTAACGTACCCTCTGGGGACTGGTGGACGAGTCCACATAGACGTTCTTCTTGCCGTCGCCGACGACGCGTACGACGACACTCGTCGGCGCGACGCCGCGGACGATGATGCTGTCGTCTCCCTTGTGCAGGTACAGGCGGATCTCGCGCGTCTCCGCGCCGTCGAAGTGGCGCTCGAGCCAGACGCGTGCGCGCGGCGCTCCGGATTTCCTCCGCTGTCGTATCGTGACGGTCGTGACGTTGCGCACCTCGCGCGCGACCTCCACGACTTCGTCGCCGTCGGTGCCGTGCACGTCCACTTCATCCGCGAGCACGGCGTAGAACGCGCGCGCGGCGGCCGGCAGCGAGTCTCTGCGCGCACGCATCGACGCGCGCAGCTTCACGATGCCGACATCGCGTGCCAGGGATCCCGGCAGGCGGTCGATCGCCCGGTCGATGACCTCGTCGGACATCTGATCGCGCAGTGCCAGCGCGACCGAGTCCCAGACCGGTCGCTCGAGTCCCGAGAGCAGCCGGCGATCGAGGCGTCTCCCGGTCCACGTGAGCCATACCAAGTCAGGGTAGATGCGCTCGAAGTTGACGAACTGCGGCCACGGATACGCTGTCCGCACGAGCCCCCACATGAGGCCATCGAGCCGCGCGAACGCCCAGTCGCGGTCCCGCGGGATCGGGTACCACCGATCCTTCGCGTCGCCCCCGAATCGCGCCCAGCGCCACTGGTCCGGGTGACGGTCCCAGTCGCCGACGAAGACGTCGAAGAGCCGCGCCGCGAGGAAGACACGCGCATCCACCTGCTCGTCGCCATCCGAGGTGATATGCTCGAACAGCTTTTCCGAACTGACCACGGACTGCGCGCCGGCGAAGGCGGCATCATCGTCATCGTCCGCGGGGCCCTGAGGACGCTCCTCGAGCAATCCGAGCATTCCCGCGAAGTCCGCGCGAAACTCGCCGAGTCGCGGATCGTCCGGCATCACCACGAGCTGCGGCGTCACGTGCAACACACCGGTCGCGTCGAGCAGTGACGCAACGATCAGGGGGCCGCCAAAGAGCGCGGCATTCAGAAGATCCTGGGCAATGCGATCCACGTATGTCCCGCGCAGCTCCACGGGCAGGCCGAGCGACGCATCCTTTTGCACGGAGCGAAAGACGAAGTGTCGTCCGTCAGCGCCCTGGAGATGCAGCGACAGCGTCTGGTGCGAGCCGCCGCGGCGCAGCGGCCGCAATCCAGTCGCGAACGTATCGAGCGAGAGCACGGGCAGCGTGAGACGCGTCGTCCACAGATCCCGGTAGTGCTGCCCGAAGACGAACCGCCCGAAGCTGCCGGCGTCGTGGTGCGGGCCTGGGACGATCGCCACGCTGTCCACCCTGGGAGGGCCGGAAACCGCCGCGCCGGCGGCAACCTGCGCCAGGCACGCAGCCCCGCGAATCACGAGAAACGTCAACGCCACAAGCCGCACCTGCGACATCGTCAGAGCCGCGCCGCGGTTTCCGGCGTGCCGATGTGGAGCTGCGTCGACAAGTAGCTCTGCGCTACCGACCGAGGCTCCGGCGCGGCCTGCCGGCGATAGCTGCCGTCGGAGCAGAGCTCCCACGCGGACTGATCGCCGAGCTCGCGATCGAGCAAACCGTGCAAATAGCGGCGACAATCGGCATCCTGCACGGGTGCCACCACCTCGATCCGCCGGCGCACGTTGCGCGCGCGCCAATCCGCCGACCCGATGTAGCACGCCGGGTCGCCTCCATTCGCGAACTCGTAGATGCGGGCGTGCTCGAGAAAGCGGCCCAGAATGCTGAACACACGGATGCGCTCGGACATGCCCGGGGTGCGGGGGCGGAGCCGACACAGGCCGCGCACGATCAGATCGACGTCCACACCCTCCTGCGAGGCGCGATACAACCCCTCGATCAACTCTTCGTCCGACAATCCGTTGAGCTTGAGCCGGATGCGCGCAGGTCGTCCAGCGCGAGCGTGCTCGATCTCGCGATCGATCAAAGCGAGCAGGCCAGGGAGCAGCGCGTGCGGCGCCACGAGCAGGCGCCGATAGCTGCCGCGCGGCCAGCGCGAGGAGCCGGTGAGCTCGTTGAACAGATCGTTGACGTCAGCGCCCAGCTGTTCATCGGCGGAAAAGATTCCGACATCCGTGTAGAAGCGCGCGGTGCCGGCGTTGTAGTTGCCCGTGCCTACGTGCACGTAGCGTCGCAGCAACGCTCCCTCCCGCCGCGTGACGAGAGCCAGCTTGGCGTGATTCTTCAACCCCACCAGCCCGTACACGACGTGGACGCCGGCGTCGCCCAACCGACGCGCCCAGATGACGTTGCGCGCCTCGTCGAACCGTGCCTTGAGCTCGACGAACGCCGCGACGTCCTTGCCCGCCATCGCCGCGCGCACCAGCGAGTCCACGATCGCCGAACGCTCGCCGGCCCGGTACAGCGTCACCTTCACCGCCGTCACATCCGGGTCGTCGGCCGCTTCCGCGATGAACCGCTGTACGCTCGAGACGAAGTCGTCGTACGGATGATGGACCAGCCGATCCCTGCCGCGCACAGCGTCGAAGATCGATGGGTCCGCCTCGAACGCAGCGCGTGCCTGCATCGCCGGGAAGCGCAGCGCGGGCATGGGAACCGCGAGCAGTTCTTTGAGGAAGGTGAGGTCGAGTGGCGTGTCGATGTCGAAGACTTCGTCCGGGCCGATCGGCAGCGGCTCGCCGCTGGTGTCGAAGCGCAGCTCGTTGAGCAGGATGGCGCGCAATCGCTCCGGCATACCGCGCTCCACCTCCACCCGGACGACCGCATTACTGGCTCGGCGCTTGGCGTCTTCCTCCACGGACTGCAGCAGATCGCCCCCGGCGCCTTCAGCCTCCATCTCGCCGCTGCGCGTCGCGCGGAACAGGTACGCCTGCAGCACCGATCGGCCGGGATACAGCCGATCGATCTGCTCCCGGATGAGCTCTTCCAGAAGGACGAAGCTTCGCCCGTCGCGGATGGGAATGAGTCGATCGAGGTGCGGTGGGACTCTGACGAAGCTGAGGTGCAGCGGCCCGGTCTGCGGGTCCTTCACCATCACCGCGAACGCGAGTCCCATCGACGCGATGTTCGGCTGGGGGAATCCGGGAGCTTCGGTGACCGCCTTGGGCGTGAGCGCAGGGAACACGATGTCGCTGAAGTGCTGGCGCAGGGTCGCGTGCTCGTCCGCGGTGAGATCCTGCGTGGGCACGATATGCACGCCGTGGCGCGCCAGCTCACGCAGGGAAGCATCGAGCGCCAGCTGCTGCCGACGGATCAGATCGCGCATCATCGGTGTCAGCGCCGCGAGCGCGTCACCGGCGCGTGCCACGTGATGCTCGTCGGTGCTGGCCAGCAGACGACGCTTCAGCGAGCTGACTCTGACTGAGAAGAACTCGTCGTTGTTGGCGCTCGTGATGGCAATGAACTGCAGTCGCTCGAGCACCGGGATGCGCGGGTCTTCCGCCATGGCGAGGACACGCGCGTTGAACTCCAGCTGGCTGCGGTC
>JADMIO011827214.1_pt1 | contig 15758 bp, 15 predicted proteins | sample 8958161 | NCBI WGS metagenome assembly JADMIO01 (sample SAMN16585339, study PRJNA669376) | soil metagenome | isolation source: Crop rotation soil | place: USA: Cullars Rotation, Alabama | collected 2011
CTTTCCCCCGATTAGTGAATTATAGCGATTGAGAACGCCTTCTTGATAGATCGTGGCACGGCCGGACGCGGGATCATAAGAGACGCCGACCAAGTACCAGACGCGCTCGAGCAAAGGTACTTCAGCCGTGACATAATCGACCTCCTTGCCGTCACCGACCCAGAATTCGAGATGACCGGCTGGATTGATACCGAGCGCGAATCCCGAATTGCGCAACGTGTCCCAGCGCCCAAGGATCGTCTGACGATTGCCCTTCTTCGGCAAGGTTGGCCAGATGAAAGCCATGAGGGAAAAAGCGCCAGCTACCGCCAGCTTCTGCTGCGGGTCATGGACTTCGAGATAGTTGCCGAGCTGGGTGAACTGCTTCTTCACCGGCCATGTCCCATTGGCAGGACTATCGACTTCGCGCTCCACGGGACCGGGGCCATCCTTGTGCGAATCGCCGTGGATCAGGCGCACAAGCTGCGCCTGCGCTTCGGTCGCGCCGTCGCAGTTCACGTGAAAACTGATCTCGTCTCCGGGTCGGACGGATATCCGGTTTGCGTAGCCGAAGATCTTTTGCTGCGCCATCTTACTGCCCTGTCAGATCCTTGATGTGGTGGAGGAAGGCTCCGTGACGCGCCTCCTCATAGCTTGCAAAGCGCTCTTCGCTTGCGTAATGCGGCTTGGCTCCGCGGCGTCCGGCGAAGGTGATAACGCGAAAGGTCCCATCGGCCTCTTTTTTCACCGCATACCGCTGTTCAATCGGGCGGCGCTGGCACCAGGCGAGCAGTCTCGCCAAGGGCTCGCTCGGATGCGCCGGATACTGGCGATGTTCCACGATGAGCGCATCGGACAGGATCGAGAGCAGATAGCGGCGGGTGGTGCGATCAAAGTGATCGCGAACATAGGTATCCTGGTCGCGGTGTTCGGTGAGCGTGCTGTCACTTGTCATGGTGCGCGCTCCCTCAGCTTTCCAGGAGATCATGAACGCGCCGCATAAAAACGCCGTGATAGGCTTCATCCAGCGTAGTGAATTCGCGATCGTCCACGAGGCGAGGCGAGACGCCGCGATGACCTGAAAAGGCAATGATCTTATAGGGGCCGTGCGGCCCCGCGCTTCGCAGTGCGTATTTGTCTTCAAGTTTGGCACGCCGGAAATAGAGGAGAACGCGTTCGAGCGCTTCGGAATGCTGGCCCAAGGGCTGGCGGTGATGCTCCTCGATGATCTCCGGCGTGATCAGGGTCTTCAGATAGTCGCGCTGCATCTTGTCATAGCGGCGGAAGTAGAGAATGTCCTTGTCATCAATCTCGGTCGCCTCTTCTGGCAATGCCTCGCCGCCCTTTTCGGTGCGCGTCGAGCGCCACTCGCCACGCTTCTTTGCCCGCCAGGCATTGAACTGCTTACGGATGCCGAAATAGCCATTGTTGAGGAACAACACGACGGCCAGCATCAATCCACCGATGATGAGATAGCGCCACGGCCCGAACTCGATGAGGACATCGCGCAGGAAGATGACGACGAGCGTGCCGAAGACGGCGCCTTCGGCACGGCCGATGCCGCCGATCGTCACCATCGCAAGACCGAGCAGCACGGTCTGGAAATCGAAGATCGAATAGGCGACACCGCGATACTGCGCGGCATAGAAGCCGCCGATGAATCCGAGTGCCACGGAGGTGACGAGAAAGATCGTAATGCGCGCCCGCTTGTAATCGACGCCGCAGGCGGCCGCGAAAGCCTCGCGTTTTTCCGGCGCCATTCGCAAAACCCGGCCGAGCCGTTTGCCGTGGATGAAGCGAAAGAGGAAGAGGCTGCCAATCAAAAGCGCAAAGGAAGCGTAATAGGCAACGATCGATTGGGTCATCGGCGCCCAGGCTTGGCTGATGAAGGAATCGGCGCCGTAAAGACCGCCCGACGCCGAGCCGAACTGCTTCGAGGTCGTGAAAAATACGCGGAACAATTCGTTGAGGCCGAGCGTCAGCAGCGCATAATAGAAGCCGTCCAGGCGCAAGGCCGGAGCGGCAATGAGAACGCCGAAGGCGAGCCCGACCACCGCACCGATCGGCATGAGCATGTACCAGGGCACGCCATACTGGATCGAGAGAAAGGAGGTCAGAAATGCCGAAGTGCCGACGACCGCGTAAGTCGCGAGCGAGAAAATAGACGCCGTGCCGAGAATCAAGGTCCAGCACACATTGATCGCCGCGAAAACACCGAAAGTGGCGCCGGCGGTGAGTAATGCATTGGTCTGGCTTTCGGGGAAGAGCAGCGGCCCGAGGGCGAGCAGGATCAGGCAGAGAAGCCAGTAGATCGGCCTGCGGTCGAGTATTTTCTTCTCGGCAAGGGCCGTCTTGCGATTATAGAGGCCTTTGATGTTGAGGAGGTTGCGTCTTGTCGGCCACCACCGTGTCCGATTCCAAAGCCTCGCGCCATGCGTTGGCCAGATGATGAAGTATTTGAGCCGTCCGACGGGATAGGTCTTGACCTTGAAGCGCAGGTTCTGGAGCCATGGCGTCGCCGGATCCGGAACCGGGATGGACGCGGCCTCCTTGTTGCCCGTCGCAGTGCCCCACACAGTTAACGGGTTCTTCCAGACATAGCCTTCGCTGCCAGCCTTTTCTGGGATCGGTGTATCGGTCATGGCCTATTGCTCCCGTGCCTTGTCCAGGAGGCCCGCGATGCCGCGTGGCCTTACGATGAGGACGAGAATGATGAAGAGAAACTGGGTCATCAGCACATACTGGCCACCCAGGAACTTGTTGGTGAGTGCCTCGACGAGTCCCAGAAGGATGGCGGCGATCACCGCCCCTTGCACCGATCCAAGGCCACCGCACAATGCAATCGATACGCCTTTGATCAAGGGCGTCAGACCGGAGAAGGGCGCGATATAATAGGTCTGCGATAGCAGCACGGATGCAAGCCCTGCCATGGCGCCGGTGAGCGCCATCACATAGAGACCGGTCCGCCGAATACCGATACCGACGATCGAGGCCGCATGCGGGTTCATCATCATGGCGCGGATTTCAAGGCCGCGCCGGCTCGACCGCATCCACAGCACGACGACGGCCAACATCACCAACGAGCAGACCACGATGCCAATCTTGTCTGCGGTCAGGGTGATGTCGAAGAATTTCACACGCCAGCGACCGAAGAGCTCGGGCAGCGATTTTGCCGTCGGTCCAAAAATCATCAGGAACAGCTGGCTGCCGATCAGGCTGATGGCCAGAGTCGCGATCATGCCGCGCGAGGTGAAGGCGGGCTTGTCGTGTAAGGGTATGAAGACGATGAGGCAGACGATGATCCCACCGATCGCACCCGCGATGATCCCGGTCGCAGCAATGACGATCGGTTGCAAGGCAGGGTCGATATACTGGCGCGCGACATGGGTCGCGACCAGCCACGCTGCATAACCCGCCAGCGAATAGATGAAGCCATAGGCGAGATTGATGAGCCCGAGGCTCGACCAGGTGATCGAGACCGCAACCGCGATCAGACCGTAGATGGCGGCGACCGTGACGGCGTTGACGATGATGAACGGAATATCCATCGATCAGCCTCAGCGGTGACCAGCAAGGCGGAAGGACGACGATGCCTCGCCTTTGAGCTTTCCGGCATGCATGCCGATGACGCGATCGACCTTGCCTTCAAGCAGCGCGACATTCTGTTCGGCAATCAACATGGCGCTGTCCTTGAGATCAATCGCAAGCAAGGCCTCCATCACGCCAATGCCGATCTTCGGCGCAAGGCCGAGCGAGGGTTCGTCTGCCAGATAGAGTTGCGCATCGGTCATCAGCCCGCGTCCGATCGACACCATGCGCCGTTCGCCGCCGGACAAGCGGCCGACCGGCGTTCGCATCAGCTTGCGCAAGGGTTCGAAAATCGTGAGCACGCGTTCCTTGCGTTCCTTCCTGGTTCGCCAGGCTTCGCGCGTGAAGGCACCAGAATCCAGATGCTCTTCGACGGTGAGCCCCTGAAAGATCTCATCGCCCTGAGGCATGATCGCGAGGCCTTGCCGGACAATCTGGTGCGTATAGCGCCCCGGCCCTTGGCTGCGGGTGCGCCCGATCTGCTTGCCATTGAGCAGGATCGAGCCGCGCTGCCACCCGGTGAGCCCGGCGATCGCATAGAACAATGTCGTCTTGCCGTGGCCGTTGAGTCCGACGATCCCGACGCGCTCGCCCGGATTGATGACGAGATCGAGATCGTGAATGACGCGCAAGGGTCCGTAACCGGCGGACAGACCTTCGACTTTCAGGACCTCCGCCATTGTCCCCTCAATGCGCTTCGAAATAGGCGGCGCGAACCGCGGGGCTGTTGATGATCTCAACCAGTTCACCGCGCGCGATGATCTCGCCCGCGTCCATCACGATCACCCGGTCGGCGATCGATTCAAGAAGCTCGATGCGATGCTCGACGATGAGCACCGCCATTTTCATCTCCTTCGACAGCATGCGCAGGATCTGGTCGATCTCGTCGATCTCGGCATTGATGAGGCCCGCTGCCGGCTCGTCCATGAGCAGGACCTTAGGCTGGCGCATTAATAGGCACGATAATAGCAATTTCCGCCGCTCGAAAGTCTTTAGCCCCGATGTCGGTCGGTCATAGGGGACGGTGAAGTGGACAAGATTGGCGCCGTATTCCGCGTCAAAGCGGGTGAGCCAAGGTTGGAATGCTTGGCGCGCCGCTTTGAAGGCCTCCCCGACTGTCAGATCTTCTGGGACGAGTGGTGTTTGATAGGTGCGCCCAATGCCAAGCCGCGCCCGTTCGAAAAGCGGCAGGCGGGTGATATCGCGGCCCTGGAAGGACACGCTCCCGGTCTTGGGCTGGTAGCGGCCGGAGAGGATTTCGAGAAGACTGGTTTTGCCGGCGCCATTTGGCCCGATGATCCCCAGAACTTCGCCCGGCCTGAGGTCGAGCGCGATCTCGCGCAAGACCTCTCGCCCGCCCAGGTCGAGCGAGAGGTTTTCGCATGAGAATAATGGCGCGCCCGCCGGCGTCATTAGGGGCTCGCGCCGCTCACCACCAGGGCGAGGGGCGCAAGGTCGATTCGGAAATCTCCGTCGGCCAGATGATCTTGTGCTCGCCGTCCTGAACCTGGACATAGAGCTGGCTCATGCCCTTCTCGAGTTCGGCCGCCTGGTTCCCGAAGCCATTGTCGGGATAGTGCAGGGCTTCCTGGAACTCGTTGTTCATATCCATCATGCCGCAGACGCCACGATAGGGGTTCTCGCGGATCCACTTGCAATTGGCGGCGAAGTCTTCCGGATTCTTCGTCGCCTCCCAGGAACGCTTCAGGTACTGGACGATGTCATAGCCGTTGCCGGTATAAACGAGCCCCATGACGCCGACGAATTCCGGGTAACGGGCAAGATACTTCTTGCGGAAATCCTGACCCGTCTTGTCGCCATAGACGCCGAGCACCGTGCTCCAGCAGAAGCCTTCGGTCGCCGAGCCGCCAAGTTGCAGGAATTCCGGTTGTGACGGGCCGTACTGCAGATAGACGATCGCCCCAGGCACGGGGTCAGCCGCGAATTGCTTGCAGAAGGCCGCATATTCAGCAGCCACCCAGTGATCGATCATGATCGCTGCGGCATCGACCTCCTTCAGCTTCTGGATCACCGGGCTCCAGTCATTGACCGGATATTGGATATCCGTCACTTCGGCGAGTTCGAAATTATACTTCGGAATCGACTCGCGCGCCGCTTTGAGGATGGTCTGACAGTAACCCACCTGTTCGGCGACGATATGCACCTTCCGGTTCTTCGGCTTCCATACGCCGGTCTCTTCCATCTTCGTGAGCCACAAGGGGTAGGTCCAGCCGTAGTTGACTTCGGAAGGATCGGTCTGCAGCACGTGGCTATACTTGGCGGGATCTTCCTTATAGGCGATCGTCGCGTTGCGCTGCGTATTGCCTTGCAGGTAGGGCGCTTTGTACTTAGCCGATTCATCCATCGCCGGAATCGGCGCGAAGAGGAAGGCGTTCGAGATTGCATGCACCTTCTTGTCGATGCAGGCGGCGATCGCCTGGCGGCAGCTCTCGGGCGAGAGCTTGTCGACGTCCGGCACGAAGAGTTCGATTTCGCGGCCGAGCACACCGCCCGCGGCATTGATCTCTTCGACCGCAAGCTTGGTACCGTTCAAATGGTCAGTGTCATCCGCGACGCCATAGGGCGTCGACAGCGATGATGGTACGCCGATGAGTAGCTTATCAGACGTCTGGGCGATCACCGCTGGCGCGGCGAGTGCCGCGGCGGCGCCGCCAAGCCCGACCTTCAGCGCGGTGCGCCGTGTAATCGGGGCAGCTCCCGACAAAAGCGTGGACTTGTAGTTCCTGCGCGTCATTTCTCTCCTCCGTTATCTGAGTCACATTATCAAGCGAAACGTCTAGACTAAACGCAAAGATCGGCAGTGACTTCTGATCTGCTTTTTGTTTAATAAGACTCGACCGCCTGGAACTGTCAAGCGGCATTGCCCGTTGTAAGACCGCAAGGGTCGAAGACACTGGCGCGCCGAAATCCCCGGCAAGCCTAAGAAATAGGCTGATATTGCGTCAATTTCGGGCAGGCGAAGTAAATCGAGTGCGGTGCAAAACGCAGATGCGTCATGTCTTTGGATACCGCCGATGCAGCTAGACATTCTGATAGTGCCAAGATAGATTCGCGCAGAATTTGGGCACGCAGCCCTATCGCCCGTCCTTGTTCAAACCCCGATTGAAAGTCTGGTGGATCGAAAAAACCTTGGGTAGGAAACGGAGTACGCGAATCTCCAAGATGAGTGAGTCTGAAATGGTCGCAGCACTTCCCAAGTCCGCTCCGGCACTCACCATTCTCATTGCCGACGACCATTGGGTCGTGCGCGAGTCGCTGAAGCAGGTCGCCCGCGGTATCGACGCCAGCGTGGACATCAAGGAAGCCTCGACCTTCGAAGAGGCGCTCGCGATCCTCGATGACCACCCCTATATCGGCCTCATTCTCGTCGATCTAGTGATGCCTGGGGTGAAGGATTTCCAGGGCCTCGAACTGCTGCGGCGGCGCTTTCCGGCACTTCCCGTTGCGGTGATCTCGATTCATGAGGATCCCGATTACGTGCGCCAGGCAATTCAAAATGGCGTCATCGGCTATATCCCCAAATCTGCCAATGCCGAGGAGATTCGGCGCGCATTGACCCGCATCTTCGAAGGTGAAGTCTATTTCCCGCGTGATCTTTTGACTCGGTCATGGCCTGTTGTGGTGGAAGAGACCACTTCGCAAACCGATGGTGACGGTCCGCGGCTGAGCGAGCGCGAAGACGAGATCCTCACGCTCCTGGGTGAAGGCCGCGCCGTCAACGGCATTGCCAAAACGCTTGGCATCACACCGCAGACCGTTCGCGTTCACCTCGGCAATGCGATGCGCAAGCTGGGGCTGAAAAACCGCGAAGCTGCGATCCTCTATGCCGTGACTCGCGCCGGAAAGAGCAGCGAACGGTGATGTCGCGGGCGGAGACTCCGCTGGAGGATCGAGCCGACACAGCATTCCGCCATCTCGAGCAGGGCCTTTGCGTCTGGTCCGCCGATGGCCGCCTTTCTTACTGTAATCCCGCATTTGCTAGCAGTCTTGGTCTTGAGCAGCGCGCATTGACTGACCTCGGCGTTGCTCAACTCCTCGAACAGGCGCGCCGGCACGGAACGCTGATCAGCGCGGAGTTTCCGGTCGACGGCAATTCATCCTCGAAGAGCCCGACGCGGTTGGGTGGCGCGCTTCTGATCTGTGCCGACGGTCGCGCTCTTGCGGCGAACGATTCTGCCATGCCGGACGGCGGATCTCTTTCTATTCTCGTCGATGTTACGGAGGCGCGCCGCACTCTCTCGGCGCTGGCACAAGCCCGTGACAAGGCTGCCGCCGCCGATCAGAGTAAGTCGCGATTCCTGCGCGCCGCCAATCACGACCTGCGCCAGCCTTTGGCATCGCTCAAGATCCTCGTCTATTCCTGCCTCGCCGCTGAGAGTGATGAAGACCGCACGCAGGCGCTTCACGCCATGGATGTCTCTGTCTCGATCATGGAGGATCTGCTCGGCGCGCTGCTCAATATCGGGCAGCTTGATGCCGGCAAGATTGAGCCGTCAATAGCAACGTTCCAGATTTCGGCGATTCTGACGAGGCTTGAAGTTCAGTTCGCCCATCAAGCCCGCGAAAAGGGCCTGAAACTCCGCATCATTCCTTCCAAGCTTGCAGTGGTCAGCGACCGCGTACTGCTCGAGCGCATCCTCGCAAATCTCGTCAGCAATGCCATTCGCTACACAGAAGTTGGCCGCGTCCTCGTTGGTTGTCGGCGTCACGGCCGCATGCTGCGGATCATCGTTGCCGATACGGGTATCGGCATTGCGCCTGAACATCACGAGGCGATTTTCGAGGAGTTTTATCGTGTCAGCGACACGCAATCGCATGCGAAGCACAGTCTGGGCTTGGGCCTGAATATTGCACGTCGGCTTTCCGAAATTTTGGGCCATGATCTTGGCATCGCCAGCCAAGTGGGGAAGGGGACAATCTTCTATATCGATGTCCCGATCGGCAATGTCTGGCACAGCAGCGCCGGCGAGCCCGAAATCAGCGAGCGAATTGGCGGCGAATTCGCTGGCTTATGCGGGCTTGTTCTCGAAGACGACAGGATCCTGCGCGAGGCCTTCACCACGCTGCTTCAGCGTTGGGGCATGACGGTCGTCACTATTGATGATTTCGACAATGTCGCCAAGGCGGTGAGCGAACTCGACTGCCAGCCCGACATTATCCTCACCGATTATCGTTTGCGCGGGCGCATCCAGGGCACCGATCTCGTCGGCGCCATTAATGACATTCTTGAAAAGCCGTGCCCGGCCCTTGTCATGACCGCCGAGACCGCACCGGAAGTGATCAGCTCGATCAAGGCGCAGGGCTTTCCGCTTTTGATCAAGCCGGTCAGCCCGCCGGCTCTGCGCATCCTCATGCACAATCTTCTGTTCGAGCCCGACCTCGTCACGGAATTCTGAAATGGCCAAGCCGCCCATCATCATTGGCAGCATGGTGCCGCTGACCGGCTCATCGGCCAATGACGGACGGGAGTTTCGCAACGGCCTCACCATGGCGATCGATGAACTGAATGCGCGCGGCGGCATACTGGGCAGGCCGTTGGAGGCGGTCTTCATCGATACCGGCAATCAATCTGCCGCGGAAGTAGTGCGCGCTGCCCGCCTTCTCATCTCCAAGCACAAAGCCGCAGCGATTATCAACGGGTACAATATCGGCCCGCAGAATGCCGAATATGAACCGATTGCCGATGCCGGCATCATTTACATGCATCACAACACGCTGGTGCAGCACCACGATACCGTGGCGAGTGATCCGAAGCGCTACTTCGGCTGCTTCATGAGCGACCCCGCCGAATATTGGTACGGGCAGGGCTTCATCAAGTTTCTCTCATGGCTGCGTGACAGCGGCCGCTGGCGTCCGCGCAACCGGCGCATCGCGATCCTCTCGGGCCCCAAGCCCTATAGCATCGTGATTGCCAATGCGATGGCGGGCGCTGCTCCCACATTCGGCTGGGAGCTTCCGCTCAACCCGTTGATACGCCCGACGAACAGCGATTGGCGCGGCATCCTCGACCAGTTGCGCGCCCACGATCCAGCCGTCCTTGCGATGACTCACTTCCACGCCGGCGATCTTGCGCGGTTCCACCTGCAGTTCATGGAAAAGCCGTTGCCGGTCCTGCTCTATCTGCAATATGGCGCCTTGCATCGCGCCTTCAGCGAGATCACCGGCGAGAAGGCGCGCGGTGTCATTACCTGTACCGTGATCGGCCTGCCGCGCGACGAGATCGGCCGGAAATTTGCAGCCGACTATCGCGCGCGTTTTGGTCCGCATGCGACGCCGGAAGTCGGTTGCCAGCCTTATTGCTCATTGCACCATTATGCGATCGCGGCATCTGTTGCCGGCGGCGTCGGCGAGCCGGGCGACATGGAGATCAACCGCCGTATCGCGCGCGCCTTGATAGAGATCCCCTATCGGAGCGTCGTGGGCATGATCAGGCTGCATCCGGTCTGGCAATCGGCGGTTCCCTATCCCGATGCCACACAGGACCCTTCGCTCGGCATGCCGCATCTCTTCTATCAGTTGCGCGGCCCCGAAGAACCTCCAGCCCTGATCGCGCCGGAGCCTTATGTTGAACAGGCTTTCGAACTCCCGCCTTGGCTGTAAAACGGATTTTTCAGGAGATGATAGAGTAACGTCTGAACAAGGAGGCCGTCCATGATCACGGAATTCACGCCTTGGTCGGCATTGATCGGCGGCGCGCTGATCGGGTTCTCCGCTGCCGCGATGATGATGCTGACCGGGCGCATCGCAGGGATTAGTGGGATAGTATCGCGGCTGCTGCCGCCTGCCGTCCGCGAAGGTTACGCCGACCGGCTGTCGTTCATTATTGGATTGATCGCCGCACCTTTGGTCTGGCTGGCAATTGATGGGGCACCCGCGGTGCAGTCAGTGTCGCGCAACTTGCCGCTGATGGTTGTCGCTGGCCTCTTCGTTGGTTTCGGTTCCGTTTATGGCAATGGTTGCACCAGCGGTCATGGCGTGTGCGGTCTCGCAAGATTGTCGCCTCGCTCATTCGTCGCAGTGCTCGTCTTCATGGGGACGGCCGCCATGACGGTGTTCATCGCGCGTCACGTAATTGGAGGCTGAGGTCCATGCGCATCGCTCTTCACCTCGCGCTTGGCTTGATTTTCGGCTTAGGCCTCGTGATTTCGGGCATGGTCAATCCGGCCAAAGTCCAAAACTTCCTCGATATTTTCGGCACATGGGATCCGAGTTTGGCGATCGTCATGGGTGGCGCGGTCGTGGTCGCCTTTATTGGCTATCGCCTCGCTTGGCGTCGGCCGAAACCGGTACTCGACGACGGTTTCCATCTTCCGCCGTCCGCCTCGCTCGATCGCCGCCTTGTGTTGGGCGCAGCAGTTTTCGGCGTCGGCTGGGGCTTAGGAGGGTATTGCCCAGGTCCGGCTGTGACTGCGTTCTCCTTTCTTGAACGCGGGACTATCGTTTTTCTTGCCGCCATGCTTGTCGGGATGTCAGTGGCGCGCCGGTTGCCAACTCCCAACAAACAAAGCGCAAAAGTACTTCCGTCACGGTAGAGTCACGCTCGGGAATTTACTTCTCAAGGTTTGATCGCACCCATGCCGGTTGGGAGGCCGCCGATGGATGACAAGATCATTGTGACGAATGGCGCCGCACTCAAGGAAAAATATAGCGCCGGCGGAGCCGCCGAAATCAAGAAAGCTGTTACAGCGCTGATTGATGCTGACGCGAAACGGGCGATAAAAACACGGCTCGTCTACCTTGATAATGCCGCGACGATGAAGGCTTTCAAGGGCAAAGCGGTCACCGTTCCCAGCGATCCCAAACAGAATAAAGAAGCGATCGACGCTATCTTCAAGTCCGCCGATCCGGAATACTTGATGATCCTTGGGGCGCCGGATGTCGTGCCGCACCAGGATCTCAAGAATTCGGCGTTCAAGCCGGGTGGTGATGAGGATGAGAGCGCTTATGGCGATCTGCCTTACGCGTGCGATGCACCTTATTCCCGCGACATTGCCACCTTCAAAGGACCGACGCGCGTCGTCGGGCGCCTGCCGGATCTGACCGGCGCGACCGAGCCTTCTCACCTGATCAAGCTCTTGGGCACTGCCACGAAGTATGAATCGAATGGCGTGGCTGATTATGCGGCCTATTTCGGCCTTTCTGCGGACGCGTGGCGAAACTCCACTGAGCATAGCCTCTTTGACATTTTCGGCAATTCGACCGAACTGACAGTATCGCCGCCGAGCAAGCACAATCTCCCGCCCAAACGCCTTGCCCCGAAGGCCCACTTCATCAACTGCCATGGCGGTCACGTCGATCCAAAATTCTACGGCCAAAAGGGCAATTCTTATCCTCTCTCGCTCACCAGCGATGCCATCAAAGGCAAGATAAGTCCCGGCACGGTTGCCGCGGTCGAATGCTGCTTTGGAGCAGAACTCTATGATTCGGTGACACTGGAGCTGCCCTTGCCGATCTCGCAGCACTATCTGCTTCAGGGCGCTTACGGCTACTTTGGCAGCACGACGATTGCCTATGGGCCTCCGACCGGAAACGGTGTCGCTGATATCATCGCCAAGGAATTTCTGCTCGCCATTCTCGATGGCGCGTCGCTCGGTCGTGCAGCGCTGATTGCGCGGCAGAAATACATAGCCCAGGCAGGTGAACTCGATCCGATCGATCTGAAGACGATCGGCCAGTTCAACCTTCTCGGCGATCCTTCCATTCATCCCGTAAAAAGCGCGAGCGCGACGAATATTCCGAAGGGTGTTGCCGCCGTAGAGGCCGTGCGAATTGAGCGACAGGGAAGGCGCGCCAAATTGCGTGCGCAGGGCGAAATGCTGCGCGAAACCAAGCCGACCGCATCGCAAGAACTGAAAGAGTTCAAGAAAACCCCGACAGTCAAGAAGGCACTGGCCAACATTGCCAAGGAAGCGGGCATGAAGGCTGCCGATTTCGCGGCCTTCAAGGTGAAAGTGCCGAAGTCGCCGCTCGCAAAGGGCAGCAAATCGGCGCCCGTAGCATCGCGCTATTATGTTGCGGTATACCAGCAAACGCCCAAAGCAGCCGGTTCGGGACCGCCCGTCAACATGGCCGCGGTGGCGAAAGAGGTCGACGGACGGATTGTCGGATATCGAATTTATGAGGGCAAAGGGTGGGCGGCGCTAACGACCGACCGAAGAAGGTCGAGAACATGACCGGCCTCGTGGTCCGGGCATCCTATGCCGCCGGCAGCAAGAGCGAGCAGCAGGCATTGTGGCTCGAATCCAAAGCGGGCCGTTACCTTCTGCGGCGCAAGGAGGGCCCTGCTTTCGGCGATAAGTCGATCGAGAAGTATGTCGGCAAGCAGGTTTCCTGCGACGGATTCCTGGTCGGTAACACGCTTCTCGCAGAGAAAATCGAGATACTTCTATCGTGAACACACTCGGCCGCGAGGCCGGTGAGCATAGAAGAGGGAGGTCGACATGGCATCCTCGGCAAGGCCGAAGAAATCCCGGAAAGCGGCGAAGAAATCCAAGAAGTCGGCGAAATCGGCGAGCAAGGCGGCTGCTCCTCCGCCTGTCGGGCCGGTCACGCTCGAGGAAGCCAAAGCGCTGGCACGGGCAAAGGAGCCGCAGCTTGCGGTCAAAGCGGTACGCAAGGATCTAGCGCCGCCGACCTCGCCCAAGAACGTGGGTGAAGAACGCAAGATTCTCAAAAAGAAAACAAAGGACGAGCTTGATCGCCGGATCAAGGAATACAAGGCGACCATGTCGATCATGAAGAAGCGCGGGGCGCGCCGGCCGAAGGGTGCTGCTGCGCCTGAGGAAGGTGAACCGGCCGCCAAGGCGGCAGGCTTTGCGCCCTTGCAGGTCTTTGCCGAGGGCGATTCCTGGTTCGATTATCCGGTGCCGTTGTTTGGTGGCGGCATTATTCCCCGCCTTGAGACCAGGCTGGGCGTGCCCATCCTCAATCTTGCGAAGGCGGGCGATGAGGTCCGCTACATGCTCGGCGTCGATGAGCGCAAGAAGCTGACCAAGCAGTTGAAGCAGGGGTGTCCCGCGGGAGGTCCCTGGGACGCGTTGCTGTTTTCCGGCGGCGGTAACGACATTGTCGACAATCCCATGGCCCTGTGGGTCAAGGAATGGAACGCTGCCGTGCCGGCGGTGCAGCACCTGAATTCGGCGCGCTTCAATACCGCCCTCGATCTGGTGAAGGCCGGCTACGAGGACCTGATCGCGCTGCGCAATAAACACAGCCCCAATACGTTGCTATTATTCCATGGCTACGATTTCGCGATTCCGGATGGCCGCGGCGTCTGCTTCCTCGGCCCCTGGCTCAAGCCCACCTTCGATCTGATGAACTTTCCGCCCGGAGCGCCACGCCAAGAGGTCGTCAACGAGATGTTGAGGCGCTTCGCCACGCTGCTGACGGGGCTTCATTCCGAGCCGAACAAGATCATTTTCTTGAATACTCAGGGGACTTTGGTGCAGCAGCCATCCTCGTGGGACAATGAACTGCATCCCTCGAAGGCTGGCTTCAACAAGTTTGCCGATCTCTTTCGCGACAAACTGAAACAGCTGTTTCCGGGTCGCGTCACCTGACCGCCACAAAAAACCGCGCCATCTGCATGGTGCATTGGCGCGGCCTGGCTTGGCGGGGTCCTTGCGGCCCCGCATTCGTTATTCTGCGCCCGCTATGGTTAGCAAACTGCAAACGGGCGCAATATTCGTTCAATCTTTGATGAAAAGGTCGGCGTGTTCGGCCGGAGCCGACCTTAGATACTGCGGCGGCGGCTTGATCATGGCGCCGAGTTCGGCTGCCGCGTGCCACGGCCAGCGCGCGTCGTAGAGAATGCCCCGGGCAAGCGCCACCATATCTGCCTCGCCCTTGCTCACAATCTCCTCCGCCTGCCTTGGTTCGGTGATCAGGCCGACGGCGATCGTCTTGATACCCGCCTTCTCCTTGATCTCCTTGGAGAACGGCACCTGGTAATGCGGGCCCATCTTGATCTGCTGCTTGATCGTCAGTCCGCCGCTGGAGACGTGGATGGCCGCCGCTCCGTGCTTCTTGAGCTCTTTTGAGTATTCGATGCTCTCCTCAAGCGTCCACCCCCCTTCCGCCCAATCCTGGGCCGAGAGGCGAACCCACACAGGGCGCCCGTTTGGATATGCCTCCCTGACGGCATCGAAGATCTCGAGTGGAAATCGCATGCGATTTTCGAGGCTTCCGCCATAGGCATCCGTCCGCTGATTGGCGTGCGGCGACAGGAACTGATGCAGCAGATAGCCATGCGCCGAATGAATCTCGATCCCATCGAGACCCAGCTGCGCCGAACGCTTCGCCGCGGAAATGAAAGCATCGCGGACGCGCTTCATGCCGGCCTTGTCGAGGGCAACCGGCGGATTGTCGGTGGGATGAAACCCGAGCGCCGAGGCCGAGACAGTCTGCCAGCCATTCGTGGCGTCGGGGGCGATCTGCTTGCCGCCCTTCCAGGGAAGGTCAGTCGAAGCCTTCCGTCCGGCATGGGCCAGTTGGATGGCGACCGGCATTGACGAATACCGCCTGATACCCTCTAGCACGCGGGCCAGCGCTTTCTCCGTGCGATCGGAATAGAGCCCCATATCCGCATAGGAAATGCGCCCCTCCGGCTCGACTCCCGTCGCCTCGATGATGAGAAGGCCGGCACCCGACAGCGCCAGATGGCCGAGATGGATCATATGCCAGTCGGTGGCCGCGCCATCCTCCGATGAATACTGGCACATCGGCGCGATGATCACCCGATTGTCGAGTTTGAGCGGGCCGAGCGAAACCGGCTCGAAAAGCTTAGCTGTCATGGGAGGGTGCCTTGAGAAGGAAAAAGTGAGGGTTGCCGCCCACAACATAGGCAGGAAGTCCCGTAAATCGCATGCATTTCAATGGGGGTGGCAATGCGCGCGTGTCAGGGCTCGCGCACTATTCGGCGGCCTGAAGCTTTGCAACCTTTTCGCGCAATTCGTCTTCGCGCCGTTTCTTGGCGACCGCCGCCTCTCCGCCCGACGTTTCGTGGAACATGGCGAGCGTCTCGAGTTCGTCCGGCGCCGGCGGCGTGATTGCAATGTCCGTATAGGTGGCGCTGTTCGGGTCGCGCTCGACCCGGCGCAATATTTTGTAGGCGCCCCAGATCATCGACCCGTACTGGCCAAGCTTGGAGGCGATCTCCCAAGCAGGGAAAG
>JADMIO012771124.1_pt1 | contig 15758 bp, 16 predicted proteins | sample 8958161 | NCBI WGS metagenome assembly JADMIO01 (sample SAMN16585339, study PRJNA669376) | soil metagenome | isolation source: Crop rotation soil | place: USA: Cullars Rotation, Alabama | collected 2011
GGCCTCGTCGGATTGACGTATGCGCCGCTGCACCTCGCGCCGCCTCCGCCGCCGCCCCCGCCGCCCCCCGTCGTCGTTCCTCCGCCGCCCCCGGCAACGCCTCCGCCGACGCCTGTTGCGCCGCCTGAGCCGCCGCCGGTGACGCCGGTTCACCAGCCGACGACGCTCCGCACCGACGAGATTCACTTCGAGCCGGGCTCGGCGCGCCTGACCAACATCGCCAAGGCAATCCTCGACGACGTCGGACTGCGCATGAAGCAGGAACCGACGGCCACGGCGCTCGTGATCGGCTATACCGACGATCGCGAAGCGACGGGACCGAATGCGGATCTCGATCGCCGCCGCGCCGAAGCGGTTCGCGACTACCTCGTCACCCGCCACGGCATCGACCCGTCACGCATCACGGTCGAAGGCCATGACGGACGCGAGCCGGTCGCCGACAACTCGACCGCGGAAGGCCGTCTGCGCAACCGCCGTGTCGTGATTCAGCTCATCATTCCGTAGACCGCTCGATGAGCGGTGAGAAAAGCCCCGCTGGTTTCCGGCGGGGCTTTTCATTTCTGGAGACGTTCATGCTCAAACGGTTTCTTCTCTTGTCGTGCGCGATCGTGATCGCGTCGTGCAGCGGAGCGCCGGCGCCAACGCCGGCGCCGGTCGTGCCCGCTCCGCAACCCGTCGCGCATTCGCCGAACGCGCTGACGCCGATCGCGTCGATGCCGAAGCCGGTCGCCGAGCCGCGCATCCGCGTCGGCATGCTCACCGATCAGCCGCAATTCACGATGCCGCGAATCGCCGACGGCTACTACATCGTCAGCGACACCGGGTCGTTCACGATCAAGCGCGGATTCACCGACGCCGCGCCGCTGCGCAACGCGACGAACGTTCGCTACGCGGTGCAGGCGGCGTCGATCTCCGATCGCGAGAGCGCCGAGGCGATGGTGGAGAAGGTAAAGACGGAGACGGGGCAGCGCGTCGATTCGACGTTCGATCCGTCCGCGCCGAACGGCGGGATGTACCGGATCCTCGTCGGCGACTTTCCCGATTCGCAGGCGGCGAATCCATTGCGCGATCAACTGATCCAGCGCGGTTACGCGCAACAGATGATGGTGGTGCGGCGCCCGTCCGACCAGCCGTTCGAGAAGAAGCACGCCATCACCGACGACGAAGGCGACACATACACGATCAGTGGCGATTCGATTCTCGTCGTGCCGGTGAATGCCGACACGGTCACGATTTCCGACAAGCCGTATCGCACCTCCGCGCGACTCTTCATCAACGCGCGCGGTCTCATCAATGTCATCAACGAACTGAATCTCGAGGACTACCTGAAAGGCGTCGTGCCTGCCGAGATGGGTCCGAAGCAGTACGACGAGCTCGAAGGGCTGAAAGCGCAGGCCGTCGCGGCGCGGACGTACGCCGTTCGAAATTTCGGGCAATTTCGTGCAGAGGGATTCGACATCTGTCCGGGGCCGGCCTGCCAGGCCTACAACGGATTCAGCGGCGAGGATCCGCTGACGAACCGCGCCGTCACGGACACCGCCGGTCTCGTTATGACGTATCAGGGACAACTCGTCGACGCGCTCTACACCGCGACCTGCGGCGGCGAGACGTCGGACGTGCAGACGATGTTTCCGACGCGCAACGAGCCGTATCTGAAGCGGGTGCGCTGCGTCGAGCTGGAACTGTCGGCGCTCGCCGGCCGCGCCGACAGCGGCATCCTCAGCGAACAACAGATGAACGCGCGCGTCTTTGCGGCGATCGCGAACATCGGCGAGTCGAATGCCTGGAGTGCGCGCGAAGTCGCGGCTGCGATCGCGGCAGCGAGCGGCGCGAGCACACCGCCACCTGTAGCATCGTCGCGGCGCGGCGATGTGCTGCGCGCCCTCGCGCAAGCCTGGAATCTCGCAACCTATGCGAAGACGCTGACGCTACCCGAAGACCGCAAGTACTTTTTCCCGCAAAGCGGATCGGAAGATCCGGCGTATCTCGCCGCCGCGTTCCTCATCAAGTGGGGCATCTGGCCGGCGCAGGAGATCGACCACGTCGATCTCAATGCCGCCATGCCGCGCGAGGAACTGTTCGCGATCCTCAACGCCTGGCTGCGCAAGCACGAGATGCTCAACGACGCGACCGGCAAGATCGCCGCAGTCGACGGCCGCAAGGTGACGATCAAGGACGCCGGCAAGCTCACCGCCTACACGCTCCCTCCGAACATCCCCATCTTCCGCCGCCTCGGCGATCGCTTCGAGGAGTACGCGAGCGTGCCGGTGATGATCGGCGACCGCGCCGTCGTGCAACTCGACTCGCGCAAGTCGCCTGTGGCGTTCATCGTCGTCGGCAACTACGACGGCGCCGCGTTCGATCGCACCTCGAGCTTCTCGAACTGGACGCGAAGCTATCGCGCCGACGAACTGGTGAAATCGATCAACAACCGCGCGCCGCTCACGCAGCTCCTCGATCTGCGCCCAGTGACGGTCGACGCATCGCAGCGCATCGCGGAGATGGAGTACACGGCCGAAGGCGGCCGCAAGTTCACGCTCAAAGGCTTGCCTGTTCGCTGGTCACTGAACGTTCCCGACAATCTCTTCGTCTTCGAGAAGACGAAGGATGCCGACGGCGTCGATCGCTACACGTTCTATGGCAAAGGTTGGGGCCACGGCATCGGCATGTGTCAGGTCGGCGCGTACGGCATGGCGTTCCGCGGCTGGACGTACGACCGGATCCTGCGGCATTACTACACGGGGATTGAGATTGGGCCGATGAAATAGGTCGCAGGTCGCAGCGCGCAGGTCGCAGGTGGCTCGCGCTAGTTCCACGCGCATGGCTCTCGCGACGCCTCATCTGCGACCTGCGAGCTGCGACCTGCGACCTCTAAGGTTCCGCTCCCAAAATCAACGTCGCCAACGCCACCAGCACGCGCCGATCAACGGCCTCTCCTTTGATCGTCAGCAAATCCACTTCTGCATTCGGCGCGGTGGCGCGGCGATCGATCGTCGCGGTGTCGATGCCGCCGATCTCTACGTCGACGTTCGCTTCGAACTGGCGATTGAACTTGCCGAGGAATTTGCGGAGGAGGGCGCGGGAGAGCGACTCCTCTTTGGCGTCGCCGAGCTCGCGCCCATTGGGATCGAGAATCGCCCAGCGATTGCGCCCGATGCGGGAGAGGAGCGACTTGCGCAGCAGCGCGAGCGTGTGGCCGTCGGGCGTCACGACCGCGTACGTCACCGATGGGAACGCCGTGCGCGAGCGCTGCGAGATCGTCAGCGATGGATTGTCTTCATCGAACAGCGTGACCGACACCGGCGGCACGAGCATCACGATGACGAGCGCGAAGAAGACGCTGAGCACCATCGCCGCGATTGCGGTCAGCGGATGCTTCTCGACCGCGAGAAAGAGTGTCGCCGCGATTCCGGCGACGATCACGATCGCCGCGACGAGCGACGCCACGATGCCGACGACGCTCGCGAAGCTCTTGTACGAGTAAACCGTGTGGCCGTCATCGTCGCGGACGCGGGCGGTCTCGCCGGCGGGCATGCCGGTCATGAAATGCAATCGCGATCGTTGAAACTGCGGCTTCGCGCGTTCAGCAGTCGGCATCGAAATCGGAATAGACGGGGGCGGCGGAAGCGGTGGGGGTGGATCGAAGGGCTCGGTCGGCGGCTCCTCGAACGGATCGACTGGAGCATCAGCGCCGATCTCAACTAGTTTTTTTTTAAGTCGGACTCGGCCAGCTTCTCGTGCGGCATCGTGTTCATGTCGACGCGCTGATGTTCGGCGGTCGGCATCATCTCGATGTTCGCCGCGGTCGACGATTGCGGCATCGGCTGCTCGAACGGCTCCGCTGCATACAACGACGGCGCATCGCTCTCGGTCGGCAACTCTTCCGAAAAACGTCCCTGACTGTTGCCCATGCGCAGCTTTGCGCCGTGCGTGAGCGGCGCGACGCGCACGCGTTTTCCGTTCACGTACGTGCCGTTCGCGCTGGCGAGATCGTGCAGGACGAAGAAGCCGCGCTCGAACACCACTTCGGCGTGATGTCGCGACACCTTCGGATCCCGAAGGATGATGTCGTTGCCCGGATCGCGCCCGACGGTGAACGGACGGTGCGTCTGCAGGCGATAGCTTTTCTCCGCGCCATCGAGGCCGACGAAGAAGAGTTTGGCCATATTGAATTCGGATTCTAGCGTACTTGGCTGATCAGTCCGTCGTACGCACGCCGCCGCCGATGGCTTGCACGAGCTCTTCGATGCTCACCGGCTTGCACAACCAGGAGTGCACGCGCGGATCGAGCGTGGCCGGGGCGGGCTGTCCGCTGATGACGATGATCGGAATCGACGACGCTCCATCCGTGACCCGTTCCAGCACTTCGGAGCCGTCCATCAAGGGCATGATCCAGTCGAGAAGGATCACATCCGGCTTCTCGCTGGTGATCCGCTCGACCGCTTCGGCGCCGTTCGCGGCCAGCTTCACCTCGAACCCCCGCTGATTCAAGCCGATAGCGAACAGACGGCGGACGTCCGATTCGTCTTCCACGATCAAAACGCGCGGCTTCGCCATCGAGCGCCGAATTCTGCAGGTTTCGTGCTAACCGCGAACTCATCTCTAATTTTCTGCTATCCTCCCGCGCGCTTCATGAATGTAAAAAAGAAACTGCTCGACGGCCCGCGCATGACACGCGCGATCCGACGCATGGCCATCGAAGTCGTCGAAAAGAATCGCGGGATCGAGGATCTCCTCATCGTCGGGATTCGTAGCCGAGGAGTTCCGATCGGCGAGCGGATGGCGAAAGAGATCACGGAGATGGAGGGGACCGAAGTTCCGTTCGGCATCCTCGACATCACGCTCTATCGCGACGACCTCACCACCATCGCGCCGCAGCCGGTGGTGAAGCCGACGAAACTTCCCGAGCCGATCGACGACAAAGTCGTCGTGCTCGTCGACGACGTCCTCTACACCGGCCGCACCGTGCGCGCCGCGCTCGATGCATTGATCGATTTCGGACGTCCCAAGAAAGTGATGCTCGCTGTCCTCGTCGACCGCGGACATCGCGAGCTGCCGATTCACGCCGATGTGATCGGAAAGACCGTGCCGACCGATGCGAACGAAGTGATCAAGGTGAAGCTCGCCGAAACGGATGATGAAGACGAAGTGCTCATCATGGAGAAGTGAGTTGCCAGGTTGCCGAGTTGCCTGGTTGCCAAGAGCACACCGGCCAACGTGGCAACCGGATAACTTGGCAACCTTCTAGATGCGCGCCGCCAACTCCGCACTCCGCACCAAAGACCTCCTCGGCATCGAGCCCCTTTCGCCCGAAGAGATCACGCTGATCCTCGACACTGCCGAAGGCTTCAAGGAAGTCAGCGAGCGTCCGGTCAAGAAAGTCCCCGCGCTCCGCGGACAACTCGTCATCAATCTCTTCATGGAGCCGTCGACCCGCACGCGCGTGTCGTTCGAGATCGCCGAGAAGCGCCTCTCCGCCGACACGCTGAACTTCGCGGCGTCCGGATCCGCGGTCGAAAAGGGCGAAACGCTCATCGACACCGCCGAGAACCTCATGGCGATGGCGCCCGACATGATCGTCATCCGCCACAAATATCCCGGCGCACCGAAGATGCTCGCCGACCGTTTGCCGGCATCGATCATCAACGCCGGCGACGGCGCGCACGAACATCCGACGCAAGCCCTCCTCGATGCTTTCACCATCCGCGAGCGCCTCGGGCGCCTCGCCGGCGTGAACGTCTCGATCATCGGCGACATCGCGCACTCGCGCGTCGTCCGCTCGAACATCCACCTGCTCACGAAGATGAAAGCGAACGTCACGCTGGCCGGACCGCCGACGCTGATGCCGTTCGAAGTCGAGAAGATGGGCGTGCGCGTCGTGCACTCCCTCGATGAAGCGATCGAAGGCGCCGACGTGATCATGATGCTGCGCATCCAGCTCGAGCGGCAGGGACTGCTCAGCTTCCCGAGCCTGCGCGAGTACTACAACACGTTCGGCCTTACGCCGGACCGCCTTCGCCGCGCGAAGAAAGACGTCATCGTCATGCATCCCGGTCCGATGAATCGCGGCGTGGAAATCGCCAGCGACGTCGCCGACGGACCGTGGTCGGTGATCCTCGATCAAGTCACGAACGGCGTCGCCGTTCGCATGGCAGTCCTCTACCTTCTCGGCGGAGCGCACGGAGCGGAATGAACCTGCTGATCGCCAACGGCCGCGTCATCGATCCGTCGCAGGAGCTCGACGCGAAGCTCGACGTGCTCATCGAAGACGGCGTGGTCACGAAGATCGACAAGAAGATCAAGTCGAGTGCCGGCGTCTTGGACGCCGACGGCTTGATCGTCACTCCCGGCTTCATCGATCTGCACACGCATCTCCGCGAGCCGGGGCAGGAGCACAAAGAGACGATCGCGAGCGGAACGCGCTCGGCGGTCGCCGGCGGATTCACTGCCGTGTGCGCGATGGCGAATACGGTGCCGCCCAACGACGAGCGCGCCGTGACCGAGATGATCATCGCCGAGTCGGCGCGGAACGGCTCGTGCCGCGTCTATCCGATCGGCGCGGTCAGCAAAGGCTTGAAAGGCGAAGCGCTCGCGGAGCTCGCGGACTTGCGCACTGCCGGTTGCGTCGCGGTCAGCGACGACGGCAAGCCGGTCTACAACGCCCAGCTGATGCGTCGCGCGCTCGAGTACTGCTCAATGCTCGGCATTCCCGTCGTCGCGCATGAAGAAGACGCGCACCTCAACGACGGCGGCGTGATGCACGAAGGCTATTTCTCCACACTCCTCGGCATGGGCGGGATTCCCGCGGCGTCGGAAGAGACGCTCGTCGCACGCGACGTCATCCTCGCGCGACTAACGAGAGCAAAGCTTCACATCGCGCATCTTTCGACCGCAGGCGCGATCGACGCCGTGCGCAACGCGCGCAAGAGCGGCGTCGCGGTCACCTGCGAAGTCACGCCGCATCACATCGCGCTCACCGATGACCTGGTGCAGTCGTACTCGACGAACCTCAAGATGAATCCGCCGCTGCGGTCGAAAGAACATCGTGCCGCACTGCTCGAAGGCATCGCCGACGGGACTGTCGATGCGATTGCCACCGATCACGCACCGCATCACTTCGACGAGAAGAATGTCGAGTTCGACGTCGCCCCGTTCGGCGTCATCGGACTCGAGACCGCATTCGCCGTCTGCTACGACACGCTGGTGCGCAAGAAGGTCATCGATCTCGCGCGTCTCGTCGAGTTGCTGACGACGGGACCGGCGCGCGTGTTCGGACTTCCGGGCGGCTCGTTGAAACGGGGATCGATCGGCGACGTGACGATCGTCGACGTCGACGGGACGACCGACGTGAAAGCCCCGTTCGTGTCGAAGGCGGTGAACTCGCCGTTCATCGGAATGAAGTTGCGCGGACGCGTCGCCGGCACCATTGTGGGTGGCGTGACGAAGTTCAGCGCTGTAGCGAAATCCGCCAAGAAGAAAAAATGAGCCGCAAGCGCGTCGTGATCGTCGACGACTCCGTCGCGTATTGCGACCTTTGGTCGACCTTCATCCTCGAGCGCTATCCGGAGAATGTCGACGTCGAGTCGTATTCGCATCCGTACGAGGCGCTGCCGAAGATCGACGACACCGTCGATCTGCTGATCGTCGATCTCGAGATGCCGGGCATGGACGGGAAGAAGTTCGTCGATTACGCGCAGCAGAAGAACGTGCCGGCGAAGCGGATCATCGTGATGTCGTCGCACTCGGCCGACGAGCTGCATCAGCGCTTCCGCATCGGCGAGACGATCGCGCAGATCAACAAGACCGATCCGAAACAGCAGGAAGCGTTCTTGATGATTCTCGACTCGATCATGCGGATGAAGTGACCGTGAGACTCGTCACTCATCACTCGTAACTCATTACTCTTATAATCCGCGCCGTGACGGTCCAAACGCCACAGCCAGCGGCTTCCGAGTCTCAGCATTCGTTCACGTTGAACGATCTGCTGGTGTACATGGACAAGCAGCGCGCTTCGGATCTCCACCTCAAGCCGATGCGGCCGCCGCTGATCCGCGTGAAGGGGAAGCTCGTCGCGATCAAGATGGATCCGCTGCGGCCGCCCGACCTGGAGCGCCTCCTTCTTCCGCTTCTGAATTCCGCGCAGAAAGAAAAATTCGAAGCGCTGCAGTCGGTGGACTTCGGCTACGGAGTTCCGGGCGTCGCGCGTTTCCGCGCGAACGTCTATATGCAGCGCGGCACGGTCGGCGCGGTGTTCCGCCGCATCCCGATTCAAGTGCTGTCCATCGACACACTGGAGCTGCCGCTCGCAGTGCGGGAGATGACGCAGATCCCCGATGGACTCGTCCTCGTCACCGGTCCGACCGGCTCGGGCAAATCGACGACGCTCGCGGCGATGATCTCGGAGATCTCCGAGAGCGAGCCGCTGCACGTCGTGACGATCGAGGATCCGATCGAGTTCCTCTTCACCGACAAAATCGCGGCCATCTCGCAGCGTGAGGTCGGCACCGACACGCCGTCATTCAAAGAAGCACTGCGAAACGCCATGCGCCAGGATCCCGACGTGATCATGGTCGGCGAGATGCGCGACGTCGAAACGGTGCAGACCGTGCTCACCGCCGCAGAGACGGGACACCTCGTCTTCTCGACGCTGCACACGAACAACGCCGCGCAGACGATCGACCGCATCATCGACACCTTCCCGCCCGATCAGCACAAGCAGATCCGCGCGCAGCTCGCGCTCGTGCTCCGAGGGATCATCTCGCTCAAACTCGTGAAGACGATCGAAGGGAAGCAGACCGCCGCGGTCGAGATCCTGAAGAACACGCCGCAGATCGCGAAGATGATCGAGGAAGGAAACACCAAAGACATCCTCGAGGCGATGGAAGGCTCGGTCGGTCTCTATCGCATGCAATCGATGAATCAATCGCTCATCGCGCTGCTCGCGCATCAGCACATCAGCTATGCCGACGCGATGGCGTTGGCGAGTGATCCCGACGATCTCTCGCTCAAGCTCCGCAAGCTCTTCCCGCAGATCGAAGAGCGCGTACGTCAAGGAGGGGAGATGGCCCCGAGCTACTCCGATTTCTCGCAGATCACCGAGCTGATGGACATCAAGCGGCTCTATGAAGAACAGGAAGTGCAATGGCGGCAACGTCTCTCCGACAAGGATGAGGAGATCGAAGGTCTTCGCCACGATCTCGATTTCGTGCGCACACAGGCGGCGCAGAACCAGGGCGGCGACCGTCAGAAGGATGAAGAGATCGCGCGGCTGCGCGGCGATGCGGAACGCCTCCGCGCCGATGCACAGGCGAAGATTGCCCAGCTTCAGGAGCGCATCAAGGAGCTGAACCAGAAGTTGATGGCCGCGACGCCCCAGGTAAAGCGCTAGTCAAAGCGCTGACCATCGGCAGCACGTCGCGCTCGTAGTACGGCTCCTCCGCAAACCAGAAGATGTACGTAACGCCGAGCTGCCCGCTCGCGAAGTCGTAGAGCTCTTTCACCGAGCTCCCTTCCGAGTAGTTCCCTTCCTGCACGGCGATCCCTTTCGTGATCGAGGACGTCTCGCGCATCAACTTGTAGCCGTGATTGAGCTGACCTTTGCGATGCGGAAGGAGATCGGGATTGCCGATTGCGACGCCGAGTTTCTCTGCGCGATCGAACACGCTGCGCAGAAGTTTCTTGTCGTCCCCCGGCAGCCACTCGCCCGGCATGAAGTTGGCGTATTGCATCGCCACCGACTGGGGGAACGCGCGCTTGAGCGCGGCCATGTTGTCGAGGATGGCATCGCGGTATTGCGTTGGCGTGAACCCCTCATCCGCTCTTCGAGCACCCTCTCCCCGCGAGCGGGGAGAGGGCAGGGTGAGGGGCTCGAGATCGATCGCCGTTTCCGGAAGATTGATGCCTTCGATCTTTCCATCGAGCTCCCTACCGAGGGCAGCGAGCAGCTTCTGAAAGCGCGCACGCACCGCCGGATCCCATCGCTTCGCGACCCAGCCGCTCGTCGTTCGCACCGAGACTTCCGGCGGAGCGTTCACGATCTTCGGATCGAACGAGACGTCCTGCAGTTGAATCCAGAGCTTCTTGCGATGCGCCGTGAGAAAAGCGAGATCGGTGCGAATCGCGGAGAAGTCGTAGCGCTCTTTCTCCGGCTCCAGCTCGCGCCACGTGTACTTCAGCTGCGCTCCTTCGACGCCACGTGCGCTCAAGAATGTCTCGCTGTGAATGGCGTTGCGATCGAGGTTGAAGAAGATGAAGTGGTGAACGAACAGCAGCGACGCGAGCACGCCGCGAGTATGCATCGGAATGCGGCGCAGGGACGCGGCGTTGCCCCCGCCGCATGCCGAGCAAGCCGTCGAAAGACCTCGAGACGTTTCCGAATCCGAATCGCGAGCGCGACTACGAGATCGCCTTCGAAGCGCCGGAGTTCACCTGCCTCTGTCCGATGACCGGGCAGCCGGACTTCGCGACGATCCGCATTCGCTACACGCCCGACGAGCGCTGCGTCGAGCTGAAGTCGCTGAAGCTCTACCTCTGGTCATTCCGCAATGAGGGCGCGTTCCACGAAGCGGTGACGAACCGCATCGCCAACGATCTCATCGCGCTGCTCGATCCGCGCTTTCTCGAAATCGAAGGCGACTTCTACGTCCGCGGCGGGATCCGCACGGTCGTGAAAGTCACTCACTCGAAAGACCAGCGTCGCGCCGCAACCGCCACTCGCGGTTCACGCCCTCGGCGAACGACGCGCGGCCGCTCTCGAGCCACTCGCTGAGCAAATCGACGCTCACTTCATCGAGCGTCTCCACGATCGACAGACTCGCCGCCTCGGCGATCCGCGCGATCGGTTTCTCGAGCGCCGCGACCGCGCGCGCGGACCGCGCCAATGTTCCCGCGAGCTCGACGTCGCGGTCCATCGCGATCATGCGCGCCGCGGTGAGCGTGAGCAGCACCGCCGCGTTCCAGTTCGATTTCTCTTCCCAGCGCGGCGGCGGAATGAAGTCGAGCATCCCGCGCTCGTGCGCGAGCGCCGCGATGTGACGTTCCGTCGCGACGTTCAGGGCCTCGACGTCGCCGTGAAACAGCAACTCGTACGCGTCGTCGTCGTTGCGCGAGAGCTCCTGCTTCGCCGCGGGATCGATCTGCACGTTGATCGACGTGAAGAACGACGCCCCTTTCGCCAGGTCGGCGAGCCGTTCGAGATCAGCGAGATTCGTCGTGACGGGATGAAGAATCGGAACGGCGACGCCCCACGTGAAGTTGCTGACGAACAGCTTCTCGAGCCGCTCGAGATCGAGCGGCCACGCGGAGATCACGAGGACGCCGCCTTGCGGCATACGTTCCGGCAATGCGCCGCGCGTGGAGATCAGAAACATGGGCGCTTCGAAGCGCGCGAGCGCCTCTTCGCCACGTCGCGCGATCGTTTCGACGAACTCGGTCGCATCGATCAGCAGCGGCTCGTCGTAGTGCTCGTTCGGAATCGCATTGCTCGTGGTGTCGGTCTTCTCGACTTGCGACGCGACGAGATCGAAGTAATCGATGCTGACAGGCGATCCGCGCCGCGCTGCGTAGGGCGAGATCGCGGTCCGATGCCAGAACGGCGGCTCGGGCGCGGCGGCGCGTTTGACGCGCAAGGTCACTGCGCCTTCCGCAGATACGGCGCGGCGAGGTTGCGGATGTACTTCGCGACCATGTCGAACTCGAGGTTCACGCGATCGCCGGCGCGCGCGTCGCCGAGGTTCGTGCGGCGCAGCGTTTCGGGAATGAGCGCGGCGCCGAACGTTGTGGCGTCGGGATCGACGATCGTCAGCGAAACGCCGTCGACTGCGATCGAGCCCTTGCTGACGACGAGCTCCGCGAATTCGGCCGGAAAGCTCCAGCGATAGATCGCGAATTCGCCTTCATTCTCGATCGACGCCAGCGTGCCGGTCGTATCGACGTGTCCCTGCACGATGTGTCCGCCGAGGCGGTCGCCGACAGCGAGCGCGCGCTCGACGTTGACGCGCGCGCCGCTCTCGAGCGCGCCGAGGGTCGTGCGCGAGAGCGTTTCGTCGGAGAGATCCATGACCAGCGATCCGTCGGAATCGGGCAGCACAGTGAGACAGACTCCGTTGACCGCGAGACTCTCGCCGCGCGCGAACGGTTCTTCGTCCGTCGTGCGCAAGCGCATGCGCGCGCCGCTGTCCAGGCGCTCGAACGATTCGATGGTGCCGCGGTGGTTGATGATTCCGGTGAACATCAGGTGGCGTACGCCGTGATCATGAGATCACTTCCGACGAACTCCGCGCGATCAAAGCGAAAGCGGTGTGCGTCTGTCAATCGCGCCACGCTCCCCGCGAAGATCGCCGGCGCCTCGGCCCCTCCAACGACAAGCGGCGCGACGAAGACGATCATCTTCTGCCACAGCCCGCGGCGGATGAAATCAGAGTGGAGCAGCGAGCCGCCTTCGACAACAATCGATCGGATGCCGCGCGCGCCGAGATCGCGCAGGATCGATTCGAGATCGAGGCGGTCGTCGATCGCCGTCATCGTGACGACTTCGACGTTCGACGGCAGGTCGTTCGGAGGATTCGTCGAGAAGAGAATCGTCGAGCCGCCGTCGGCGAAGATTTGCGCATGTGGCGAAAGCGCGCCGCTCGTGTCGACGACGACGCGCGCCCACGGCGTGATCGCGGTGTTTCGTCCGAGGCGGCGGGTGAGGCGCGGGTTGTCGGCGGCGATCGTGCCGCTGCCGACCATGATCGCGTCTGCCTGCTCGCGGAGATCGAGACTCATCTCTCTCGCGTCGCTCGAGGTAATCCACTGGCTCTCGCGAGTGACGGTGGCGAGCTTGCCGTCGAGCGTCATGCCGGCTTTGAGCGTGACGAACGGCAGCTTGCGCGTCATCGACCAGATCCACGCTTCGTTGAGGCGCCGCGCTTCCCCTTCGAGCACGCCCGTCGTTACTTCGATTCCGGCTTCTTCGAGTTTGGCGATGCCGCTGCCGTCGACGAGCTCGTTCGGGTCGCTCATCGCGATGACGACGCGCGCGAGGTCCTCTGCGATGACGGTCGAGACACACGGCGGCGTGCGGCCGTAGTGCGAGCAGGGCTCGAGCGTGACGTACATCGTCGCGCCGCGAACGTCTTCGCCGGCGTTGCGAATCGCTTCGACCTCGGCATGCGGACCGCCGGCGCGCTCATGAAAACCTTCGCCGATCACCGCACCGTCGCGAACGATCACGCATCCGACCATCGGATTCGGCGAAGTCGAATAGCGGCCGCGCTCCGCAAGCTCGAGCGCGCGGCGCATGAAAAACTCATCCGGCATGAGCGACGAGGCATGAGGCATGAGAGAGGGAAATCCTCTCATGCCTCATGCCCTTTGCCTCATGCCTTACGGCACTTGCAGCACGCGATACGCCGAGAACGAGCGTCCGCTGCGGCTCGGAGTCGTGACGTAGAAACGCACGTTCTGGCCGGCGCGGAGTCCTTCGACGGCTTGGCGGAAGTCGTTGACGTTCGTTACCTTCCGTCCCGCCACTTCGGTGATCACGTCGCCTTCGCTGATGTTCGCTTCGCCGGCGGCCGAAACATCCTTCACGTTCGTCACGACGACGCCGTTCGAGATGTTGTCGGGGATGCCGTAGAGCTGGCGAACCTGCGCAGAGATGTCCTGCACAGACACGCCCAGCTTGTTGCGAGCCGGTTCGGCTTCAGGCGTCGTCGACTCTTCGCTGATCTGGCCTTCCATCGGACGCTCCGCGGTGCGCGCGGTGACGTTGACCTTCTGCCCGTTGCGAACCAGCCCGATCTTGATCGGAGTGCCGATCGGCTGATAGGAGATGTAATCGATGATCTCGCGGTTGTTGCGCATCGCGCGTCCGTCGATCTCGACGATGACGTCGCCGTGCTGGATGCCGGCCTTGTCGGCGGGCTTGCCCGGCTCGACCGACTGCACGATCGCGCCGCGTGCTTCCGACAGTCCGAACGCTTCCTTGTCCTTGTCGCTCACTTCACCGATGGACATGCCGAGGTAACCGCGGACCACCTTGCCTTCCTTGAGCTGCGGAAGGAGACGCTTCGCCGTGTTCACCGGCGTCGCGAATCCGAGTCCCTGCGCGCCGCCGCGGATGGCGGTATTGATGCCGACGACTTCTCCGTTGATGTTGAGGAGCGGTCCGCCGGAGTTGCCGAAGTTGATCGCGGCGTCGGTCTGGATGAAGTTCTCGAACGAGCGGGTCTGCTCGCTGAGGCCGAGCGAGCGGCCTTTCGCGGAGATGACCCCGACGGTCAGCGTGTTCTCGAACTGGAACGGATTGCCGACGGCGATGGCCCAATCGCCCTTGCGGATGCGGTCGGAGTCGCCGAGGGGAACGTTGGGGAGCGGCTGGTTGGAATCGATCTTCAGGAGCGCGATGTCCGTCGCGGGATCGCGTCCGATGATCTTCGCCGGAACCGTGTGTCCTCCGGCGCCGTTCTCGTCGGCGCCGAAGTGCACTTCGACTTTCGACGCGTTCTCGACGACGTGGTTGTTGGTGAGGATGTAGCCGTCCGGCGAGATGATGAAGCCGGATCCGCCGCTGAGCTGGCGGCGCTCGTCGTCATCCTGCGAGTCGGGCGTGTTGCCGCGGCGGCGCTGGTCGCGCGGATCGGGGAAAAAGAAATCGAACGGGTCGATCCCTCCGCTGCGCCGGCGCATGTCGGTCGACTTCACGATCTCCGTGGTGGTGATCGAAACGACGGCGGCTTTCCAGCACAGTGGGATCCGAAGCTTGGAATTCACGTGACTTGAAGTCGCGGCCGCACTGACCCTATAGTGAGTCGTATTAATTTAAATCATACCAACATGGTCAAATAAAACGAAAGGCTCAGTCGAAAGACTGGGCCTTTCGTTTTAATCTGATCGGCACGTAAGAGGTTCCAACTTTCACCATAATGAAATAAGATCACTACCGGGCGTATTTTTTGAGTTATCGAGATTTTCAGGAGCTAAGGAAGCTAAAATGGAGAAAAAAATCACTGGATATACCACCGTTGATATATCCCAATGGCATCGTAAAGAACATTTTGAGGCATTTCAGTCAGTTGCTCAATGTACCTATAACCAGACCGTTCAGCTGGATATTACGGCCTTTTTAAAGACCGTAAAGAAAAATAAGCACAAGTTTTATCCGGCCTTTATTCACATTCTTGCCCGCCTGATGAATGCTCATCCGGAATTTCGTATGGCAATGAAAGACGGTGAGCTGGTGATATGGGATAGTGTTCACCCTTGTTACACCGTTTTCCATGAGCAAACTGAAACGTTTTCATCGCTCTGGAGTGAATACCACGACGATTTCCGGCAGTTTCTACACATATATTCGCAAGATGTGGCGTGTTACGGTGAAAACCTGGCCTATTTCCCTAAAGGGTTTATTGAGAATATGTTTTTCGTCTCAGCCAATCCCTGGGTGAGTTTCACCAGTTTTGATTTAAACGTGGCCAATATGGACAACTTCTTCGCCCCCGTTTTCACCATGGGCAAATATTATACGCAAGGCGACAAGGTGCTGATGCCGCTGGCGATTCAGGTTCATCATGCCGTTTGTGATGGCTTCCATGTCGGCAGAATGCTTAATGAATTACAACAGTACTGCGATGAGTGGCAGGGCGGGGCGTAACCTAGGTGACAGAAGTTAAAAGCCTCCGGTCGGAGGCTTTTGACTTTCTGCTAGATCGGCCGCATCGAATATAACTTCGTATAATGTATAATGTATATTGATTTAAATTGCAATAATAAAT
>JADMIO010826478.1_pt1 | contig 15757 bp, 13 predicted proteins | sample 8958161 | NCBI WGS metagenome assembly JADMIO01 (sample SAMN16585339, study PRJNA669376) | soil metagenome | isolation source: Crop rotation soil | place: USA: Cullars Rotation, Alabama | collected 2011
CTTTCCCGCGTCGGCGACGCGGTTGTCGCGGCCGTGCGTAATCCAGGAGAAGCTCGCCCGCCGCGTCAGCAGCGCGCCGCCGGCGCCGCGCGCGGCGAGCCAGTCGCGTAGCCGCTTCTCTTTCTCGGCCGCGTCAGATCCCGTCATGCCGTCCGGAGCCTCCGTCGTCGCCGGCCGCGTGGCAGCCGGTCTCGTCCTCGTCCTCGGGGATGAACGGCCCGTCCTCGCGGTAGCGGACCCCCGCGAGCCGGAGGAGCGCGCGCGTGCCCGAGCGCGCGATCTCGCGGAGGACGCGCTCGCGGGCCTGCGGCGCCACCTCGGACCGCTCGGCCTCGCGCACGAGGTCGAGCCGCCGCGGCGGCCGGAACGCGAGCAGCCCCCAGCCGGGAGGAAGCTCGGACGGATCGAGGATGTCGACCGGCGCGGCGACGTAGTGCCGGTGGAACGCCCGCTCGAGCGCCATGGCCTCGAACTTCGTCCCTCGGTGGAGCCGCTCCTCGAGCCGGCGGAGCTTCGACTCGAGCCGGCAACGCTCGGGGTCGGGGGACCGCTCGAACTCCCAGCGCCCGTCGGCCTCGAAGAGCGTCCTCGAGCGGAAGAGCGACGGGTCGTCGCGGGCGAGCCGTTCCTCGACGCGCCTCATCTCGGCGGCCGCGAGGCCGATCCGACGCGTGATCTCGGCCGTCACCGAGGCGTCGCGCAGGAAATCGGACCGAGAGGCCTTCACCTCGACCACGATCAGGTCGTCCCGCCGCCCGAGGGTCCGCCGGCGGATCCCGCCGCGCGGGCCGACCGTCGTCTCGACGATCGCCCCGTCGGCGTGGCCCGCGACGTCCGCGACGTGGGCCTCGAAGCTCGGGCCGCGGTAGCGCACCTCGAGCCCGAGGAGACGCGCGCCCATCCGGGCGTGCAGGTGGAGGAGAGCCGCTCGCTTGATCTCGAAGTGCAGGCGCGATTCGCTTCGTTGCTTCACGGTCGACCGTGGATTCTATCTCTCGCGCCGCGCTTCCCGCGCGACGCCGGTCGTGTAGAATCCCGCGCCATGAACGCGGTCATGGTCTTCTTGCACGTGTGGGGCGTCCTCATCGCCGTCGGGGGGATGCACTATGTCATGGGCGTTCTGGCGCCGACCGCGAAGAAGATCGGGACCCCCGAGAGCGCGGCGTTCGTCGCGGCCGCGACGAGCAAGTTCCGCCTGTTCGTCTGGGTCTCGATCGTCCTCCTGATCCTGTCCGGTCTCCACCTCATGATGGCGAACCACCTCCTCCGAAGCGAGCGCGCCCCGCTTCTCCTCCTCAAGATCGCGCTCGCCGTGATCGTCTTCTCGATCTCGCTCGGGCTCACGCTCCCGTTCAAGGCGTTCGAGCGGATGCAGCAGAACCGCCTGTTCTGGATCCGCGTGAACCTCCTGGTCGCCGTCGTCGTCGTCTTCCTCGGCGCCTATCTCTCGACCGCGAACTGGGCGACCGTCCCCTCGGCGCCCTGAAGACTGAATGAACGCCGGCCCGCCGCATATTCAGCGCTTCGCTCCGTCGGAATTGTGATATAGAAATAGTCGTGGAGGCTCGTGGACGCGGGCGTCGGCCTCGACGCCCCCGCGGGAATCGATAGAAGATGAAGACCCCGGTCGCCGATCCCATCCTTGAATTGAGGCCGAGGCGCGGATTCGACGCGCCCCTGGCAGGGGAAGCGGGTTAGCGGCGACCTCCCGACCGCGAGACGAAGACCCACTGCCGGGGGCCGGCGGTGGGTTTTTTCTTTGGTGCACCGTTCCGACCGCAAGCTCGAGGAGCTCGCCGACGATGACTCAAGCCCCGCCCTCTCCCGCTCGCAAGACCGTCGTGCTCGCGTTCTCCGGCGGTCTCGACACGAGCTACTGCGTCGTCCACCTCCGCGAAGAGCTCGGGTACGACGTCGTCACGGCGATCGTCGACACGGGCGGCTACGCCGCGGAGGAGCTGCGGGAGATCGAGAAGAAAGCGCTGTCGCTCGGAGCGAAGCGGCACGTGACGATCGACGGGCGCCAGGAGCTCTGGGACCGCGTCGTCGGCTACCTCGTCAAGGGGAACGTGCTCCGCGGCGGCGTCTACCCGCTCGCGGTCGCGGCCGAGCGCGTGATCCAGGCCGAGCGGGTCGCGGCGCTCGCGAAGCGCGAGCAGGCCCGGGCGATCGCCCACGGCTGCACCGGCGCGGGCAACGACCAGGCGCGCTTCGAGGCCGCGTTCACGGTGCTCGCTCCCGAGCTCGAGGTGATCGCGCCGATCCGGGACCTCGGGATCACGCGAGACGAGGAGGCGAGGTTCCTGACGAAGCACGGCTTCCCGGTCCAGGCGACGACGCGCGACTACTCGGTGAACGCCGGGCTCTGGGGTACGACCGTCGGCGGGAAGGAGACGCACGACCCGTTCCAGGTCCCGCCGGAGAGCCTCCTCGTCGCGCAGGGCGCGTCGGCGCTCGCCGACACGCCGGACGAGCCCGAGCCGCTCCTCCTCCGCTTCCGGGCCGGACTCCCGGTCGCGGTCGACGAACGCCAGCTCTCGGGCCTCGAGATCGTCGAGACGCTCAACCGCCGGGCCCGACGCCACGCGGTCGGTCGGGGCATCCATCTCGGCGACACCGTGCTCGGGTTCAAGGGGCGCATCGTCTTCGAGGCGCCGGCGCCGATCATCCTCGTCAAGGCCCACCGCGAGCTCGAGAAGCTCGTGCTCACCCAGGAGCAGCAGACGACGAAGGAACGGGTCGCCGAGCGGTACGGCGCCCTCGTCCACGAAGGGCTCTACTACGAGCCGGCGTGTCGCGACATGGAGGCGCTGATCGACTCGAGCCAGCGCCGGGTCGAGGGCGACGTGAAGCTCCGTCTCTTCAAGGGATCGGCCGAGGTGCTCGGGGTCCGGAGCCCGTTCTCCCTGATGGACCCCGAGCTCGCGGTCTACGGCGAGAAGAGCCGCTTCCTCGACGCCGCGGCCGTGCGCGGGTTCGCGCGCGTGCGCGCGGTGCCCGGCCTCCTCTACAGGCGAGCGGGCGAGCGGCGCGCGGCGGACGCGCTGGCCGGCTCGCCGATTGCCCTGCATCTCGAGGAGCACGCGGAGGCGCATCTCGGGTCGCGGCCCGAGAAGCAGCCGTGGGTCGGATCGCACGACGCGGAAAGCGCCGCGGGAGAGGACCACTGACGATGAACGGACACAGCAGCAGCGGCAACAACAGCGGCACCGGCTCCGATCACTCCGAGAAGACGTATCCCGTCTCGCGGACGATCGTGGTCGACAAGATCGGCTCGTCCACGGGCAATACCCGTCTCGACCGGACGATCGAGGTCTCGGACGAGATCGAGCCCGCGGTCGGAAACGTCCTCGTCGTCCGGGCGCTGATGGAGAAGAGCCGCTACAACGTCCTCGAGCTCGTCTCGGGCCGGATGGCGAAGATCAACTTGAACGACGTCATGGCGGGCGCCCTCGGCATGAGGCGCGCGCTGAAAGGGTTCGTCGGCGACGTGCCCCGGCGCATCAAGGTCGGGGACGTCATCCACATCCTGAACCTCGGCGGCGTCCTGGGCCGCTGCACGAGCCAGCACCGCGACCTCGGCCGCGCGCTCGAGGTCGAGGTGCTCGGCATGGCGGTCCGGGACGGGAAGCCCGTGAACATCCGGGACGGCGCGCTCGCGCCCGAATCGACGCTCAACTTCACGGCGCCGCTCGTGATGATCGCCGGGACCTGCATGAACTCGGGCAAGACGACCGTGTCGTCGGAGCTGATCCGGCGCTTCACGCAGTTCGGCCACAAGGTGGCGGGCGCGAAGCTCTCGGGAGTCGCGTGCCTCCGCGACACGCTCGACATGGAGGACCACGGCGCGCGGAAGACGCTCTCGTTCCTCGACTGCGGCCTGCCGTCGACGGTCAAGGTACCGGACCTCGCCCCGTACGCGAAGGCGATCATCAACAAGCTGATGGCGGTCGAGCCGAGCGTCGTCGTGCTCGAGCTCGGGGACGGGATCATCGGCGGCTACCAGGTGCCGACGATCCTCGCCGACGCCGAGCTCATGAGCCGGACGGCGTGCCTCGTCATGTGCGCGAACGACCTCGTCGCCGCCTGGGGCGCGAAGGCGCTCATGGAGCAGAAAGGGCTCCGGATCGACCTCGTCTCCGGCCCGGTGACCGACAACGAGATCGGGACCGCCTACGTGGAGAAGGAGCTCCACCTCCCCGCCGCGAACGCGCTCGAGGCGGGCGAGAAGCTGTTCAACGTGGTCTGCGACAGGGTGAACTCATGGCTCAAGTTGCCATCCTCGGAGGCACAGGCTACGGCGGCTCCGAGCTCCTCCGGATCCTTCTCTTCCACCCCGGGGTCGAAGTAGCGGCGGTCACCTCGCGGGAGAAGGGGGGGCAGCCGGTCGCCTCCGTTCACCGGAACCTCGCGGGGCTGACGTCCCTCGCGTTCACGGCGGACCCGGCTCAGGCCGCGTCCGCCGTGGGCCCGGACGGCGTCGTCTTCCTCGCCATGCCGCACGCGCAGGCGATGGAGGTCGTGCCGAGGCTCGCGCCGGCGGTGCGCGTCGTCGACCTGTCGGGCGACTTCCGGCTGAAGGACCGCGCGGAGTACGCGCGGTACTACGGGAAGGAGCACGCCTGCCCCGAGCTCGTCGAGGGCTTCGTCTACGGGCTCCCGGAGGCGAACCGCGAGGCGATCCGAGGCGCGCGCCGAGTCGCGAGCCCGGGCTGCTTCGCGACGGCGGTGATCCTCGGCTGCCTTCCCCTCGCGCGCGAGGGGCTCCTCCGAGGCGACGTGATCGCCGACTGCAAGACCGGCTCCTCGGGCTCCGGCGCGACGCCGGGCGAGGGGACGCACCACCCGCGCCGGTCGACCGCGTTCCTCGCGTACAAGCCGTTCAAGCACCAGCACGTCCCGGAGATCGAGCAGGCGCTCCGCGCGAGCGGAGCGAGGGACGCGCGGCTCCTCTTCCAGCCGCACAGCGCCCCGATGGTGCGCGGGATCTTCGCGACCATCTACTGCACGCTTCCCGAGGACCTCTCGGACGCGGAGCTCCGCGGCCTGTTCGAGAGGCGGTACGGGCGGGAGCCGTTCGTGCGGCTCGTCGAGGGCTCGCCGGACGTCACGTGGGTGAAGAACACGAACTTCGCGGACGTCTCCTGGGCGCGCGACGGGCGGCGGCTGATCGTCTTCGTGGCGATCGACAACCTCGTGAAGGGCGCAGCCGGACAGGCCGTGCAATCGATGAACCTCATGCTCGGTCTCGACGAGAAGACCGCGCTCGTCTTCCCCGGCAGCCATCCGTGAGATCCCGACCGTAGAAGGCAGGGAATGGACTACTCCGAGATCGTCGCGCTCGAGGGACGCTACACCGTCCCGACCTACAAGCAGTTCCCGTTCGCGATCGCGCGAGGCGAGGGATGCCGGGTCTTCACGACGGACGGGAGGACCTTCCTCGACCTCTACGGGGGCCACGCCGTCGCCTCGACGGGCCACTGCCACCCGGAGGTCGCCGAGGCGGTCTACCGGCAGGCGAAGACGCTCTTCTTCTACTCGAACCTCGTCCCGCTCGAAGTTCGCGCCCGCGCCGCGGAGGCGGTCGCGACGCTCGCGCCGGAAGGGTTGCGAAAGGTCTTCTTCGTCAACTCCGGCGCGGAGGCGATCGAGAACGCATTCAAGCTCGCTCGCCGCATGACGGGGAGGCCGCGCATCTTGTCGTTCGAGGGCTCCTTCCACGGCCGGACGCCGGGCGCCCTCTCCGCGACCGGGCTCGAGCACTACCGCGAGCACGCCGCGCCGCTCCTCCCGGGCCACGAGATCCTGCCGTGGGAAGACCTCGGCGCCGTGCATGACGCGCTCGCCGGCGGTGACGTCGCCGGCGTGATCCTCGAGCCGGTGCAGAGCCTCGGCGGCGTGCGGGTCGCGAGCGAATCGTTCCTCCGGGGACTCCGCGACGCGACGGCGAAGGCGGGCTCGCTCCTCGTCTACGACGAGATCCAGACCGGCTTCGGCCGCACGGGGACGGCGTTCTTCGCCGGGCGTCACGGCGTCGTCCCGGACTTCATCGCGCTCGCGAAGGGGATCGCGAGCGGGATCCCGATGGGCGCGCTCCTCGTCCGCGAGGACCTCGCGGCGCGCGTCAAGCACGGCGACCTCGGCACGACCTTCGGCGGAGGCCCGATCGCTTGCGCCGCGTGCGTGGCGACGCTCCGGGTCATGGAGCGGGAGCGGCTCTTCGAGAACGTCGCGAAGACCGGCTCCGCGTGGATCGAGCGCCTGCGGCGGGTCGAGGGGGTCGCGGAGGTGCGCGGCCTCGGCTTCCTCATCGGCGTCGTCTTCCCGGCCGAGGCGCGGCCGGTGCAGCGGGCCCTCCTCGACATGGGGTTCCTCACCGGGCTGTCGGACGACCCCCGGGTCCTCCGGCTGCTGCCGCCGCTCACGCTCTCGGCCGCGGAGGCGGAGAGCTTCACGCGCGCCCTCGAGGGCTGCGCGAGGCTCGGCTCGGCGGCGCCGGCCGCGACGGCGGCGAGGTGATGCCCGCCCAGCAAGCGATCCACGGGCGCCACTTCCTCGACGCCGATGCGCTCGGCCGCGAGGAGATCGAGTCGCTCCTCGACGGGGCGAGCTACGCGAAGTCGGGGCGCGCGCTCCCGACGCTCCGCGGCAAGAGCGTCGGGCTCCTCTTCTTCAACCCGTCGCTCCGGACGCGCGCGTCGATGGACGTGGCGGTCCACCGTCTCGGCGGCCACCCGGTCGTCATGGAGGCGGGCTCGCAGACGTGGGCCTTCGAATGGAAGACGGGCGCCGTCATGGACGGCGACCGGCAGGAGCACCTGAAGGAGGCGGTCGGCGTCGTCGCCCGCTACTTCGACGCGCTCGGCGTGCGCGCGTTCGCGGGGATGAAGAGCTGGGAGGAAGACCGGAGCGAGCCGATCCTCTCCGCGTTCGCGAGATTCAGCCGGGTGCCGGTCGTCAACCTCGAGTCGGCGCTCGCGCACCCGTGCCAGGCGCTCGCCGACGGCCTGACGATGCGGGAGCTTCTCGGCCCCGAGCTCGCGGGGGCGAAGGTCCTGCTCGCGTGGGCGCCTCACCCGAAGCCGCTGCCGATGGCGGTCCCGAGCTCGTTCGCCCTGATGGCGACGAAGCTCGGCGCGAACCTCACGATCCTCCGACCGGACGGGTTCGACCTCGCGCCGGACGTGCTGGAGCGGTGCCGCGCGAACGCGCGGGCCGCCGGCGGGTCGGTCGAGCTCACGAGCGACGCGCGCGCGGGCTACGCGAAGGCGAAGATCGTCTACGCCAAGAGCTGGGGCGGACTCTCGTGGTACGGCCGGTGGGACGACGAGCGCGCGGCGCGCGAGGCGAACCGGTCGTTCATCGTCGACACGTCGAAGATGGCGCTCACGGCGGACGCGAGGTTCATGCACTGCCTTCCGGTGCGCCGGAACGTCGTCGTCACCGACGAGGTGCTCGACTCGCCGGCCTCGGTCGTGCTCGACCAGGCCGAGAACCGGCTCTGGGCGCAGATGAGCCTCCTGTCGGCGGTGGCCGGGGAGGGCTGAGCCGTCTCGGTGGAACTCTGACGGCGGTGAACCGTCATTCGCCGAGCGCCTTCACGGCGGCGAAGACGCCCTCGACCACGAGCGCCATGCGCCGGTAATCGAGCGTGTCGGGCGTGTCGTCGGGGGTGTGGTAGTTCCGGTTCCGAAAGAACGCCGTGTCGGTGACCATCACCGCCGGGAAGCCCTCGTCCCAGTAGCTCGCGTGATCGGAGAGGTCGACGCCGGGCACGAGTCGCGGCGCGTTGATCGATCTCACTCCGAGATCCGACGCTCCGGACATCGCGCGCTTCACCGTGCGGACGAGGCCCGCCTGACCGACGCAGCCGACCACGGCGATGAAGTCCCCGCGGCTCGGATAGAGGAGCGACAGCGCGTCGAACGGGAAGCGCTGGCTGCCGGGCTCGTCGCTGAAGTAGCCGATCATCTCGAGCGCGATCATCGCGCGGACGGGGGCGCCCGACCGGCGGAGCGCGCTCGCGTGGACGGAGCTCCCCATCGAGCGAGTGCCGAAGTAGGGGGGCTCCTCGAGCGTGTAGGCGACGAGCTCGATCGGCGTCGACGGGCTCGCGCCCCGGAGGAGCGACGCGAGCTCGATCAGGCCGGCGACGCCGCTCGCGTTGTCGTCCGCGCCGATGCCGGACGAGGCCGCGTCGTAGTGTGCGCCCACCACGATCCGCTCGCCAGCGTCGGGACCGAGACTAGCGATGACGTTCCGGTACGCCCGCCCCTCGACGTCGAAAGGCTGGAACGAGACCGCGGCGCCGGCCGCGGCGAGCCCCGCGGCGATCGACTCCGCGGCGCGATCGAGGTTCGACACGTGTCGAAACGTCCGGGGAGCCCGCGCCGTCGCGAGCGCCTCGACGGTCGAGCGGAGGCGCTCCGGGTCGACGCGAAGCGCGCTCGGGCGGCGCGACACGAAGAAGAGCGGCTGCGTCAGGTACGCGGCGAGCAGCGCCGGAAGCCCTACCAGTACTCCGAGGATCAACCCGATGACGAGCATCGATCTCCGCCGCCGAGCGGTCCGCCAGCGCCGCGCGATCTCGTCCTTCGTCGACCGGGACGGTCTCAACGATCGGCGCCGCGGCGTCCGAGCCCGTGGCACTCGTGAGCGTCTCGCGCCTTGACGGCGGAAGTCGGGAGTGTGAGCCTGTCACGGGCTCTTCCTCCCACGCGCCCGCCGACAGCTCGAGGACCGATGGACAAAGCCAAGGTCGATATCCTCCGCGAAGCCGTGCCCTACATCAAGCGGTTCAAGGGGCGGATCTTCGTCGTGAAGCTCGGCGGCCGCGTCGTCGAGGACACGGACGCGCTCCACGCGCTCTCGGAGGAGATCGCGCTCCTCGACGAGGTGGGCATCCGCGTCGTCGTCGTCCACGGGGGAGGCAAGCAGGCGACCGAGCTCTCGGCGAAGCTCGGCATCGAGCCTCGGTTCGTCGGCGGGCGCCGCATCACCGACGACGCGACGCTCGACGTCGCGAAGATGGTGTACGCGGGTCAGGTGTCGGTCGAGATCCTGTCGGCGCTCCGGCGCGAAGAGGTCGAGGGCGTCGGCCTCTCGGGCGTCGACGGCAACATGATCTCGGCGCGCCGCCGGCCCCACAAGTTCCTGAAGGACCCCGAGACGGGGCGCCGGCAGAAGGTCGACTTCGGCCACGTGGGCGACATCATCAACGTCAATCCGCGCCTGATCCTCTGCCTCCTCCAGAACGAGTACGTGCCGGTGATCGCGTGCCTCGGCGCCGACGAGCGCGGCAACATCTTCAACATCAACGCCGACACGATCGCCTGCGAGATCGCGGTCGGGCTCAAGGCGGAGAAGCTCATCATGATGAGCGACGTCGAGGGGCTCTATCTCGACATGAAGGATCCGTCGACGCTCGTCTCGAAGCTCACCGTGAAGGAGGCGCGCGCCCTCGTTCGGAAGAAGGTCATCACGGCCGGGATGATCCCGAAGATCCTCGCGTCGATCAACGTCGTCGAGCGGGGCGTCGGCTCCGCGCACATCATCAGCGGGAAGAGCCGGAACTCGCTCCTCTTCGAGGTCTTCACCGACGAGGGGAGCGGCACCATGGTGACGACGGGGGCCGAGCGCCCGGCGGCGACCACGGTGGTCGTCCCGTCGGGGAAGAACGGAAAGTGACCGGCGAGAACGGGAAGCTCCTCGGCCCGATCGACGCTCTCCGCGAGATGGTCGCGCTCCGCAGCGTCTCCGGCGAGGAGGCGGCGCTCCGCGACTGGATCGCGGCGCGGATCGCGGATCGCGGGCTCCTGCCGGTCGTGTCGGGCCGAAACGTCTGGGCCTCGCGAGGGAACGACGGCGGACCGACGCTCCTCCTCAATTCCCACATGGACACCGTGCCGGCAGGGCCCGGCTGGACCCGCGACCCGTTCAAGCCCGAGATCGAGGGCGGCCGCCTCTACGGCCTCGGCGCGAACGACGCCAAGGGCTCGCTCGCGGCGATGCTGGTCGCGTTCCTTTCGGCCGAGCTCCCCGAGCGAGCGCCGGGGCGCCTGATGCTCGCGGCGACGTGCGACGAGGAAGTGTGGGGAGAGGGGCTCGAGAAGCTCCTGCCGAGCCTCCCGAAGTTCGACGCTGCGGTGATCGGCGAGCCGAGCAACCTCGAGGTCGCCGTCGCACAGAAGGGGCTCCTCCGCGCCGAGGTCATCGCGCGCGGCCGGGCCGGTCACGCGAGCCGGCCGCACCTCGCCGAGAACGCGATCTCGAAGGCGTCCGCCGTCGTCGCGCGCATCCATTCGATGGACCTCGCCCGTCACCCGCACGCGCTCCTCGGCGCGCCGACGGCCACGGTGACGATGGTCCAGGGCGGCGTGAAGAGCAACGTGGTCCCCGCCGAGTGCCGGCTCACGGTCGACTGCCGGACCGTGCCGAGCTTCCACAACGCCATGATGGCCGACGCTCTCCGCGCGGCGGCCGCCGGGTGCGAGGTCGTGGTGAAGAGCGACCGGCTTCGCCCCGTCGAGGGATCGGCCGGATCCGCCATCGCCGTCGCCGCGCTCGAGTCGGCGGGGCGGCGCGCGGCGATCGGCTTCCAGGGCGTGACGGACCTCGTGCACGTCGCCCCGAAAGCGCCGTCGATCATCCTCGGCCCGGGCACGTGGGACCAGTCGCACGCCGCCGACGAATCGGTCGAGGTCGGGGCCGTCGAGCGCGCGGCGGGGATCTACGCGGCGCTCGCGCGCGGGTATTTCCAGATCGAGCGCCTGACGCGGGGCGGCTGAGCGCGGCGCTGGTCACGCGCGCCGGCCGACGCGCTTCGGCCGATGCCGCTACTCGAGCTCGCGCCGAGCCCGCGCGGCGGAGCCGCTCGGCGATCGGCTCGAGCCCGACCGGGAACGGCGCGCCGTCGCCCCTGGCGTCGAGGCGTTGCGGCGATGCACCGCTTCCATCCTCGGATGATGCCCCTCGAGGAGCGAGCCCTCCGCGGCGAGCTCGTCTCGCAGGGGCTCGTCCACGGCGCTCACGGATGCCAGCGGAGCATCGCGCCCGCGTAGTCCGCGAGCGGCGGCTCCCCGAATCGGGCGACGTAGTCCGCGTCGACGTACGCGGCGAACGATGTCAGGTGCCGGATCCCCTTCGAGCCGTACAGCGCGACGTCCGCCTCGTACGCGCTCTTCGTGAACGGGAGCTTCACCGCGGGCCTCGTCCAGCGCGAGAACCGCGAGACGTCGAGCCAATACTCGAGAGCCTGCGCGGTCTTCGCGCCGAACACGGCGAGGTTCGCGTCGAGCGCCTCGATCGCCTCCGCGTTCTCGGGGGCCTCGCTCGAGCTCATCGGCACGTCGTAGCGCCGCTCGATCGGGGCGTACTCCAGGAAGACGTTCGGCGAAGGCTTCACGCTCTTCGGCGGAGCCATCGTGTTCGCATAGGCGAGGTGGGCGACGCGGGCGCGAGGATCGGCCTTCCTCAGCGCCTCGGCGAGTCGGTTCGCGAGGAGGAGCGCCTGGTCGCTGTCGGAGAGCGGCGCGCACTCGCGGCAGCGGCACCACGCCTGAGCGTCGTCGCCCCAGAAGAAGTACCGGCCCGTCGTCGGCGCGAGCCGCTTCGCGAGCGCGACGGCGTTTTGGGCGGCGAGGTCGAGCGCCGCCTTCGAATGGGCGCACAGGTTCGAGTCGGGGGTGCGCTCCCCCTTCTCGTTCATCCGGAAGAGGGAGGGGTCCTTCGCGAACAGGTCGCGGGGCAGGAGCTCCCGCATCGCGTGCAGCTCGTACTCGACCTCGAGGCCGAGCTTCTTGCACTTCTCGAGGAACTTCCGGCCGGCCGCCGACTCGACGCACGCCGCGACCTTCCGTGGCGAGGCGCCGTCGTGCAGCGACACCGTCGTGAGACCCGCTTTCTTCGCGCGCTCGGGCCAGTCGGCGAGCGTCAGGTCTTCCGTGAGGATGACGACGCCTCGCGTCTCGAAGAACGAGGGCTTCGCGCCGACGCCCGCCACGATCCGGCCGAGCGGCGACGGGATCGACGCGAGGCCCGCCGTGCCGCCGCCGAGGAGCTTCAGGAAGTCGCGCCGGCGGAGCGGACCCGACGGGGACTCGGGGTGTCGCATCTCCATGCCCGCCGATCTTGGCGCGCGAGCGGGGAGGCGTCAACTCCGCCGGCTGCGGCGCGGGGCCCGCGCGTGATCCCGGCCGCGCCGCAAGGTAACGTAGGACGCCCCGGCGGCCGCCGACGGTCTCGCGAGGGGCGGCGCCGCGCGCGCGGAACCCACGGACCGACACGAGGAGCGAATGAGGGGCAAGACGAACAGTCGATCACGCGTCCGGGCCGGGGCCGACGCGGAGCCGGGCGCCGCCGCCGCCGCTTCCTCCTCGCCCGGCGTCGGGCCCGGGGCGCCGTCGCTCTGGGGCGGCCGGTTCGAGAAGGGAGCGGGCGAAGGGCTCCGCGGCTTCGGCGAGTCGATCGGCTTCGACTGGAAGCTCTATCAGGAGGACATCGACGGCAGCGTCGCGTGGGCGCGAGCGCTCCGCCGGGCGAAGGTCCTGACGGCCGCGGAGGAGACCGCGATCCGGGGCGGGCTCGAGGAGATCCGCCGCGAGATCGAGGCCGGGCGCTTCGCGTTCCGCGTCCAGGACGAAGACATCCACATGAACGTGGAGCGCGCGCTGACGGAGAAGATCGGCGCCGCCGCGATGAAGCTCCACACCGGCCGGAGCCGGAACGACCAGATCGCGCTCGACATGCGCCTCCACGTGAAGCGCGCGATCCACGAGATCCGCGGGAACGTCTCCGGCCTCCAGGAGTCGCTGATCGAGCTCGCCGAGCGGCACGCGGGCGCGATCGTCCCGGCCTACACCCACCTGCAGCGAGCTCAGCCGATCCTGTTCGCGCACGCGCTCCTCGCGTACTTCGAGATGCTCGAGCGCGACAAGAGCCGGTTCTCGGACGCTCTCGAGAGAGTGGACGAGCTGCCGCTCGGCTCCGCCGCGTGCGCGGGGACGACGATCCGGATCGATCGCGAGGCGCTGGCGAAGGACCTCGGGTTCGCGCGCATCACGGCGAACAGCATCGACGCCGTCTCGGACAGGGACTTCGTCGTCGAGATGCACTCGTGCGCGGCGCTGCTCATGGTCCATCTCTCCCGGCTCGCGGAGGAGCTCGTCATCGGCTCGAGCGAGGAGTTCCGGTACTACCGACTCGCGGAGCCGTACACGACCGGCTCCTCCCTGCTCCCGCAGAAGCGGAACCCCGACGGCGCCGAGCTCGTGCGCGCGAAGACCGGCCGCGTGCTCGGCCATCTCGTCCAGATCCTCGCGGTCCTCAAGGGGCTGCCGCTCGCCTACAACAAGGACATGCAGGAGGACAAGGAGGGGCTTTTCGACACGCTCGACACGTTGCGCGGCTCGCTCCGCGTCATGGCCGGGATGATCGGCGGCCTCCGCCTCGACGAGGCGCGCGCGCGCGCGGCTTGCAGCGGGGCGCTGCTCGCGACCGACCTCGCGGACTATCTCGTCGAGCGAGGCGTGCCGTTCCGCGAGGCTCACCGCCTCGCGGGGCAGGCGGTGAGGCGGTCCGAGGAGACCGGGATCGCGCTGCGAGAGCTGCCGCTCGCGGATCTGAAGGCGATCTGTCCGCTCGTCGGCGACGACGTGCGCGCGCGCCTGACGCCGGACGCTTCCGTGGCGGCGCGCGACGTCCCCGGAGGCACGGCGCCGAGGCGCGTGACGGCGGCGTTGGCCGAAGCGAGGCGAAGGCTCGAAGCGGGGAGGTGACGGAGCGCCGCGAGGGCGGCGCTCTCCCCGACGTCATGCGGGCCTCGGCCCGCCGGCGCCGCGAACGAGCCCGCTATCGCCGCTTCTTCTTGCGCGGGGCCGGCAGCGGCTTCGCGCGATCGACGGGGCGATTCGGCGGCCTGACCCCGTTCGACTTGTTCTGCCGGTTGTCGATGCCTTTCACGAGGCGCCCTCCGTCGTCGTGCGGCCATGATGGCACGAGGCGTGGTTTTTTGACACCGGCCATGGCCGGGGTAGACTTTCCTCGACTTTCGGGGGTCTCGAATCAGCCACGGTTCTCCATGAGCTCGCCCCCGTCACGCCCTTCTCGGCCGGCTCCGACAGTCTCCGCCGACGAGACGCCACGCAACGTCGAGCGACAGTGGCTGCCGCTCCGAATCTGGAGGTCCTCCCCCATGACGAACAATCTCCTTCTCTCACCCCGTCGCCTGAGCGCGACCGTGGCGATGGGCGCCGCGGCGATCGGGCTCCTCGGCTCCGTCGCCGGCGCGTCGTCGATGCCGCGCTCCCTCGCCTTCCGCACCGAGCTCGAGATCGAGGCCGTCGGGGGAGGCGAGGGAGACGGAGGCGAGGGTGAGGACTCTCACGACGGGGACGAGGCGCACTCCGGAGTGCTGCGCGTACGGGGCGAGTTCCGCGCCGATCGCGCGACGATCACCGTCACGGGGGAGCGGGTGCCGGCTTCCGAGAGCGGCGAGTACCGGCTCGTGCTCCATGCGGGCCTGGACGAGATCGAGGCGGCCCGCTTCGAGCCGGACGCCGACGGGAGGGTGCGTTACAAGGCCGCGATGGCCTGCGAGGGTGAGGACGGCTGCGGCGACCTCCGGCCTTTCGCGCTGGAGCTCGACTCGCTCGCCGTCCTCGACGACGGGCTCGCGGTGGCGGACGGCCTCGTCTCGTGTCCGGTGAAGGTCCAGAACCGCGGCCGGCTGGTCCTCGGCTCGGGCCGCGATAAGAAGCTCGTGGGCGTGACCGGCGGCACGCGGAGGGACCCCGACGGCGAAGGGTCGTACGAGTACAAGGTCTCGTTCGCGGGCCTCGCCGCCGGCCACTACGAGCTCGTCCTCCGCGGCGAGGGCGGGGATCTCCCGCTCGAGTTCTCGGCTCAGGCCGGACGGCGCACCGTCACCGTCCGCTTCCGGGGCGGCGAGTCGATCGTCGAGATGGCGGCGCTGTTCGACACGATGGCGCTCGTTCAGGTGGTCGAGGACTCGCCGACCGAGCTCGCGAGCGGCCCGCTCGACTGCCGGCAGTAGCCTCGGGCCGCCGGAAGTCCTCGAACCAGTCGAAGCAATCGAAGCAATCATGAAAAGACTTCTCGTTCGACACCGCGGCTTTGCCCGTGGCACGACGAGCGCCGCCCTCCGGGGCGCCGAGCTCGTCGTCTCCGGCGACGCGGCGGCTCGGACGAGTCGAAGCCGGGAGTCGATCGACCTCGACGGTCGCTCGACGTCAGGGGCGAAAGCCCCGGCGCCGGTGAATGACGGAGACGTGCCGGCTCTCGCCGGGGCCTGGAGCGCGGATCGCGGCTCGCTCGAGCTTCTCCGCGCGCCGGGCGGCGCGAGCGGCCTTCTCCTCGTCACCGCCGGCGTCCCTCCCGGGGGAGCGATGAACGGCGGCGGGATCCCGGGGTTCGCCTCGGCCGACTCCGCCGCGGACGTGACGCGAAGACGCCGCTCGGAAACCGAGCTCCGTCGCGAGGCGACTCTCCTCGAGCTCGCCTGCGACCGCGCGACGCACGTCCGGGCCTTTCGCCCGGCGACGCGCGTCACGACGAGGCCTTCGACCGGGGCCTACCGCCCGGATCGATCGCGCCTCGTCGCGGCGGGCCGATCCGTCGACCTCGCGGTCGGCGGATCCGATCGAGCCCGGTCGAGAGACCGAGCGTCTTCGCGGACGTCGCGCTTCTTTCCAGCACAGTGGGATCCGAAGCTTGGAATTCACGTGACTTGAAGTCGCGG
>JADMIO011411944.1_pt1 | contig 15757 bp, 9 predicted proteins | sample 8958161 | NCBI WGS metagenome assembly JADMIO01 (sample SAMN16585339, study PRJNA669376) | soil metagenome | isolation source: Crop rotation soil | place: USA: Cullars Rotation, Alabama | collected 2011
CCGCCGACGACCGGCCCGCCGACATCATCGTCGGCGAACCGGCGCAGGTGCTGACACACCGCGGACGTCCGCGCGCCGTGCGCGCCATCGACGTCGCGGCCCTCGTCACGCTGGCCCGTGCGGCGGATGCCGTGATCGAGGCCGTCGCCGCCGTCGGCGATACGGTCATGGAATCGACGCCGCTGCTGCGCGTCTTCGGCGGCCTGCGTCCGATCGACGAACGGCTGCTGCGTGCGGCGATCGACGCCGGAGACGTACGAACGTTCGAACAGGATCCGCAGTACGCCATCCGCCTGCTCGTCGACATCGCCATCCGGGCGCTGTCTCCCGCGGTCAACGACCCGACGACCGCCGTGCAGGCGCTCGATGAAATCGGCGACCTGCTGATGCGCCTCGGGCGGAGCTCGCTCGCCACCGCCCCCGTGCGCGACGAGGCGGGCATCATCCGCGTCATCCTCCCGCTTCCGACATGGGACGACTTCCTGCGCCTCGCCTTCGACGAAATCTGCTGCTACGGGGCGACGAGCCTGCAGGTGATGCGGCGCATGAACGCGCTCGTCAGCCAGCTCACCGCGGCGGTACCGAAGGAACGGCACGCCGCGCTCGCGTTCTGGCGGCAGCGCCTGGACAGCGTCGTCGGACGGCACTTCGTCGATCCCGACGAGCGGCGCGACGCGTCGGCCGAGGATCGCCAGGGGTTCGGCGTCTCGAGACGCCGAATCTCATAGCCTCACGCCGTCACGGGCGTGTCGCGCCGTGTGTCCCTGATGCGACGCGTCCGCCCGTGGACCGCATGCACGCCGCCTTCGAGGATGTCGCCGGCATTGACCGTCCAGAACAGCTCGATCAACCTCGCCACCAGCCCTGTCCATCCCGTCTGATGGCTGGCGCCGAGGCCCGCGCCGTTGTCGCCGTGGAAGTACTCGTAAAAGAGGAGATGGTCACGCCAGTGCGGGTCGGTCTGGAATTTTTCCGCGCCGCCGAAGACGGGGCGTCGGCCGTGGGAGTCACGGAGGAAGATGCGCACGAGGCGGGTGGCGATTTCCCTGGAGACTTCAAACAGGTTCATCCGCCGGCCTGAGCCCGTCGGGCATTCGACGGTGAACGTCTCACCGTAGTAGGCGTAGAACATCAGCAGCGCCCGGATGAGGAGCACGTTCATCGGCATCCAGATCGGGCCGCGCCAGTTCGAGTTGCCGCCGAACATCGCCGAATCCGATTCAGCGGGAAGGTAGTCGACGCGGTACTCCCTGCCGCTCGCGCGCAGCACGTACGGGAAATCGCGGTGCACGCGGGACAGCGCGCGGATGCCGAACGGGCTGAGGAACTCCTGCTCGTCGAGCATGCGCGCGAGCAGACGCCGAAGACGTTCGGGCGTGACGACCGCCAGGATGCCGCGGCCACCGTGGCCTCTGTGGCCGTCACCGGTCGGATGAATGGCCTGCAGCAATTCCGGATGCCGCCGGAGCCGTTGCTGAAAATGCGTCAGCAGCTTCGGCACGCGTTCGCGGTGGTGCGGCTCGACGATCGTCGTCGCGCAGAGCGGCATCAGGCCGACGATCGAGCGCACCTTGAGACGGCTGGCGACGCCGTTCGGGAAACGGAGGACGTCGTAGTAAAAGCCGTCTTCCTCGTCCCACATGCCGACCTGTCCGACGCGGTTGAGGGCGTTGGCGATGTCGAGGAAATGATCGACGAACTTCAGCGCGAGATCTTCGAAGGTGTGATCGACGGCGGCGATTTCCACCGCCATCTCGAGCATGTTCTGGCAGAACAGCGACATCCACGCCGTGCAGTCGGCCTGTTCGAGGTTGCCGCCGGTCGGCAGCGGCGCCGATCGATCGAACACGCCGATGTTGTCGAGGCCGAGAAAGCCGCCTTCGAAGACGTTCTTGCCGAGGGGATCCTTCCGGTTGACCCACCACGTGAAGTTGGTGAGCAGCTTGCCGAACGCTCGCTTGAGGAAGTCGATGTCGCTGTGGCCGCGCAGCGCCTCCTCGGAGCGGTGCAGGAACATCGTCGCCCACGCATGCACGGGAGGATTCACGTCGGAGAAATTCCATTCGTAGGCCGGAATCTGTCCGTTCGGGTGCATGTACATTTCGCGCAGCATCAGCTCGAGCTGACCCTTCGCGAAGTCCACGTCGACACCAGCAAGGGCGACCGCGTGGAAGGCGAGGTCCCATGCCGCGAACCAGGGGTATTCCCACTTGTCCGGCATGGAGATCACGTCGCCGCTCAGCAGGTGCGGCCACTCGGCGTCGCGCACGTGGCGCTCCGGCCCCGCGGCCGGCAGCGCGCCGTGGTCCTCGAGCCAGCGATTCAGGTCGAAGCCGTAGTACTGCTTGCTCCACAGCATCCCCGACAGCGCCTGCCGGATCGTGTTCGTGACATCGGGGTCGGCTGAAGGAGGCGTGACGGAGCGATAGAACTCGTCCGCCTCCCGGACGCGCGCATCGAAAACCTGGTCGAACGACTGGAACGGATCGCCGAGCACGGCCGGCGGCGCGGGCGACAGCCGCAGGTAATAGACCACGCGCTGGCCCGCGCCGATGGTCGTCTGGAAATGTACCGCGGCCTTGGTGCCGGTGCCGAGCGCGTTCACCGCCTCCCCGCGGCCGCGAACGACGAAGTCGTTGATGCCGTCTTTTACATGCGGGCTCGCGTTCGGCGTGCCGAAGAGCCGCGCGTTGTTCGTCTCGTTGTCCGTGAAAAGCAGTGCCGGTGTTCCCGCGGCGTAGAGCCACCGCTCGCCCAGTTCGGGATGTATCGCCGCGATGGTGCGGCAGCCACTCGGCGCTTCCGAGAGTTGCGGCTTCGGCGAATGCGGAAAGAACGACCACGTGTTGCGGAACCACAGCGTCGGCAGCACGTGGAGCGGCGCCGGGTCGGGGCCACGATTGATGGCGGTCACGCGAATCAGGATGTCTTCCGGCGCCGCCTTGGCGTATTCGACGAAGACGTCGAAATACCTGTTGTCGTCGAACACGCCGGTGTCGATCAGCTCGTACTCGCGCTCGCCGCGCGAACGTAACTGGTTGGTCTGCACAAGGTCGTTGTAGGGATACGCACGTTGTGGATACTTGTAGAGCCACTTCATGTATGAGTGGGTGGGCGTCGAGTCGAGGTAGAAGTAGTACTCCTTCACGTCCTCGCCGTGGTTGCCCTCGCCGTTGGTGAGGCCGAAGAAACGTTCCTTGAGGATCGAATCCCTGCCGTTCCAGAGAGCCAGCGCGAAGCAGAGATACTGATCGTCGTCCGAGATCCCGGCGAGGCCGTCTTCCCCCCACCGGTAGGCACGCGAGCGCGCGTGGTCGTGAGGGAAGTGGTTCCACGCGTCGCCGTTCGGGCTGTAGTCTTCGCGGACCGTGCCCCACTGCCGCTCGCTCAGGTAGGGACCCCATTTTTTCCAGGGCGTCTGCTGCGAGCCTGCAGACCTCAGTCGCAGGACCTCAGCGCCGGCGGGCCCCTGCGTCGCATCGACGTTCGACATCGTCCGTTCTTCTCCTCGGCGTGATCGCTTCAGTGGGTATCGTCGCGGGCGACAGCGGTTGGACGCACACGATTGGCCGGCGCGGCCGCAAGCATGTGCTCGCGCCGCCGCCAGACGTAGAAGGGAATTCCGAGCAGCAGGAGGATGAGGCCATAGAGCACCGGCATCGGCCCGCAGCCGTAAACGATGAACACCGAAAAGGTGAACGCCGCGCCTTCGACGAGGCCGATGCGGGGGACGCGGTCGCCGTCCGTGCCGCCGCCAATCAATCCATCGGCGAGCGCGCAGAACACGTAGGCAATCACGCCCGTCATCGTCGCCAGGCCGACGAGCAGGCTATAGAACGCCGCGAACCCGGGACGGCCGGCCGCGTTGATCAGCACCAGTCCCGTGGCCAGCGCCGCCGACAGCGTGATGCCGAGCGCCGGAACGTTGTGAGACGAGAGCCGGCCGAAGATCCGTGGAAACAGGTTGTCGTTGGCCGCGGCCATCGGCACCTGTCCCATCAGCAGCGTCCACCCGTTCAGCGCACCGATGGACGAGACGATGACGGCCACCGACACTGCGACCGAAGCCCACTGTCCCCACATGATGCCGGCCGCGTCGCTGAAGGGCGCCGTCGAGTTGACGAGCGCGGCGCGGGGCACGACGCCCAGGACGACGATGGTGCCGAGCAGGTAGAGTGCGGCCGAGACCGCGACTCCGAGTATCGTCGCGCGCGGGATCGTGCGCGACGGATCGCGGACGTCGCCGGCCGGCACGGTGGCGGACTCGAGACCGAGATAGGCGAACATCGTGAGCGGCGCAAGCGCCGCGCTCGAGTCGAGCAGCGACTTGCCGCTCGGATTGAACTCGGAGAGACGGTCGAAGTGCACGAACGCCAGCCCGATCAGCGCGATGCCGGCAAAGGGCACGAGCTTCGCGTAGGTGGTGACCTCCGCGAAGATGCCGGCCTCCTTCACGCCGCGCAGGTTGGTGAGCGTCACGAGCCAGATGGCGCCGAGCGTAATGGCCACGGCGATGGGACGGTTGCCCTGCAGCGCCGGCATCAGCTTGAGTAGGGAACCGGTAAACGCGACGGCGATCAGCGGCAGCGATGCCCAGATGGAAATCCAGTAGCCCCACGCGACGATGAACCCCGCGAAATCACCGTAGGCCGCCTTCGTGTAGGCATACGGCCCGCCGGTGGCGGGCAGCCGCTGCGACAGACGCGCGAACGTCAGGCCCAGGCACATCGCGCCCGCGCCGGAGACAAGCCAGAACATGATCCCGAGCAGGCCGTACGGCGCGACCGCCGACGGCGACAGGTAGAACCCCGAGCCCACCATGTTGCCGATGACGATCGCCGTGCAGGCCGCGAGGCCGAGGCTGGGCCGGGGCTTCGACGACGCAACGGCCGCGCCGGCGGGCAGCGATGGTGCTCTAGCCGCCATAAGAGATTCCCCTGTGGTCCGCCGATACCGTCGTCCCCGCGACGCCCGCAATAATCCCGCTGAGGTCGGTCAGCGCGCCGATCGCTGCGCGCTTTCCCGTGGCCGTCGCGAAACGGCACGCGGCGCACACCTTGGGTCCCATCGAACCAGCCGCGAACGGCATCGCCGCCAGGGCGTCAGGACCCGCGCGCCGGATCTGCTTCTGCTCCGGCGTGCCCCAGTTGACGTAGACCGCGTCGGCGTCGGTGAGCATGATGAACAGATCGGCATCGAGGTCACGCGCCAGCAGCTCCGATGCGAGGTCCTTGTCGATCACGCACTCGACGCCGACGAGGGTGCGCGTCTTTCCGCGTTGGTACATCGTCGGAATGCCGCCGCCGCCGGCCGCAATGACGATGGCGTTGTGGTCGAGCAGCCATTTGATGGGACGCATTTCGAAAATGCGCTTCGGCTCCGGCGACGGCACGACGCGGCGCCACATGTCGCCGTCGCGCTTGAACACCCAGTTCTTCTCCGCGGCCAGCCGGTCGGCGTCCGCCTTCGTGTACACCGGGCCGATGAATTTCGTCGGATTGCTGAACGCCGGATCCTCGGGATCGACCTCGACCATCGTCAGCAGCGTCGCAAACGGACGTTCGAACGGCAGCAGGTTCCCGAGCTCCTGTTCGATCATGTAGCCCACCATCCCCTCGGTCTCGGCTCCGAGCACGTCGAGCGGATACGTCTCGACCGCGGTGTACGCGGCGCCCTGCAGGGCGAGCAGGCCGACTTGAGGTCCGTTGCCGTGGCCGACGACCAGCCGGTGCTCCGCGGCGACCGGCGCCAGCGCCTCGGCCGCCATCCGCACGTTGCGCCGCTGGTTCTCGGCGCTCATCGCTTCGCCGCGACGGAGCAGAGCGTTGCCACCCAGAGCAATGACAATGAGCACGTCAGTCTCCCAGCGTCGAGACGAGGATCGCCTTGATGGTGTGCATCCGGTTCTCCGCCTGCTCGAACGCGATGTTGTAGCGCGACTCGAACACCTCGTTGGTGACCTCGACCCCGTCGGTCATGCCGTACGTCTCGGCGATCTGTTTTCCGAGCGTCGTTTCCGTGTCGTGGAACGCCGGGAGGCAGTGCATGAACTTGACCTGCGGATTGCCGCTGGCGCGCATCAGCTCGGCGGTCACCTGATAAGGCTTGAGCAGCGCGATGCGCTGCTTCCACACTTCCTTCGGCTCGCCCATCGACACCCACACGTCGGTGTGCACGAAATCCACGCCGCGGACCGCTTCCTTCGGATCGTCCGTGATCGTCAGCGTCGCGCCCGACTGCGCCTGCAGTTCCTTGGCGATAGTCACGAACTCGTCGGACGGCCACAGCTCCTTCGGGCCGCAGATGCGCACGTCCATGCCGAGGAGGCAGCCGACGATCATCAGCGAATGCCCCATGTTGTTGCGCGTATCGCCGAGGAATGCGTACTTGATCGAAGAGAGCGGCTTGTCGCTGTTCTCGCGCATGGTCATCACGTCGGCGAGCATCTGCGTCGGGTGGTACTCGTCGGTCAGGCCGTTGAAGACGGGTACGCCGGCGTGCTCGGCGAGCGCTTCGACCCCGGTCTGGCTGGCGCCGCGGTATTCGATGGCGTCGTACATCCGTCCGAGGACGCGCGCCGTGTCCTTGAACGATTCCTTATGGCCAATCTGCGACCCGGCCGGGTCGAGATAGGTGACGTGCGCGCCCTGGTCGTAGCACGCCACCTCGAACGAACAGCGCGTGCGCGTCGACGTCTTTTCGAAGATGAGGCAGATTTCCTTGTCACGCAGATGTTTCTGCTCGGTGCCGGCGTACTTGGCGCGCTTGAGGTCGCGCGCCAGGTCGAGCAGGTAGCCGAACTCGCGCGGCGTGTACTCCTGGACCGTCAGCAGCGAGCGGTTGCGCAGATTGAAGCTCATGTCGTCGTTCTCCTCGTTGATCGGATCCGTCACTACGCCGCATCGCGCGCGATGGGGCAGGTCATGCAGTGGCCGCCGCCGCGGCCGCGACCGAGCTCCGCGCCGCGCACGGTGATCACCTCGACGCCGGCTTTGCGCAGAAGCGTGTTCGTGTGCACATTCCGGTCGTAGCCGACGACGACGCCCGGGCCGAGCGCCACGACGTTGTTGCCGTCGTCCCACTGTTCGCGCTGGGCTTCCCACTCGTTGCCGCCCGTTTCGACCAGGCGCAGCCGTTTCAGGCCGAGGGCGCCGCGCACCACGTCGAACAGATGACCCTCGTCCGGCCGCACCTCGAGCCGTCCATTGCCGTCGGGTCGCGCGCTGTAGCAGCGGATCTGATCCGCGACCTCGCGGAAGGCGGTGCACAGGTCGCGATCGCAGAAGGTGAACACCGTGTCGAGATGCATCGCGGCGCGGCTCTTCGGCATCAGGCAGGCGATGACGCGCGTGGCGGCTTCCTGCGCGAAGAGCGCCGCCGCCACCTGAAAGACCGCCTGCCGCGTCGTGCGCTCGCCCATGCCGATGAGGACGACGCCGTTGCCGATGGGCATGACGTCTCCACCTTCGAGCGTGGCGGCGCCATAGGGCCTGTCGCAGTCGCCCCACCAGATGGGGAAGCCGGCGCTCGCAAATCGCGGATGGAACTTGTAAACGACGCGCTGCAGCAGCGTCTCGGGACGGCGCGCGGGCCAGAACATCGGGTTGACGGTCACGCCGTTGTAGATCCAGCAGGACGGGTCGCGCTGGAAGAGCGTGTTGGGCACCGGCGGCAGGATGAAGTCGGTGCCGCCGTAGGCATCGCGCAGCATCGCCGACTGCTCGCTCTTCGGGACGTCGAGGATGGCGACGCCGCCAATGAGGTGCTCGGCGAGCTTCGCCGGCTGCATCTCGTCGAGCCAGGCGCGCAGCACCGGCGCGGTCCCGACGCCGACGTCGTTCGGCGTGATCAGCCGGTCCAGTACGAACGCGCGTGCATGCCGGTCGACGAGCGTCTCGGCGAGCAGATCGTGCAGCTCGAGAACCTCGACGGCTCGCTCCTGCATCTTCAGCACGAAGTCGTAGTGGTCCTTCTGCGCTTCCTGGACCCACAGCACGTCGTCGAAGAGGAGATCGGCGCGGTTGCCCGGCGTCAGCCGCTTGTGCGCCAGGCCGGGGCGGCAGACCATCACGGTCCGCAACGTGCCGATTTCGCTGTGAACGCCAAAGGTGTCCATGGCTTCCTTATCTGCCGGCGCCTGCTCCGGCTTCCTCGCGCGTCTTCGCCTGCGCGTACGCATCGCGCGGCACGGCGGTCAGGCACTGCACGTAATAGCCGCCGTGACGGTTCTCGACGCCGTGCGTGTCGTGGCCGAACCCGGGAAAGCGCCGATCCCAGGCCCTGAGCGCGCGCAGGTAACTCAAATACGGACCGTCGATGTCGCCCGTGGATTCGCCCGGCATCAACATCGGGATGCCCGGCGGATACGGCACGACGCTGGTGGCGAGGATGCGGTGGGCGAGATCGTCGAGCGGCACCTGTTCGATCGAGCCGCGGATCAGACGCTGATACGCTTCGTGCGGCGTCATCACGGGCTCCGGCAGTGTGGAGAAGGCTTCCGCCAGCCAGTGGGTCTGCCGCGTCTCCTCGAGGTGCGCGAACATCTGGTCGGAGAGGTCGCGAAGCCCGAGGCCGGCGTAGGCATCCGGATACGCGGTCGTCAGCTGCGGCAGCACCTCGGACAGCGGGGCGTTGCGCGTGTAGTCGCGCTTGAAGTCGAGCAGCGCGTTGAGAAGCGTGCCCCACTTTCCCTTCGTAATCCCGATCGAGAAGAGGAACAGGATGGTGAAGTCCGTCGTCTTCTCGACCTCGACGCCGCGCCGGTGCAGATAGGCGGTGACGAGCGTTGCCGGCACGCCCCACACGTCGAGCCCGCCGCTGTCGGCGACGCCAGGCGTAACCACCGACACCTTGATGGGGTCGAGCATGCAATAGCCGTCTTCGAGGTCTCCGAAGCCGTGCCACGTCTCGCCGGGGTGCAGGACCCAGGCGCCCGGTTCACGCGCGAGGAACTCGGGCGAGGCGTCGGCGAATGCGACGGTGGCGCCTCGTTCGTCTCTCACGGTCGTGGGGTTCCACGTATTGAAGAACCATTCGCCGCGCTCCGCGAACTCGTGGTGCACGCGCCCCATCGTCTGCCGGAAGGCGACGGCTTCCTGGATGGACTCGTTGGTGAGCGCCGGCCCGCCGGGGCCGTCCATCATCGCCGCCGTGATGTCGTTCGAGACGATGATCGGGTAGAGCGGCGACGTCGAGGCGTGCATCATGAACGACTCGTTGAACCGCTCGTGGGGGATCGGGCTGCGGCCGTCGCGGATGTGGAGGAACGACGCCTGCGACAGGGCGGCGAGCAGCTTGTGCGTGGAATGCGTCGCGAAGACGGTCGGTCCCCTGTGCCCGTGCCGGTTGCCGTGCATGGCGAAGCGGCCGCGATAGATCGGGTTGAACCGCGCGTAGGCGTACCACGCCTCGTCGAAGTGAAGGCGATCGACGCTGGCGTCGAGCAGCTCCTCGACGCGCTCGGCGTTGTAGCAGAGGCCGTCGTAGGTCGAATTGGTCACGACGGAGTAGACCGGCTTGCGCTCCGCGCCGTTGGTGACGAGCGGGTTCGACTGGATCGCCGACGAGATGGCGGCCGCCGCGAGCCGCTCCGGGGGAATCGGTCCGATGATGCCGTAGCGATTGCGCAGCGGCACGAGGTAGGTCGGGATGCCGCCGGTGAGCACGAGGCCGTGCTCGATCGACTTGTGGCAGTTGCGATCGCAGAGCGCGATCTGATCGCGCCCGACCGCCGCCGTGAAGATCGTCCGGTTCGACGTCGAGGTGCCGTTGGTGACGCAGTACGTCCGGTCGGCGCCGAAAACGCGCGCGGCGTACTTTTCATGCTCGCCGATCGGGCCGGTGTGGTCGAGCAGCGACCCCAGATCGCCGACGCTGACCGAGAGGTCCGAGCGCAGCAGGTTCTCGCCGAAGTAGTCGAAGAAGATGCGGCCGACGGGCGCCTTCAGAAATGCGGTGCCGCCCGTGTGGCCGGGCGTATGCCACGAGTACTCGTACTCCTGCGTGAAGCGCATCAGCGCCGCCGCCAGCGGCGGCATCATCACCTCGAGGTAGCGCTTCATCGCCGCCACGACACGCCCGCCGACGAAGGCGGCGGTGTCCTCCAGCGTCCAGACGAACTCGTTGACCTTCTCCATCACGACGATCGGAATCGAGGAAGCCTCGCCGCGCTCCGCCATCAGGAAGATCGGGATCTTGTCGTTGCGCGAGCGCACGAGCTCGAGCAGCTTCGTCGCCCGCGCATGGCCCTCGTCGTCGCCGAGCGTCCAGTCGATGAGCAGGACATGGATCGCGGAGTCCGAGACGATCACCGACGTGCCGTCCTCGGCCGAGTGCGCCTCGACGACCTCGACCCCGCGCTGTTTGAGCTCGTGGACGAGGGCGCGCGTCGCACGCCCCTCCGCCGTCTCGGCGGTCAGCTCGTCGTCGACGATGAGCGCCCGCAGGCAGAGGCGCTTGATGCTTCGTTGAATCACCGCGTCACCTCACCCTTCAATCGGCAAGCGCGTTCCACCGGAAGAACGCGATCGCGGTCTGGTCCGGCGGTCCGAAGTACTTCGTGTAGAGCGCGCCGAGCGCGCCGGACGAGTAGAATTTCGCGAGGGTGCGGTCCACCAGCAGGCGGAAGTGCTCGTCGTTGGACGGCAGCGTCAGTGCCAGCGGCTCGTTGGTGAACAGGCGATCGAGCACGATCAGTTCACCCGCCGGCTGGTTGCGCCTGGCGAGATCGAGCAGGATCGCCCGCTCGCCGAACAGCGCATCGACCTTGCGGCCACGCACGGCATCGATGCCGGCCGCGTAGCTGCTGACCGGCCACGCGGTGGTCACGACCTGCAGGTCCTTGATGCGGGTCGTCAACCACGTTACGGCGGTGGTTCCGGTAACCGCGGCAAATGCCTTCGCCTGCAAGACCCGGCTCGCGTTGCCGCGCCACGTCGGGCGGAACGTTTCGCCTTGACCGCTCAGGACCTCGCGCAGGTTCTGCGGCGCGTCGCCGCGCATCAGCGCGCCGATGCCGCCTGGGAAGATCGGGATCGAAAATGCGACCTCGGCGCGACGCCCGAGCGTGACGCTGTCGGCGCCGCACAGCAGATCCATCCCGCCCGTGCCGACGTCGCGGAAGCGATCGGCCGCCGGGAGCGGCACCCACTGGACGTCCAGCGTGGCGAGCCCGAGCTCGGACCTGACCGCGGTGGCCACCATCTGGCACAGCTCGATGGAATAGCCGGCGGCGTTGCCGGAATCATCGCGGTAGGTAAAGGGGCGCGCGTCGGTGCGATAGCCGATGCGGATGCGATGCTCGGCCGAGATGCGCGCCACCGTGCCGGCCGGCGCCGGCACGATCTGCAGCGCCGAGATCGTGCCGATGGCTGCGACGATCGCCGCCGCGCAGGCCGCCAATCGTGTGCGTTTCATCATCGTTCTCCTTGATCAGGCCGCCTTCGGCACCTTGACCGCCGCGCCCGTCGCGAAGCGAGGCGCGATGAAGCCCCAGATGAGCAGGCCGACGCCCCAGGCGATCGTCCCGCCGAGCACCGCGTCTTTCCCGGAGGCATAGAGCGCGTAGATGCTGTAAACAATCGCGACGACCGCGATGAGCACGTTGCGCCGGTATGTCGGGTTGCGGATGCCGGCCATTTGCATCATCACGGGCAGCGCCGAGAGCGCGATGACGTAGGGCACCACGTTGGTGACGACGGCGAGATTGACGAGCACGCTGAACTGCTCGCTGAGCGACGGCGAGATCGTGGAGAGCGCCAGCACCGACTGGACGACAGCCATGATCGTCATTCCGGCCACCGGCGCGCCCATGCTGTTGACGGCGGCGAACACGCCCGGGAACATGCGCTGGTCGGAAGCGGACTTCGCGGTCTGCGCGATGGTGAACTGCCAGCCGAGGAGCGATCCGAGGCAGGCGAGGACCGCGAGGCCCATGATGATCGTGCCGACCGTCGGGTTGAACATCTTCGCGTAGGCGAGACCGAACGGTCCGGTGGAGCTGGCCAGCTCCGCGTTCGGCACGATGCCCTGAATGACCGTCGTCGACAGGACGTAGATGACGGCCGCCCCGAGCGTGCCGAACATGCAGGCCAGCGGCACGTTGCGCTTCGGATTCTCGACGGCGGCGGAGTTCTGCGCCGCCGACTCCATGCCGAGAAACGCCCACAGCGTCAGCGCGATGCTCGAGCCCATGCCCTGGATGGTCGTCAGCCCCTTCGGGTTCCACGCCGCGGCGAACGTCTCGCCGTTGAACCAGAACCAGCCGAAGAGCGACAGCATGCCGACGGGGATGATCACGCCCCAGACGGTGATCGAGCCGATGCGCCCGGTGACTTTCGGGCCGCCGAAGTTCGCGAACGTCGTCAGCCAGAGAAGGCCGATGACCCCGATGCAGGTGGCGACCGGCGTGGAGGTCAGCCACGGAAGGAATGCGGCGAGGTAGCCGACCGCGGAGCTGGCAATGGCGACGTTGCCGATCGCCAGCGAGAGGAAATAGAGATAGAAGACGAGAAAGAAGCCCGACTTGCCGTAGGCGTCCTCGGCGTACGCCGACATGCCGCCCTCACGCTGGTTGAAGAGTCCAGCCTGGGCGAACCCGTAGGCGATGGCCATCGAGCCCACCGCCGTGACGATCCACGACAGCAGCGAGATGGCGCCGACGCGCGCCATGTTCGCCGGCAGCATGATGATGCCCGAGCCCATCATGTTCACCGCGACGATGAACGTCAGCTGGGTGAGGGTCATCTTTTTCGTTTGCATAGCACCTCCTGGCTCACTCGCCGCTGCGCCCGCTACTCGCGCACCACGTAGGTGAAGAACTTGACGCGGCCATCCGCCTTTTCCTGGAAGACACCCTGGACTTCGTAGTTGAAGCCCGGGAACCTGTTGAACGACTCCTGGAACGCCAGGAAGTAATCGAGCATCGGCCGCGCCTTGTCGTCCCAGCGTTCGCCGGGCGCGACGACGCCGATGCCCGGCGGGTAAATCAACGCCAGGGTGGCGGAGATACGGCCCCGGGCCTCCTCGAGCGGCACGTAGTCCACGTCGTTGGCGACGAGCGCCTCGTACGCCTCGCGCGGTGACATGGCGAGCTCCGGAAAGCTCGATCTCCGGAAACACAACCGCTGCAGCTCCTTGATGCGCGCCTTCCGGTAGAAGTCGTGCATCTCATTGCAGATGCGGCGCAGCGAGTAGCCGGCGTAGCGGTCGCTGTGCGCCGCGGCCAGCGTCGGCAGGACCTCGACGAGCGATGCATCGCGATCCCAGAGCCCCTTGAACTTCACGAGCTTCGAGATGAGCGTGTTGACCTTGCTCTCGTCCTCGGCCGGCGTCATCAGGAACAGGAGGCTGTTCAGGTCGCACTTTTCCGGAACCACGCCCTGTTCGCGCAGGAAGTTCGCCACGACCGTCGCCGGAACGCCGAACGAGAGGTACTCGCCGCTGTTGCGATCGATGCCGGGCGTCAGCAGCGTCAGCTTGTTCGGATCGACCATCGCGTAGCCGTCGGTATAGCCCCAGTAGCCGTGCCACGTGGCGTGCGGGTCGAAGTTCCAGCATTGCTGCTCGCGTTTGATGACGTCGGTGGGCACGTCCTCCCAGGCGACGCTGGTGAGATCGGCGGTGACCTTCGATCCGCGAATCGTCACGACGTCGGGGACGAAGGGATCGAAGAACCATTGGTCTTCCGGACCGTGGCCGGTCTGCGCGTAATGGCGGCCGAACTGGCGCAATTTCTTGCGCGTCTCGATCCCGAGCTCGATGCAGCGGTCCCAGAGCATCTCGCCCGCCTTGCCCTCGTGCACCTTGGCGTTGACGTCGAGCGACGCGAACAGCGGATAAAACGGCGAGGTGGACGCATGCTGGAGGAACGATTCGTTGAAGCGCTTGTGCCCGATGAAGCGTTTCTGGCCGCGCAGATGCTCGTCGCGTTTGTGGATCTGCGAGGCCTGCGAGAAGCCGGCGAGCTGCTTGTGCACCGACTGTGTGGAAAACAAGCCCGGCATGTCCGGGCCGAGGTCGGGCAGCCGCATCGGGCTGTGGCCCTCGAACAGCGGATGGAACGCGTTATAGCCAATCCACGCTTCGTCCCAGAGCACGTAGTCGCAGAGCGCCCCGATCTTCTCGAGCACCTTGCGGACGTTGTAGATGGTGCCGTCGTAGGTCGCGAGCTGGATGCAGGCCAGACGGAACGGACGCGGCTGCATGTGCTGTTCCGGGTCGATGACGAGCGGATTGGTGCGGATCTGTTCGCGCAGCGACGCCTCGTCCCACGCATCCCAGTCGACCGCGCCGATCATCCCGAACGCGTTGCGCGACGTCGGCAGGAAGATCGGGATCGCACCCGCCTGCACGAGCGCGCCCTGATGCAGCGACTTGTGGTTGTTGCGGTCGAAGAGCACGAGATCTCCGCGCCGCAGCACGGCGCCGGTCACCACCTTGTTCGATGTGCTCGTCCCGTTCAGCACGAAATACGTCCTGTCCGCGCCGAACACCGACGCGGCGTGCCGCTGCGCCTGCGCGGCCGCGCCGTCGTGAATGAGGAGGTCGCCGAGGTCGACGTCCGCGTTGCACAGGTCGTTGCGGAAGATGCTTTCACCGAAGTGCTTGAAGAACAGCTGGCCCGCCGGCGACTTCCGATAGAACTGGCCGCCCTGGTGGCCCGGGCAGGCGAAGGCGACGTTCGCTTCCGCGTCGTAGCCGATCAGGCCGCCGAAAAACGGCGGCAGCAGGCTCAACCCGTACCTGACGATGCTGGCGAGAACCTGTTTGGCGTAGAAGGCGGGTGTCTGCTGTCCGAGGTAGATGTAGCCCTCGACTTCACCGGTCAGTTCGAGCACGGCGAGGTCCGCGACGCGATGCGCGTCAGCGAGCGCCCAGAGCGGCGTGTGAAATCCGACGGCGCGGACGTCGCGGACAAGCTGCCGCGCGCGATCGCGCCGGTCGCCGTCGACCAACGCGATGTACGCGCCGACGTTGGCGTCCTCGGAAACATCGCGGTCGAAGCTGTCGACGACCTCGACCTGAAATTTTTCCGAGGCAAGGTGATCGAGCAGCAGGCGTGTCTCCGCGTTCGCACCGTCGACGACGGCGACGACCTTGAGCAGGTTGTGAAACGGGATGGGAACCGACGGACTCTTCAGGCTGAATTCGACCGGTGCGGGCCGGCCGGAGGTCGCACCCGCGGCGAGCGGAGTCGCGGGAGTTTCAACGAGCGTTGGCAACGGACACCAGCCTTACTGGACGTCGAAGGTGACGGACCATCCGGTTCATGTAGACGCCGCGACCTCTCGCTGCAGGCAGGTTGCCACGCCGGTGTGCTCGCACGAGGCGCGGTAATGCGTGGAAGACCGGCCACTTGCGGGATGGCGATGCGAGTGGACGCGTGGCTCCTGTCAGGGTCTCGTCAGCCGGCCACGGCATCCTGTGACGTGCGCGGATGTCGGGTGGGAAACCTATCCCCGGCGGCGCTGCTTCACGCGCAGTTGCGCCAGCGACCTCGCCAGCGAGGCGTTGACCGTCGCCACTTCCGCGTCTGAGATCGCATCGCGCAGGCGGGCCTCCGCGCGCTGTCGCGCCTCCTCGATGCGCGCTTCGTCGATCTGCGCGGCCGCGATCGCCATGTCGGTGACGACAGCGACACGATCGCCGGTGACCTCGACGAGCCCTTCGCCCACCGCGAGAGACGTCTCCTCGCCGCCAACGCGGACGATGAGTTCGCCGGGCACGATGCGGGTGAGGAGCGGTACGTGATGAGGGT
>JADMIO010957516.1_pt1 | contig 15756 bp, 13 predicted proteins | sample 8958161 | NCBI WGS metagenome assembly JADMIO01 (sample SAMN16585339, study PRJNA669376) | soil metagenome | isolation source: Crop rotation soil | place: USA: Cullars Rotation, Alabama | collected 2011
AAGCGCCTTCGGCGCGTTGGTCTGTGGTTGAAAACCGCCGCTCCTTGATCACTCATTCCGAACACGCGTACCGGCGTCTTAAAAAAGCACGCTAAACCGCACGGTCGCGTTTTTGGCGTCGAAGTTGCGACGGGCGATTGTCGAATCGTTCTGGCGATACTCGCCGGAGATCTCGCAGTTGAGCCAGTTCGCGAGGTCGAAGCCGATTCCGGGGCGGATGAAGAACAGGTCGTCGCTGCGCCCAGCCTCCAGCGCATCCTCGGGACTCTGGTAGTCCGCGTTCTGGTAGCCCGCCACGAGCGAGAGATAGTAGCGCTGAAGGAATCGCTGGCGTACGCGCGCGAAGACGCCTGTGGCAATGTAATACTCTTCTCCGCTCAATCCCGTAGTAACGGAGCGGCGATAGCCCTGGAGATAAACATCAGTCCCATCGAACGGCGTCCACACCACGTCCAACTGAAAGACCCCATCCGCCCTGTCGTCACCGTCCTCGACCTGCCGCCATTCACATCCGCCGATGAGGCTGATCGTGAGATTCTCCGACGCCTCGTAGACCACCCTCAATCGCCCCTGCTCGTAGGTCTGCCCGGCGTTGTCTTCACGATCGATGTCGGCGAAAGTCGCACCGAGGCCGAGTTTAATCTTCGGGGAAATCCGATAGTTGAACCAGTCCTCATTGCGCCACTCCTGGCTGTCCACGAAGTTGCCCTCGTAGTCGTAGCGCTCGTAGTAACCGTTGATTTCGAAACTCGTCTTCCCATCAAGTTCGTAATTGGACCTCAGCGCGGCGAGAGTGCGCCTGCGCTCCACACGCGTGCCGAGGTCTTCAACGGGGACCGTCTCCGTCACATAGCTCGCGCTCGCACCGAGTGTCAGGCGCTGCACCGTCCACTCCGCCTCGAGCCGCGCGTTGTGATCGAACGTGTCGAGTCCGCTGTGATCGACCCACCACGTGTAGCTCGGCGCGTAGTCGACGTAGAAAAAGTTCTTCCCGGCGAAGCCTTCGAATCGCGGCTTCTCCGGTTCGTAGAACTCGCTCTTAAACTCGCCCCAGCCGACAGCCAGCCCCGGCGAAATGGTGAAATAGAAATCCTCCTGCTCGTGACGCGGTTGGATGAAGACGTTGCTCTCGTAGGCCGCCTTCACCTCGCCATGCAGCACATAGCCGAAGCGCTGATCGTCGAGCGGCGCCGCGGACTTCATCTCGCCTTGATTCGGAAACAAGGTGATCGACTCAATCTGCGGACCCTGCGTCCTCGGCAAGTCCGAGATCGGATCGGCGAGCAGCGGCCCGTCATCCGCGTGCGGCACGCCTTTCGTCGGGAGCCCCGGATCAGCGGGCACCTCGGCCATGACGGGACGCGGGCAGGCGATGCACGCAAAGAGCGCCACCGTCACTGCAAAGGATGTCCCTAAACGCGATGTTTCCCTCATGGCCGCTCGCGCTGATAGTCCCGGCCCCATACTGCGTCAACCGGTTTATTCCGGCGGGAGCCTTCCGGCCAAAACCGCGGCCAGGCTCGTCAGCAAGCCGGTTTCGGCAGGCGACCAGTCATACGCACCCGCCTTGGCGATCCCCAAAACGCCGCGCAATTCGCCCCCGGCCAGCATCGGCACGGCGAGCGAACCTTCCATCCCGGTGGCCTTTGCACCCGGCCGCGCCTGGCCGCTCGCATCGGTTTGCAAATTGCAAATCGTGATCGCTTCGCGACGCTCCGCCGCGAGCCCGGCAATCCCTTTGCCGATCGGCACCGTCTCGACGATCTGCACCACGGGTGGCGGGATGTTCTTGTGCGCCGCGAGCTTGAGCACGCCGCCCCGCAGCAGATGAACGGTGCCCGCCTGGCAGCCAAAGTGCGTCAACGCCGCGCCAAGCACGGCATCGACGTCTCCGGTTTCGGCGGCGGCTTGCAGGAACTCGGGCAGGGGCTGGCTCATGGTGCGGTGCGGATGGGATAGGCAGGCTTCTTCGGCGCCTTTGATGGATTGGTTTCGAGCGACTTTTTTACAGTTTCGATGGCGCGCTCGAGTTGCGGGTCACGACCTTGCGCGAGCTCCGCCGGATCGTCCAGCACCGCGATGTCGGGGTCGACCCCGCGACCTTCGATGATCCATTTGCCGGTCGTATCGTAGATGCTGAACGTCGGCACAGTCACGCTGCCGCCGTCGATCAAGCCGGGGGCGCCGGTCATGCCGATGAGGCCGCCCCAGGTGCGCTGGCCGATGATCGGGCCAAGTCCCTTTTCGCGGAAGAGGAACGGGAAGCAATCGCCTCCCGAGCCGCTCCACCCGTTGGCGAGCATCGCCTTCGCGCCCTGATGCGCGACGAACGGCGTCGTCCAGTCCGGGCCGTCGCGCACGCCATAGTAGTTGAGCGTGCTGCGCCCGAGCAACTCGACAAAGCGATCCGGAATCTGTCCACCGGAGTTCCAGCGCTCGTCGATGATCAAGCCCGGCTTCGTGTATTGCGCGCGGAACTGCTTGTAGAGTTCGCTCTGCCCATCCTGTCCGGTGTTCTTGACGTAGATGTAGCCGATCTTGCCTCCGCTCGCGTCGTTGACGCGCCGGCGATTCGACTCGATCCACGCGAGGTGGCGCAGCGTCGATTCGCTGCCAATGGTTTGCACGAGCACGTCGCGCGCGCCGTCCCGATTCGGCTTGTCGTTCACGGTGATGACGACCGGCCGATCCGCAAGGCCCTGGAACGCCGCCCACGGGTCCTCCTTTACATCCAGCGTGTGGCCATTCACGGCGATGAGCCAGTCGCCCTCCTTCACATTGATCGCCGGCTGCCGAAGCGGCGAGCGCACGCTGTCCCACGGTGCCGTCTGGATGATGCGCTTGATGCGATACGCACCCTCCTCAAGCGCATAGTCGCAGCCGAGATAACCCACCCCGCGCGTCACCGCCTCGTCGAGATCACCCCCGCTGCGATAAGCGTGCGAGGTATTCAGTTCGCCGAGCAGTTCGCCGATGAGGTAGTTCACGTCACTCCGCGTCACTGCGTCCTCGAGCATCTTGCCGTAGTGCTCGCGTTGCGCTTTCCAATCCACACCGTGCATGCCCGGGTCGTAGAAGAAGTCGCGTTCAATGCGCCACGCGTCGTTGAAAATCTGGCGCCATTCCGCCGGCGGATCGACGCGCATCTCGAGATTCCCGAGCGGCAGCGGCTTGTCGATTTTCTGCCCCTCGAACACGTTGATGATGCCCCACTGCTCGCCTTTCTTCACGAGCAGCTTGCGCCCGTCCGCGGAAAGCTCAGCCGCGTTGCAATCGTCGAGGATCGTTTTCTCGTCGCGCTTCTCGATATCCCAATACGACAGCGGCGCCGGACCCCGGCGTGATCCCACGCGCGGTGGCCAGCGGAAGATGACGCGCCCGGGCACCGCCATCAAATGATCGAAGCGCCCGCCACCGACCGGCAACTCCACCGCACGCGCCTCGAAACCGTCGTAATCGATCGTGACCGGCCGCGGACGCATCGGCGCCGGCCGCCCTTGCACGCCCGGCGCAGGAGTCGTCGGAGCCGGCGTCGTGGCTTTCTCGTCCTTGAGCGCGGCCTCGCCCTGCGGAGGCGGATCCTTCTTTGGATCGGTGGACTTGGCCGGCTCACCCTTGTCGTCCTTCTTCGGCTCCTCTTTTTTGTCCGGGGAGGGCGTCGGCGGCGCGGGCGGCGGCGGCGAGACTCGCACCGGCTCCTCGTCATTGCGCGGCGCGAGTGGCGACGGCACGTCCTTGCGCAGCGGCACGGCAATCAGGCTCTGCCCGTTCGCATAGATCCACGTGTTGTCCGACTCACTATACATCGGCTGAAACACCCGCTTCGAGCGGTAGTAGAGAAAGCGCCCATCCGGATCGAAAACGGGCAGATCGTCATCGAAGAAACCTTGCGTCACTCGCCTCGATTTGTGGTCCTGCGTATCCACGATCATGATCGCCGATTGCCGGTTCGGCTGATCGGCGGCGTAGGTGAAAAAGCGGCTATCCGCCGACCAGCTCACGGCGAAGCGCGTCAGGTCGCTTTCATAGGCCCAGAGCTGTTTGCCGATGACGCTCCACTTCTTTGCCTCGAGATCGCACAGGTAGATCTTCATCGACTTGTCGATGAACACGATCTTCTTGGAATCCGGCGACCATTGCGGCTGGTAACGGAATCCGGGCCCCAGATTCGTGATCGTCTGCTCCTCGCCCTTGCCATCCGCGGGCCGGAGAGTCAGTTCATATTCGCCCGTGCGATCGGAGAAATAGGCGATAAAGCGACCGTCAGGCGACCACGCCGGATAGCGCTCCGCCACACCGCTGGTCTCGGTGAGGTTGCGAATGATCCCGTTCTCCGCGGGCACGCTGAAGATATCGCCACGCGCCTCGAACAGCGCGCGCTTGCCGGTCGGCGAGATCGTGGCATTGCGCACGAGATTAGCGACGCGCTCGACGCGCGGCCGCAGCGTAGCGCGATCGGTCACCACGCTGATCTTTACTTCGCGCGTCTTGTCGTTGGCGAGATCGAGCAAATACAGGCGCCCACCGTTCTCGAAAATCAGTTCGTCCGGCCCCATGCTCGGGAAGTGGACGTCGGCCTCGGAGAAGCTCGTGACCTGCCGCGTTTCCTTCGTCGTAGTGTCGTAAGCCCAGAGGTTGTCGCGCTGTTTGCCGTCACGGTCGGACAGGAAATAGACGGTGGTCCCGTGCCACATGGGCTGCGAGTCCTTCGCCTCGTTCTTCGTAATGTTATCCGCCGTCTTGTTGGCGAGGTCGAAGAGCCACACATCCGGCGCCATGCCCCCGCGATAACGCTTCCATGTCGCGAAGTCCGTGGAGATCGGCGTGAAGGCGAGCATGCGCCCATCCGGCGAGATCGAGCCGAATTCGCCATAGGCCACCGGCAGCTTTTGCGGCAGCCCGCCTTCGACTGGGACGGTGTAGAGCTGCGAGACGCGCTCCGTGAAGCCCATCATGTGCGACGAGAAGAGCAGCGACTGACCATCCGGCGTCCAGCCGAGCAGGCGGTCGCTCGCGCCATGATGCGTGACGCGACGCGGCTCGCCGCCACCCGCAGGCATCACATAGAGGTCAACGTTGCCGTCGTAGTTGCCGCTGAAGGCAAGCTGGGTGCCATCGGGGGAAAACCGCGGAAATTGCTCGGTGCCGCGCGGAGAACTCAGGCGCATGGCCGTGCCTCCCGACTTCGGCGCAATCCAGATATCGCCGGCATAAACGAAGGCGATCTGGGTCTTCGAGACCGCCGGCATTTGCATGAGCCGGGCGTCAATGGGCGCGGGGGCGACGGCGTTCTGGGCCAGCGCCGAAGCGGCGGCGAGACAGAGCACACCGAGGAGGGGGGAGACTTTCATGGTCTGTGGATATAGCGCGTGTAGCCGGTGGAGGAAAGAGCGTCGTGGAGAGACGAGTCCGTATCTTTACTGAGGTGTGGATGGACCCGGATGATGCCGCTATCGTTGGCGCTCGCATGACTGTTCAAAATCTCGCCGACCAGCAACCGTTCACGACCAAGGACGGTTCAACCATTCGCAGCATCCTCGACCGCACCAACGCTCCAGTGCAAAACCAGAGCCTTGCGGAAGCGTGTGTGCCCACGGGCGGCGCGACACAGCGGCATTACCACAAACTGGCCGAGGAGTTTTACTTCATCCTCGAAGGCCGGGGCGAAATGGAGATCGATGGCAAGACTCGTTCGGTGGGCCCGGGCGACGCGATTCTCATCCCGCCGGGCGCCTGGCACACGATCACGGCGCAGGAGGCATTACGTTTTCTCTGCTGTTGCGCGCCGCCGTATGCGCATGAAGACACCTACTTTAGTTGATAGTTAATAGTGGATGGTTGATAGCGGGATCGCTTCGCGGCTCTATCAACTATCCCCCATCAACTCCTCCCTACGGCTTGATCGCCGGCACGGGTTTGGCGCTTCGGAGGATCTCTTCCTCCGACGGCAACTTCGTCGGCTTGCCGGTAAAGATCAGTCGATTGGGGCGCTCACCAAGTTGTTGCGTGAGGGCCTTCGCATGCGTCGTCGCAACCTTGAGGTTTTGCATCACGACGCTGAGTTCCTGCATCCGTCCATCGAGATTCTTGTCCGTGCGGCTGAGGAGTTGATTCGCAGCGCCGAGCGTCGACTGCATCTTCACCAGCGCTTCCTTCAGCTCATCGAGATCGGTCTTCACCGGGCTGTGCGGACCGTCGACCAGCTTGTTGACGTTTTGGATCGCGGTATCCGCGGAGTCGGAGGCGGTCTTCAAGCCATCGAGCAGTTTGTTCGCTCGGGGCCCGATGTCGCTCACCACCACCTTCACCGAATCGACCGCCTCGCCCGTCTTTTTCACCAACGGGTCGATGCTCTTCAAAAGGTCCTCCGCCGTCTTGAGCAGCGGCGGCAACGAATCAGCCAGCGGCCCGATCGCGGCGAAAAGACCATCGAGCCCGCCCCCGGATTGACCTTGCAGCAGCGCTTTATTCTCGAGCTTCGGCGCGGAGGCTGTCCCCGCGCTGAACGCCACAAATTTCTCGCTCAGCAACGTCTCCGAGGACAGCGAGGCCACCACATCGTTCGGCACCGGCGGCATGCTCTTATTTAACGTCACCGTCACCCGCACCGCGTTGCGTTTCTGCTGCGGGGTCTGGCCAGCCTCACGCTCCTCCAGGGTGAGCAGGCGAATGTCCGTCACCGTGCCCGCAGGCGCACCGGCATACCGCACCTCGGAGTGCAGCTTCACGCCGGTCACGTCCGGATAGTCGATATACAGAATCCGATCGTTCGCACTGGGCCGGCGGCCGGCGAGCGCATACGTGAGCGCGCCGAGCAGAACGAGGCTGCAAACAATGACCGTAAACGCGACGAAGTAGTCGGTGAGATTCTTTTTCATACGTTGTAGGTTTTGCGCCCCACGGGAGGATGCCCGAGGAGCCGTTCGACGTAATCGCCTTTCGAGAGCCGCAGCGGCACGGGGCCGTCCGGCTCGCCGTTGATGAACTGTTTCACTTCGCCGTTCGTGCTCGCCCGAATTTCGTCGGGTGTGCCCGCGGCGATGATCTTCCCCTGGTTCGGACCGGTGCCCAGCATGATCATCCTCGTCCCGATGCGAAACGCACTGATCATGTCGTGCGTCACCACCACCGCGGTAACCCCGAGCTTGCGCGTCATTTCCTGGGTCAAAATATCGACGACGCTGACCATGATCGGGTCCAGCCCCGCGGTCGGTTCGTCGCTGAAGAGCAGCTCCGGATCAAGCGCTAGAGCCCGCGCGAGGCCCACGCGCTTCTTCATCCCGCCGCTGATCTCCGCCGGCTTGAGATGCTCGAATCCCGTGAGCCCGACCATCTCCAGTTTCATTTTCACCATCAGGTCGACGATGCCCGCATCGAGTTGCCCGTGTTCGACGATCGGCAGCGCGACGTTCTCGCCGACCGTCATCGACTGGAGCAGTGCGCCGCTCTGGAAGAGCATGCCGAAGCGCCGCCGGATCTTGGCCAGCTGCGTTTCGTCCATCCCGGTGATCTCCTCACCGAAGAGCTTGATCGACCCGCTCGTCGGCTTCATTGCCCCGATGATGTGCCGGAGCAGCGTGGATTTTCCGCAGCCCGAGCCGCCCATGATAATCATCGTGTCGCCCTTCATGACCTTGAACGACAGCCCGTTGAGCACCTTGCGTCCGTGGAAGGAACGGACGAGGTCGGTGACTTCGATGATTGGAGTCTCGTCGCTCATGCGAAGAAGAAGATGGCCGTCATGACGGCATTGGCGATGAGCATGATGAGCAGCGACCACACCACGGAGCTGGTCGTCGCTTGCCCGACCCCCTCGGCGCCGCCTTCCACGCGCAACCCCATGTGACAGGCGATCGTGATCACGAGCCACGCGAAGACGACGCTCTTCACCAGCCCGGAATACAGATCCCACGGCTTGGCCATCGAGAAGGAGCGCAGGATGTAGAATGGCGTATTGAGATCGAGCGCGTAGTGGCAAATGGACCAGCCACCCACCATGCCCACGCAGTCGCCGAAGATCGTCAGCACCGGCAGCATGATCATCATCGCCAGGAAGCGCGGCACGATCAGGAACCGGATCGGATTGATCGCCATGACCTGCAACGCCTCGATTTCCTCAGACACCTTCATCGTGCCCAATTCCGCCGTCACCGCTGAGCCGCTGCGGCCGATCACGATCACCGCGACGATCAGCGGCCCGAGTTCGCGAAAGAGCGAAAGCGTCACGAGGTCCGGCACGAAGCTCACGGCACCCATCTGCTTCAGCGCGCTCGCTCCTTGCATCGCCATGGTCAGGCCGATGCTGAAGGACGTGAGCGACGCCATGGGCAGCGCCCGCGTGCCGATGAGGATCATCTGGTGGAAGACCTCCCCAAGCTTGAACGGCTGTCCCCGCAAGGGAGCGATCAACACCCAGTAGAGAATCTGTGCGTTGAGCGTGAAATACTCTTTCACGCGCCGGGCGGGGCGAGCAGCGCGGCGCGCGCTTCCGCCATGGACGGATAGATCGGAAGAAACTCAGTAAGGCGCACGAGGTCGAAGATCGTGCGGACACGGCTGCTCACCCCCACCATGCCAAACTTGCCGGCAAAAGGCTGCGCGAGCCGCACGTATTCGACGAGCGTCGCGAGGCCGGAAGAATCGACATACTCGACTCCATTGAAATCCAGGACGAGCACCGGCGTCTTCTTCTTCGCGAAAGCGTGCAGCATTTCGCGCAGTTCCGGAGAGCAGGCCAAATCGATCTCCCCCTCGATTGCGAGGACATCGATTCCATTGTCATGTTGCTCACGGGTTTGCATTCGGACGGTAAGAGCTAGCAGCGTGCGAGGGAGGGCGGAAGGGGAAACTTCCACTGTAAATGTAATCGCAGGCCCAGAGCCATTGGCTCTATCTTGGGGCCATTGCGCCGCCAAATGAAGCCACGCTCGCGAATCGAGCCCGGCGGATTCAAGAAGCTGCTTGAGGCAAGCGAGGCAACCGACCTCAAGCAGAACCGACCGCCTACTGCAGCTTCAGTTTCTCAAAAATCGGCGTCAGCAACTCCGCCCATTTGGCGTGCCCGGCGTCGTTCAGGTGCAGTTTGTCGGCGGCAAAGTATTCGGCCTTGGGCGAGCCGTCCGCCTCGACAGCAGCCGCATAGAGGTCACAGAAGTGCGTGCTCTTGTGTTCCGAGGCCATCTTCCGAATGCCGTCATTCATCGCTTTCCGGGAATCCGCCTTCACCGGCGCCTTGGGATTGGCGCTCGGGGGAATGGTGCAGAGCACCACGGGCATCCCGGGCTTCTCCTTTTCGATGATCGCCAGCATGTCGGAGAGGTTCGACAGCATGTCCGCCGATGAACCCGATGCTGTGAGGTCGTTGTTGCCGATCTCGATCACGACGGCTTTCGGATTGAGATCGAGCACGTCCTCTTTCAAGCGAAACAAGACACCGCGGCTGACGTCTCCACCGACGCCGCGGTTGGCAACTTTGAGCTTGGGAAAGTCCTTCGCCAGATTCTTCCAGCCGCCCGTCAGCGAATCGCCGACGAACACTACGGCTCCCTGATCCTTCTCCCGGTTCTTCCAGAAAGCCTTCCGCTCGCCGACCATGAAGTCGAAGGAGCGGATCGGACCTTTACCCGGCCAATCGCCATTGGCCGCAGGATAAGGCACTGGTCCATCCGCCGCCGCGACATCGCTGGCCATCGACACCGCGAAGACCGAAGCCGCCAGCGCCGCACAAAATATCCGGGTAGATTTCATCCACATAATTAGTTCTCTTTTCTTAAACAGCGGCGGGCTCCGCGGCTGCGGCCGGGGCATCCACCCACTTGCCGTGCTCGCGGATCAAGTCCTTGAGACGGTCGACAGCTTCCGCTTCGGGGATATTGAACTTCACGGCCTGTTTGCCGACGTAGAGGTTCACTTTCCCGGGCGCGCCGCCGACGTAGCCGAAATCGGCGTCGGCCATTTCGCCGGGGCCATTCACGATGCATCCCATGATGGCGATCTTCACGCCCTTGAGGTGCAAGGTCGCGGCTTTGATTTTCGCGGTCGTCGTCTGGAGGTTGAAGAGCGTCCGCCCGCAGCTTGGACACGCGACGTAGTCGGTCTTGAAGATGCGCGCGCCTGCCGCTTGCAAAATGTTGTAAGCCAGCCGCAGCGATTGCCCCGGCGCTTCCTCGCCCTGCACGAGGATGGCATCGCCGATACCATCGCAGAGCAACGACCCGATGCGTCTCGCCGCGGTGATGAGCGTCTTTTGAAAATCGGTCTCCGCGTTGGTGCTCGGCGTCAGCGTGTCCTTGAGCAAAATCGGATGCCGCTCGGGAATACGCGCGGCCAGCAATCGAAACGCCGCCACCACCGGCAGATCGAGCCCATCCGCCACGGTGACAAAACGCGTAGAGGAATGCTGCAGCGCCGCAATGGTGTGCTCATCGCGCGGATCGACCTCAAGCACACCGCTCTGCTCGACGACTCCCTCCGGGCGATAGTCGCCAAGCTTGTCGAGCTTGTGCGCAAGGGCCTGCCACTTCGATTCGGTGGTGAAGACGCGAATCGTCTCCTCGCCGCCGAGCGGCACGCCGCCCGCGACGATCTGCTCCGCCGAGCGGCGGCGATACGTGAACGGGTCGTAGGAGAGCACGCGCGGATGCTCCGCGGTCACAGGCGCAATGCCGTTCTGCGGCGCGCTCCCGATGCTCGCCACGAGCGCCTGCGCCACGGGAATCTCGTGCACGCTGTCCTCGGTGAGCGACACCCGAATCGTATCGCCGATACCGTCATTCAGCAGCGAGCCGATGCCGATCGCGGACTTGATGCGGCCATCCTCGCCGTCACCCGCTTCGGTCACCCCGAGATGGATCGGATAATTCCAATCCGGCCCTTCCTGCGCGAGCCGCGCCACAAGCAGCCGATACGCCTCGATCATCACCTTCGGGTTGCTCGACTTCATCGAAAACACGAAATCGTGATAGCCGAGATCGCGCGCGATCCGCGCAAACTCCAGCGCGCTCTCCACCATCCCGAGCGGCGTGTCGCCGTAGCGGTTCATGATGCGGTCGCTGAGCGAGCCGTGATTCGTGCCGATGCGCATCGCCCGCCCGTGCTCCTTCATGAACGTCACCAGCGGCGCAAACCGCTCGCGGATGCGCTCCAGTTCCGCGGCATATTGCTCGTCGGTATATTCGACGATCTTGAATTTCTTGCTGTCCGCGTAGTTGCCCGGATTGATCCGCACCTTCTCCACCCACTTCGCCGCTTCCATCGCCGCCTCGGGCTTGAAGTGAATGTCCGCCACGATCGGCACCTGGCACCCCTGCGCGCGCAGGCCCGCGACGATGTGCTGCAAGTTCGCCGCGTCCTTCACCGTCGGCGCGGTGATGCGCACGATCTCGCAGCCGACCGCCGCGAGATCCATCGTCTGCTTGATCGACGCCGCCGTGTCCATCGTGTCGCACGTGATCATCGACTGCACCCGCACCGGGTTCTCTCCACCCACCCCGACATTCCCCACGCGCACCTCCCGGCTCGCGCGGCGTTGATACGTGTACGGCGATGCGCAGTACTTCATAGAAGAGCTATTTCTGGGCTTCCGCGGCCGGCCGCTTGAATTGCAGCGTCATCTGCTTGCCGCCGACGAACGGCAGATCCTGCACGTCGAAGAACGCGATGAAGACCATGAAGCCGATGATCGTCAGCGCGCAGGCCGTCTGCACGAACTCGAGGATGCGCACATTCACCGGCTTGCGGCGAATGGCTTCGATGATCGCGAGCGTGATGTGCCCGCCGTCGAGCACCGGAATCGGCAGGAGATTGAGCAGCGCCAGGTTCACGTTCAGGACGACGCTGAACCACAGCGCCATGCGGATGCCTTCCGGTCCCGAGAGGATCGTGTAGTAGGCGTTCATCATCATCACCGGCCCACCCATGTGCTGGAAACCCACGTGCGACTTGCTCGAGAGCACGGCGTCGAGGGTATTGACGATGCTCATCACGCCCATGCGAATCTGTTCTCCCGGAGCCGGTCCCGGCCGGAGCACGCGATAGCGGCCCATGTCGCTCAAACCGAGCCCGTCGTCATCGGACAGTCCCGCGCCGATCCGCGCCTTCGCCACCGCATCCGGTTTCAAGCGCTTCTCCGGCGGATTCACGGGAATCTGCGGCTTGACCTTCACTTCCGTCGGCTTGCCATCCCGTAAAATCTGCATCGTTAGGAGCGTGTCCGCGTGATTACCGACGTAGTCCATCACCGACTCCACGACCGGCAGCTTCTTGCCATCGATTCCGACAATGATGTCGCCCACCTTGAGGCCGGCGTCCTCCGCGGGACTTGCCTTGCTGATCGCGACGACCTTCACCCCGCTCGGATCGAACGGCAATTTGAGCGTCTGCACATCCTTCTGCGGCTCGTTGCCTTCCGGCAGCTTCAACCCGCGCAAAATCGTGAGTTCCAGTTTCTCATCCGGGTGCGCCGCCGCAAATTCGTAGATATCGTCCGGAGCATAGAGCTTCTTGCCATTGACCTCCGTGATGACATCACCCGCCACGAGCCCCGCTTTGGCGGAAGGTGAATCGGGCGTCACCTTCGCGACCACCGTCGAAGACATCGGACCAATACCGATCTGCCGCAGTCCTCCACGATTCCACCAGTGCGTTTTTTCCGGAATCCGCGGCGCAGGGTTCAGCTTCTTGATCGTCTCGACCCCATTCTCCACTCGCTTCACCACCAACTCCACGGTCGCTCCCTCGCTGCGGATCACCCGCCACATCACGCTGTCCGACCCCATGCCGCCAAAACGGCGCACGTCATGGCCGTCCACCGACACGATTTCATCCCCCTGCAGAAGACCCGCGTCCTCCGCGGGAGAATCCTTTTCCACGTATCCGATCGTCCGCGTGATCTCCGGCTCGCGTTCCGGCTTCCCGAGTTGCCAGACAAAAATCGCAAAGACAAAGGCAAGCAGGAAGCTGAACAGCGGCCCAGCGAAGGCCACGATGATCTTGTCGAGCGCGGAGATCGGCGGGAGCTGCTCGCGCGGCGTCTCGGTCGCGCCTTCCATGACTTCCATGGGCGCGAGCTGCGGCAGGGCGACGAAGCCGCCCGCCGGGATGCAGCCGAGGCTGTATTCCACGCCATTGATCTTCTTCTTCCAGATCGGTTTGCCGAACCAGATGCCGAATTTTTCGATGACCAGCCCGCGCCAGCGGGCCGCGAGGAAGTGCCCCAGTTCGTGGACGATGATCATCAGATTGAAGACGACGATGACCTCGAGGATGATGAAAACGGGCTTCAGAAAGTTCAGGAACATAGGGAAAATAAACCACAGAGAGCATCGAGGGGGTCATCGAGCAGACTTGCGTCCGCCGTGGCTCCCTCTCAACCCGCTGTGGTCAGGTCAGAAGGCTGGTCGCATGGTTACGCGCCCAAGCATCGGCGGCCAAGATAGCATCCAAGTCCGCGCCTGCAATCGAACGATGCGCGGACATGACGGCTTCTACGGTCTGCCAGATGGCGGGGAAAGAACAGTGCCCGGCGAGGAAGGTCGCCACCGCGACTTCGTTGGCGGCATTCAGGACGGCGGGTAGCGTTCCACCCTTCTCACCCGCGGCCCGGGCCAGGTTCAGCGCGGGGAAGTCTTCGCACCGTGGCGCCTCGAAATCCAGCTTGGCCAGCTTGGCGAAGTCGATCGGCGGCAGGGAGTTAGGCACGCGATCCGGCCAGGTCACCGCGTATTGGATCGGGAAGCACATGTCCGTCGTCGAAAGCTGCGCCAGCACCGAGCTGTCGATGAATTCGACCATCGAGTGCACGATGGACTGCGGATGCACAATCACCTCCACCCGAGCCATTTCCACATCGAACAGCCACCGCGCCTCGATCATCTCCAGCCCCTTGTTGAACAGCGTGGCCGAATCGATCGTGATCTTCGCCCCCATGTTCCAGGTGGGGTGCTTCAGCGCCTGCTCGCGGGTCACCCCGGGCAGGCTGGCCGCCGGCCATTTGCGGAACGGTCCCCCGCTCGCGGTCAGAATGAGCCGCCGCACCTCCGAAGACTTGCGCCCTTCGAGACACTGAAAAATGGCGTTGTGCTCACTATCCACGGGCAGGACTTTGACCCCCTTGCGCCGGGCCGCGTTCATCACCGCCTCCCCGGCCATGACCAGAATCTCCTTCGAGGCCACGGCGATATCCTTCCCCGCCTCGATCGCCGCCAGTGCCGGCTTCAGCCCACCCGTCCCTACGATCGCGATGAGCACCAGGTCTGCCTCCGGCATCGTCGCCAGTTCCACCAGTCGCTCCACCCCACCGTCCCCGAAAGAGAGCGCCAGCTTCGCATTCGGAAATTCCTTCCCCGCCTCCCGCAGCTTCTCCTCGCTGGAGTGTGCCGACATCCCGACGATTTCCATCCGGTCCGGAATATCGCGCGCCACCTTGCGCGCACTCTCCCCAATCGACCCCGTGGCCCCCAAAATGACAACGCGCCGCTTCCTCATACAGTCAGGCCAGATTCTGAGTTCGAAAGCCCACGCCGAAAGTTCATCACGGACCGGGACGAGACGCTCGACCCTGAACCCGAAGGGTTCACAGCATGTAGCCGGGGGTTGAGCGACGAAGGAGCGACACCCCCGGACCCAATCTCCTTCACGCCTCCGACCCCGGCAGGGGTCGCAGGTATTCTCTGACACACCAACAACCTTGATCCACCTTTATCAGCCTTTACCAGCCTCACTCCGAGCCATTTACGAGCCCGATTTTCGCCTCCCGTAGAACCGCCCCGCGCAAGACGCTCGCGTTCTTGGAGTGCGCCGCTGCTGCGGCGCTTTCGGATTGCGGGCGCAGGCGGTAGGCCGGCCATCTCCGCCACCCGCCGCAACTTGGATTTACTTTGATTTACCTTGATCTCGCTGATCCCAAAGCACTTACGGCCCCGTTTTTCACCCCGCCCACCGTCACCAACCCCCGCGAAACGAGAAAAACCGACCTTGACTAGCCTTGACCAGCCTTGACCGCGCCGCTCCAGCATCTGCCCCCCCTGCAGTCCCATGGTCATAGTGAAATTCATCGTCATATGGCAAAACCGGTGGCCAGCCCGTCGCGAAATGCTCTGGGAGAACGCCACCGTCCGCTCTGTGTAGTTTCATACCAGATTCCAGCCCCCAAAGTCCAGCCTATCCGGCGCTCGGGCGTGATTAAAAGCGGTGTCAGCCGCGCCCATCGCGGAGCGATGACCTGACGGTAGCCGGGGCATTCATGCCCCGGTTTCGCACCTTCGCCGGAACCGTCGCGGAGCGACGTCTGCCCGCCGCACCACTTCCAATTACGCCCCCGGCGCTCGTTCGTGAACCTCATGGCAGCCGAACCACAAATCGCAGATAGAAGAACAGCAGCGGCGCCGTAAATAAGATCGAGTCGATCAGATCCAGCGCCCCGCCGATCCCCGGCAACATCCGCCCCGAGTCCTTCACGTCGCAGCTCCGCTTGATGATCGACTCCGCCAGGTCCCCGATAATCGCTGCGAACCCAAGCACCAACCCCAGCACCACGGCGTCAAATTGGTTCAGGTAGGCCAGCTTCTGGGGAATCAACGCCACCATCCCACACGCTCCTCCGACCGAAAACGCCAGCGCCCCGAAGAACCCCTCCCACGTCTTCTTCGGCGAAATATGCGGCACCAGCGGGTGCTTCCCAATCACCGACCCGGTCAGATACGCCCCCATGTCGCTGAACTTCGTCACCAGGATCAGAAACAGCACATACAAGTGCCC
>JADMIO010909344.1_pt1 | contig 15755 bp, 15 predicted proteins | sample 8958161 | NCBI WGS metagenome assembly JADMIO01 (sample SAMN16585339, study PRJNA669376) | soil metagenome | isolation source: Crop rotation soil | place: USA: Cullars Rotation, Alabama | collected 2011
TACTTGTATTCGGCGAAGAGCTTCCTGTTCAACTTCTTGCAGAATGGTCACAGACCATTACTTATGAAGTATTAAGTGGAATTTCCCAGCGGGTTAGAAGGATCTATTACGAGAGTTAGGAAAATTAAAAAACCGTATACCTTTTAATTGTCCAAACGAAGCTGCCATCATCATAATATATAAGTCCTACCCCTCTCGCATACCATGCCTCGTATGATCCATTAGCAACCGCCGGACCACCAGGAGTCAGAATATAATATAGATCAGTTTTAACTTTGATCACATCCGGAAAAGTTAATGATCCTAGGGTCACTGAAGCGCCTTTGGCCAGTATGGTACTTTTTAAATATGCACTAATATTGCTACCACCAATAGTTCCGTTAAAGGTTGGTGATTGGAAAGTAGTTCCAACAGTTGATGCTGCATCGTCTTTCAAAAATATAAATTCTCCAAATTGGGGATTGTCAAATCCAAATGCAGAACCAACATCGCCATATGTATAATAACTGCCGCCTGGTTTTCTATAATATTCAGTGTCGGTAGCAGTTGTAGTGACAGGAAGATCGAAGTATGCAAGAGACTGATACATTTGTCCGCCTAACGTCGGAGTATAACTTATGATCTTGGTCGTGAAAGAATCAGTGAAACCGCTTCCAGTATAATAATAAACCCAATTGGAATTTAATGTAGTTGGGAAATAATCTCCCGTTGGAGTTGATCCTGCTCCAAAGGTTATGGAGAAGGTACATGTGCTTGATCCAAAGCTCACGGTAAATGTCTGTGCTCCGGAACTTATCGGCGTTCCTGTTCCATCAAGCGTTACCGTTTGAATTCCTGTTGCAGGAAAAGTTCCGCTTTTAGAAAAGCTAACTCCATTTACTATAGGTGTTGATATGGTATAGGTCCCTGCATTTGTAACATTAGCAGTAACCTGAACTGTATTGGATGAAGTAATTGCTATTCCTTGTGTATATGTTCCTGAAGGAGTAACCGGAGTACATGCTCCTGCAGTTGCACCTAACGTTCCACTTGCTGATCCGGCACCCCCTGCATAATTCACAGAGAAGTTACAAGCACTTGTCCCGAAAGTCACTGTATAGTTTTGCAAACCCGAATTCACTGGTGTACCCGTTCCCGTTAGTACAACATTTTGAGGGCCGGTACCAGTAAAGGTTCCGGTTCCGGAGAATGTAACACCGTTCACGGTATTGGTTGAGATAGTATAATTTCCTGCAGTAGTTAAATTAACCTGTACCTGTACCGTATTGGCAGGTGTAAGGGCAACTCCCTGCGTATATGATCCCGACAAAGATGTTGGGGTACATGTACCGGCGGTAGTTCCTAAAGTACCAACTGCTGTTCCTCCTGTACTTCCTGTTAAAACAATACTGGCTGAGAATTTTCCAAGCGTAATATTCCTGGAATTACCTGCAGAATCCAATGCCACACCGGAAAAAGTTCCTGATACAAGGCTATTTCCCAGAACAGTAACTGTAACACTTACATCGCCAACGATCTGGTTAGCCTCATAAAGGGTCTTGGAAATATTAAAATATGCGAAATCAGCTTCCGCAAGAGTTGTTTTATAAGTACCAACTTTAAAAGCGCTTGTGCTGAATAAGGTTAGAGAGAAAAATGCGTCATTAGCTACATTATGACCAACGAGGTTTAAGGTCTTTGTAGGATTAGTTTCGTCGATATATGCAGTATCAAGATCACCATGAAACAGCTTTGTGCTATCCATAAATTGCCAGGTTCCAGCAGGTACTTTTTCCCCTGATCCTTCAACACTATACTCTTTTTGGCACGAACTAAACAAAACGGTTAGCATCATTACAACGAATGATAATCTCAAAATTCTCATTAAAATTATTTAAGCTTTAAAGATAGATTATTTTAGGACACCTGCACTTCGTCGTTGACGATAGCGCCGGTTTCAACAGTAGGATGATTGTTGTTGATATTCCGCTGCCTGAAGAACCTTTTCTGGAATAATAATATTGCAATTACACCACTTGAAATGGAGGCATCGGCAAGATTAAAGATCGGGCGGAAAAATTCAAAATCATCTCCTCCCCAGATCGGAACCCATTTTGGGAAGTGGGCATCCCTGATAATAGGGAAATACAGCATATCCACCACTTGTCCGTGCAAAAATCCGGCATATCCATGAGGGGGTAAAAAGGTTGCTACATTTTGAGTTAGCTGACTGCTTTCGTCGAAGATCATACCATAGAACATGCTGTCTATTAGGTTGCCTAATGCTCCGGCGAAGATCATTCCTGCGCAAATTATGAAGCCAATATGGTAATTTTTTTTAACAATTTTTTGTAAATAATAGATGCCAAAAACTACCGCTCCGAGTCTGAAAAGTGTGAGGATCATTTTTCCTGAATCTCCTCCGAATTTCCATCCGTATGCCATTCCTTCATTTTCTATGAAATATAAACGGAACCAATTGCCGGCAATAGCATGTGATTCTCCAGCATGATAGTGGGTCTTAACGTAGAACTTCAATGCCTGATCTGCTACAACAATGATGAGTATTACCAGGAAAACTTTTAATCCTTTCAATTGAATAGTTTGATCTGCAAAGATAATAAAGTTCCAGAGGTTCCATCGGTTTCAGGAGTTCAAAGGGTTAATAAGATCTACTTCAATCTGGAGTAAATTCCCAAAAGATCAATTGCAAAATGCACTGCTATAAGAACTCCGATATTTTTATATCTGCTATAATAAATTGCTGATATCATTCCAATGGAAAATGTATTGATGAACTGCGCAACGTTTTTAAATCCAATATGTGCCAAACCGAATAATAATGCAGAAATGATAATTGCAAGCCAGTTACTGTTGGTCAATTCCTGTAGCCGGGGTATCAAATATCCCCTGAAATAAATTTCCTCAACAACTGCTGCTGTTATGATCGTAAAAAATAATAGAGGTGTATTATTTTTTAAAGCACTGAGAAGTTGATTTAAAGTATCACTGTTGTCAGTATATCCTAATTTTTTTTCAATGATCGTTAATAATACAGCAACGACTATTGTAACAACAAATACAATTACAAATGAAAGGATAAAAAAAGGTATTGATCGCTTAGTTGAACTCCACGGAAGGAGCTTTTTCTTTTCAAGGACAATGGATATCAATAATAGTGCAATTACAAAGAACCAAAGGGCGTATCTCGAAATGGTTAATGATCTTTCAAAATCCGTACTACCTCCAAATATTTTCGTCACGTTAAGTGCGGCAATGAATAAGGCAATTGAAATAAGAATAAAAAGAAGCCTTGCAGATATTATTTTGATATTCATAATTAATATTATCACCCAAGTTAATTGTATGGTTTAAATTACAAGTACCATTTATCATATATGTTTAAGTTCTCCGGGTTAAGATTTGCATTATTCCTTATGTTTTTTTGCATGGTGACAGCTGGATATTCTCAAGGGTGCAGCGATGCAGGATTTTGTACAATTGGAAATTTTAATGATGATACAGTTGGAATAAGATCAAATAAATTCTTTAAAAACGAAATTGATCTTTCGTTTATCTACGGAACACACGGAAAATATCAACGGTTCTATCAACCGCAAATAAATTACAGACGAATAATGAACAACGGATCTTTCATTGAATTAAGATTACCATTGAATATTGCAACGGATAGGTCTTCGGGTATTACAACAACAGGAATTGGTGATGCAATTATTACTTATAATAATAAATTCAAAATAAAGAAAGCCTTGTTCCGGTATTCTGCCGGATTAAGGGTCTCATTTTCTGATGCTTCCAAAGGGCACACATTTGATATATATCCAATGTATTTGCAAAGTGGATTGGGAACAACCGATATTTTAGCTGTTATTAACTTCGATTCAAAATATTTAAGTATTAGCTCTGGTGTTCAGCTTCCGGTTATTCAATATAATCGGAATGAACAGGCTCTTCCTTTAAATAATCAATTTGTATATGCATATGGGTTCAGGAGAATGGCTGATGGTTTACTCAAATTAACAGGACATTTAAATTTTTCAAAGCTGAAATTAAGCGGGGGACTGTTATCTATTTTCCATTTTGCAGACGATAATTACTATTATTATGGAGGTAAACTCGTTTTACCGGGAAGCAAGGGCGTTACCCTGAATATTGATATGGAGGCCACTTATCCTCTTTCCAAAAAAATTAAGCTGAATTTTTTATTCGCAGAACCTATCATAACCAGGAAAAATATTCCGGATGGATTAGCAAGATCCAGGGTATATGCTCCAAAGATTACCTTTATTTTATAAAACATTTCTCATGTTAGAAAACAATTGTAAACAGATCCTTTTTTGGATAGCAATAATTATCACTCTGATATTTTCCTCATGTTCAGGTCATAAAGGATCATCATCCACCAATGTAAAGGACAGTGTGCGTTCAATGATCAGCAATGTTGAAAAAGATCTGATGAATGAAGGTCCAAAAGCATGGCTTAAATATTTTGCATCAAAGGAGTTTACAATGGCGTCGAATGGAAAGGTTATTTTTCCCGATAGATCTTATGCTGAAAAATTCATTAATGACACCTTATCAAAGATGATCAATAAAGTAGAATTGAAATGGGATAATATCAAAATTGACTCACTAAGTATAACATCAGCCTTCATGTCTGCAACTTATAGGGAAAGTCTTTCCGATATTAGCGGGAATAAAATCCCGGTAGATGGATATTTTACTTCATTGCTGATTAAAGAAGATGATGACTGGAAGCTTTCCCATCTGCACTGGAGCATTAATAAATGATACAGGGGATATTGAATTAAATTTTTTTTTGGAGAATTCGGAAATCCCCTATATTTATTATCCCTTTCCGCCCTACAGAATAACTGCATTTCCATTTCAATATTCTTATTCAATATCTTTTGAATAATAATAAGGCGATCTTCCCTCTAACTGCCACAAGCCCATTTATTGTTAACCGGCTTTTAGCCACAATTTTGCCAATATGAAAAGAATTCTTCTTTGGAAGCAATTTTTTGCTTCAGTCTTTTTGTTGTTTATTGGTTCTGGTTTGTATTCTCAGGTTGTGCGACAACAAAATGTTGCCATACAACCGGAAGATAGTCCGCCATCAAAAAATTGGGTAGGCTATTTTAGATCAGGTGCAGAGACCTTTAATTTTATTCCTGGTCCTGCTAATGCTCCACTTGGTTGTGGAAGTGTTGTTATAAAAACCAATGGTCCTGCAGACAAGGCAACACTTTTTAATTTTGATCATATTGGGACTAAACTATCTGATATAAAAAAGATGAGTTTTAGTACCTATCGTTTTAATGGTACAGATCAGCAGGTTGCTTCTTTAAATCTAACAATAGATTTCAATGGTGCTGCTTCGGGAGGATTTGCAACATTGGTTTGGGAACCAGTATATAATACTGATCAGGGACCTGTTGTTAGTGGTCAGTGGCAATCATGGGATGCATATAATGGAGGCAATGGAATTTGGTGGTCAACAAGACCTTTAGGTGGTGGAATTTGCGCTACCTCATGTTATACCAGGTGGCAGGATATTGTTGATAACAATCCCAATGCATATATATTAGGTGGTATAGGTTTTAATCAGGGCTCAGGAGCTCAGGCTATGTCTACAGCCATCGATGCATTTGCATTTGATAATTCATTATATGATTTTGAACCCGGACAATTACAATTAAGCACCACCATAAATGGTGTAACTACACAATCTAATCTTGATGGTAGTCCGGCCAATGCTTCATTCTCTGTATGTAATTCTCCAAATAATATAGTGTTTGGACCATTTACTGATATGGGAGCAAGCTATCCTTCAAATAGAGTATACCAGGTTGTTTCAACAGATAATGTTACTGTACCATTCTGTAATAATTGCTCTGCTGCACCTTCAGCATTTAATGGTGCTACAGGAACCGCGGCACTGATTGATCCTACACAGCCCGGAACATTAACAATGACATTCACTGAATTTACTGATCAGGGTAGTCAGGATGGACAAATTCAGGAAAGTGAATGTGTAAGTGGGCCGATCACTTATACGATCACTGTAACTCCTCAAAATGTTTATTATGCAGATACCGATAATGACGGATTCGGCGATCCAAATAATACCACACACGATTGTTCTCCAACACCACCACAAGGATATGTATCAAATAGTTCTGATTGTGATGACACCAAATGGACATGGGCCGATGGTGATGGTGATGGATACGGCGCGGGACCAAGAACTCCATGTGGTGTAGGAAACAATACGGATTGTGATGACGGCGATCCAACTGTTCATTCCCCTCAGACCTATTATCGTGATGCGGATGGAGATGGATTTGGAAACCCAGGCAATTCAACCACAGTCTGCAAATCAACACCGCCTCCAGGTTATGTAAGTAATAACCAGGATTGTGATGACACCAAATTCTTATACGCAGATAATGACAACGATGGTTATGGTGCAGGACCTAAAAAAGCTTGTGGTGTTGCCGATAATACTGATTGCAATGATAATGATGCAACAGTTCATTTGCCACAAACTTATTATGCCGACAGGGATGGTGATGGTTATGGAGATGCTACAAGTACAACTACCGTTTGCAGCTCAACACCGCCTGCGGGTTATGTGAAGAATAATTATGATTGTGATGATAATGATAAGCCTAAGAAGAATGATGATACTAAAGTATTGATGTGCCATAATGGAAAGCCAGAATGTGTGAATGCGAAAGATGTAACCAAGAAGCAGAATGAAGGATGGACACTTGGTCCATGTATACAAACATCCTGCGGTACTGATGATACTTTAATGTGTCATAATGGTCAGGCTGAATGTGTGAAGAAAAAGGATTATGCTAAAAAACTTAATGAAGGCTGGACCTTAGGCCCTTGTACAAGTCCATGTGCTGCTGATGAAACATTGATGTGTCATAATGGAAAAACAGAATGTGTGAAGAATAAGGATATGAACAAGAAATTGTCTGAGGGTTGGACCTTAGGATATTGTTCAACACCTGGTACAACCATTGCGACAAGGATATCCATTCCAGATCTTTACAGGATAAGTAATTATCCAAATCCATTTAGTGGCAGTACAACCATTAAGTATGAATTACCATTTGACAGTAAAGTAACCATCAAAGTTTACGATATGATGGGAAGAGTTATCAGCACTTTAGTTGATGAGCAAAAAGCGGCTGGAACACATACCGTAGAATATAAAGGAGGTGGAATAAGCAGAGGATCATTGTATTACAGGATCACTGCAACCTCTGGTGAACATTTGTACGAGCAGACCAACAAAATGACTCAGCTTCAATAGAAGTTAGTCTTGTTGATCTGAAGAGCTGCCCCGTAAGGCAGCTCTTTTTTTGGCAATGCTATTGCTATTAAAAAGTATGACAAAGCAATTAACAAAGCAGGGATTTATAGAAAAAATTTTCGATTTTGAAAAAGCCATTGAATGGAAGTTTGTTGGCAAATTACCGGCTATTGTAGATTTTTATGCAGATTGGTGCGGTCCCTGCAAAGCTGTATCTCCCATACTGGAGGAGTTATCAAAGGAATATAGTGGGAAGATTGATATTTATAAAATAGATACTGATGCTGAAGCTGAATTAAGCGGAATGTTTGGAATACAAAGCATTCCAACTTTTTTATTCATACCCATGAATGGTTCACCTATGATGCAAAGAGGTGCACTTTCTAAAAAGATCTTTAAAGATGTTATTGAAGAAAAGCTTCTTTGGGATGTAAAAAGCACCTAAGGATAATCAACCTTTTCGAGATCCAAAGCAATATGTATATGATGCCTGAGATGTTTAATATAATCTTCAGCCAGCCATTTTATTGTACGTGGTTGATCCTTCTGGCAAATGCGTTGTAATGAAGCATCGGAAAGATTATTCAGGATTGAAATGATCTGCTTATTTAATAAATACCAAAGTTGGATCACATCAGCACTTTCCATTTGCTGATAATTTATTAGAGATACCCATTTGTCCTGATCATATAAAACAGTTGGTGAATCTTCATATTGAGCAATAACAAATCTTCTTATGTTATTTTCGGCAGAATCGATCAGATGACCAACTATTTCTTTTTTACTCCATTTCTCCGGTGATATCTTATTATTGATATCATTCTCATTTAAAGATCTTAATTGAGGAAGATATTCATCAATCCTTGATTGAAGTTCAGCAGCGATGGTATTCATTCGGGAAAATTAGATAAATTTTCAGGAAGATCATTATTCTCTAAAAGATCAAACCTTTAGATTTCCTTCAATTGAATCATCCATTGTTTTTCCTGAAATGGCCCCTGCGAGTCTTTTTATCAGACCAATAGCCATATTATGTTTTGTATCCCAATAATAACCTTCTTCCGGAACAACTTCAATAACTGTTATCCTGGGATCATTTTCTCCTTCAGTAAACCATGTTTTAAGAATAGGTTTCCACAATTCTTTTATCTTTTCTTTATCCCTGGAAATTTTAGCTGCTCCATATAGATTTAAAAAATCAGAATAGTTGGATCCCTGGAATAATAATTGAACTTTAAAATCATTATTTATTTCTTCATTCTTATGACTATCGCTGGCACTCAGAAACCATAAATGTCCTTTATCATCAACTACCTGAACAGACATTGGTCTTGTTGAAAATGGTTCACCTGTTTTAATGTTCGAGCAAAAAAAGCAGGAAGGCGCTTTATCAATTAATTCTTTTATCTTTTTAATTGCTTCCTGACCGGTAAGATTTTCAAAATTTTCTTCTTCCTGTTTTTTGTTGATGCTATCCATTTTTTTTATTGGAGGATTATCAAATTATATACCATTAAGTGAGATCATATTAATATTGAATCAAAATTATATCTTCATCAAAAAGATTGTATGCGGAATGTAATTTTCATTATTGGATTGATAACTATATTTCTTTCCTGTAATCAATCAACAAAGGAATCGAAACTAACAAGTCAGGATTCGACTGTAAAGTCTGCAAACAATGATACAGTTCCTGCTCACTCCCAGGATTCATTATTGGCTGTGTATACAATCCCGGCAGAATTAAAAAATGCCGGTCAGATAAATCCCGGAGATAATATATCTATTCTAACAAACTTTTATCCGATTGGATGGTCCAGGAATGGAGCTTTTGCTTATATGACAAAGCAGGATGGGGAAGCAGCGGATGCTTTCTTTTTTAAATTTTTTATCCAGGATATGGCAACAGATAAAATTATTGCGAAATATGAGCAGACAGGAAATGAAGGTGAAGCATTCGATGTGAAAAAAATATGGGAAAAGAATAAGGATAAGTTCACATCTCAGTTAAAAGCAGCAGGCATAATACAACAATCAAATATTTTAATAGATCATTTACCGCTGAAAGTAGCAGATAAGACATATTCGTTTCCGGTAAAAAATGAAATGCTATTCAGTAAAGATTATGAATTAAAGATGATCGCTTCTACTACTATATCAATGTTATCTAATGATACTGGTACCAAAGTGTTGTATAAAAAAAGGAATGATCAGTATGCTGGTATTTTATCAAATAAAATAACCGGCTATATTAAAAGCCCTTTTGAGAACAGAATAGCTCTCTTTTTTTTACAGGAAAGAAGAGGATATGAAGGTCCGCCGAATGTTATCGAATTATCTTTAATAGGTACTTCCTATTAATCTTTATTTTATCGTTCCCACCATATCCTTTGGATCTACCCATTCATCAAATTGCTCCGGAGTTACATATCCCAGCTTAACCGCCATTTCCTTTAAAGTAGTTCCTTCTTTATGTGCTTTCTGTGCGATCTCAGCAGCTTTGTAATAACCGATCTTGGTATTTAGTGCAGTCACCAGCATTAAAGAATTATCAACATGTTTCTTGATATTCTCTTTTATGGGTTCAATTCCTACAGCACATTTATCATTGAAACTTACACATCCATCACCGATCAATCGCGCACTATGTAAAAAATTATAGATCATCACTGGCTTGAAAACATTTAATTCAAAATGTCCCGTTGCCCCACCGATAGATATTGCAACATCATTTCCCATCACCTGCGCCGCTATCATAGTTAAAGCTTCACATTGAGTGGGATTAACCTTACCCGGCATAATGGAAGAACCCGGTTCATTATCAGGAATGAATAATTCTCCGATACCGCTTCTTGGTCCGGATGATAATAGACGAATATCGTTAGCGATCTTCATCAGACTAACAGCAACAGTTTTCAATGCACCGTGTGCTTCTACGATCGCATCATGTGCTGCCAATGCTTCAAATTTATTTTCAGCAGTAATAAATGGAAGTTTAGTGAGTTCAGCAATTTTTTTAGCAACATTGAAAGCATAATCAGGAGGTGTATTGATCCCTGTGCCTACTGCAGTTCCTCCTAATGCGAGTTCGCTTAAATGTGCAAGTGAATTTTTGATTGCTTTTAATCCATGATCTAACTGTGATACATATCCGCTGAATTCCTGTCCCACAGTTAATGGCGTTGCATCCATGCAATGTGTTCTTCCGATCTTCACGACGTTCATGAACTCTTTCGATTTCGATCTCAAAGTATCCCTGAGTTTTTCAATACCGGGAATGGTGAGATCGATCAAAATTTTATAAGCAGCAATATGCATTGCTGTTGGAAAAGTATCATTGCTCGATTGTGATTTATTTACATCATCATTAGGGTGAAGGAATTTTTCTTTGTCAGATAATTTTCCTCCATTCATTACATGTCCGCGGTAAGCAACAACTTCATTCACATTCATATTGCTTTGCGTACCGCTTCCTGTTTGCCAAACTACTAAGGGAAAATATTCATTAAGCTTACCTTCAAGGATTTCGTCACATACTTTTCCTATCAGATCACTTTTCTCTTTTGGTAATACTCCTGCTTCAAAATTGGTGATCGCAGCAGCCTTCTTTAAATATGCAAATGCTTTGATGATCTCCTTTGGCATTCTGTTAATATCCTGGGCGATCTTAAAGTTGTCGATGCTGCGTTGTGTTTGCGCACCATAATAGGCATCCACCGGAACCTTCACTTCCCCCATTGTATCTTTTTCTATTCTGAATTCCATTTCAAAAATTTTTGCAAAGATAATTGAAGTTTCTCCTTCAACTTCATGCTTCTGTAATAAGCTGGAGCGCATTTTGTGTATCTTCAGTCGCAATGAAATTTCTCTCTTTTATAATTCTCCTGATATCCTGCCAATCACACGAACATAAGGATAAACCATACCAGGATTCATCTGTAGTTCAGATAGATACTATCCGCTCAGTTCCAAATCCGGTTGTAAAGGACTCATTGCCGATGCAGGTGAATACAGGCAATGTAAGAATTGATTCGGTTTTGAATTTTGCGCAGTCACTAATTGGCACTCCTTATCGATATGCATCAACAGATCCTTTGGTTGGCTTTGATTGCTCGGGTTTTATTACATATGTCTTTAGTCACTTTAATATTAAAGTCCCAAGATCATCTTATGAGTTTGAAAATGTTGGACAAACGATCGCGGTTGAACAAAGTAAGCCGGGCGATCTGATGTTGTTTACCGGGACAGATAGTACAGAAAAAACTATCGGTCATATGGGCATCATTTTATCATTCGACAGCAGCCATATTAAATTCATTCATTCTTCTTCAGGGAAAGCTAATGGAGTTGTGATTACAGACTTTGGAAAATATTATCAATCGAGGTTTGTAAAAGTGGTAAGAATATTTACTTCCCCTTAAATGCTGGTTTCCGTTTATCAAGAAATGCCTGGGTTCCTTCTTTCATATCTTCTGTTCCAAAACATTCACCGAATTCAAATATTTCGGATTCATATCCCTTAATACCGGTAAAGGCAGAATTAATAGCAATGATCGCTTTGGTAATGGCAATAGGGGCTTTGGAATTGATGACCTTTAATATACTTTTTGCTTTACTCAATAATTCGGATTGTGGAACAACATGATTCACTAAACCTGTTTCTAGTGCTCTTTTGGAATCGATCATTTCTCCGGTTAGTATCCATTCCATCGCTTTTGCCTTACCAACGGTCATGGTTAAACGCTGTGTGCCTCCATAGCCCGGAATTAATCCGAGATTGATTTCTGGCTGACCAAACTTCGTGTTATCAGATGCTATCCTGAAATGACAGGCAAGTGCCAGTTCACATCCGCCTCCTAAAGCAAATCCATTTACAGCAGCGATGATCGGCTTTGGTGAATTTTCGATTTTGAAAAATATATCCTGACCTTTTTTTGCTAATGTCATTCCCTGCTGAGTGGTTAGTCCGAGGAATTCTGTTATATCAGCACCGGCAACAAATGCTTTTTCTCCGGCTCCTGTAATTATTGCAGATCTTATTTCAGGATTATTATAGATCTCTTTGATCACTGAATCCAGTTCATCCATCAAATCTTTATTCAGCGCATTTAATTTATCCGGGCGATTAATAGTGATGGTGAAAATATTCTCTTGCAGATCGGTGAGGAGGTGATTCATATCGGATCTTTTAGTAAAAGTATAAAAAGTTTCCAACCCCTGAAACCTTATTACTGCTGCTGTTGCCTTTGTTGCATTTCCTGGAAATACCTGTAACTGTTTATTGGTTCTCCGGGATTCTTTGCTTCATAGCTAAACTTCTGAGGTGCAGGCTTTTCAGTTGTTTTCTTCGCTGCTCCATTTTTGATCTCTACTGAAACTTCAAGAGTATGCTCACCAGAACCTTTATAAGTTCCTTTTACAGGTGTGCAATCCATAAAATCCCTGCCCACAGCGAGCCTAACGTGCTGATCATTTACTATACATTTATTTGTTGGGTCCAGTCCGAGCCATCCATAATTTGGAATGAAAGCTTCCACCCATGCATGAGTGGCACCTTCACCACGCATCTCCTTATCCTTTGGACAAATATATCCGCTCACATATCTGGCAGGTATCTCACTCATTCTTAAAAGTATTAGTAACAAATGAGCAAAATCCTGGCAAACGCCGGCTTTTAATCTCCAAACTTCATCAGTTTTTGTTTCAACACTGGTCAGACCTTTTTGATAACTGAAATTATTATAAACGTAATCCGACATTGCAACTGCATTTTGTAATGGAGTGCTTTCATCATTGAAAATTGTTGCCAGTAATTCCTTTACTTCCTTAACAGAATCGAAATTTTCCTGTTTAAGAAAGTCGAGATATGTAATTTCTGATTTGGACATTCTTAACTGCTGCCATTGATCTGCTGCAGGTATATCATCTGTTGGCTGAAGGATGCCCTTAGTAACAACTTCTGCATTTGATTCGATCAGTAATTCTGTATGCGGCTTGATCACAGAAAACACGCCGGTGCGGTTACCGAAATAATCAATGAAAGTTTCTATCACTGGAAAATTGGAAATGGTTATTTCGTGCTTCCTTACTTCAAGCTGTGAATCAACTATCGGGTATAACATGATCTGATTAGTGCAGTCGATCACAGTTGATGCATATGTGTAACGGGTTATATGTTTTATTTTATAAGTGCCCATTGATCTGATTTATGTATTTCCAAAATAGTGTTTGTTGAATGATCCGGCAATGTCGAAAAGATCTATTCTTGTTTTGAATAAAAATTTGTCAACGTTAGAAAGATCACTGGTATGCACATTACTGTATTTGATACTGTTCATTGTTTTGCCGATCAGAAATTCCAGTTGCTCATAACTCTCTACCAGACTGGAAGATCTTAATCTCTCAAAATATTTATATAACCTCTCCAGACTGTATAATACAGAATGCGGAAAATCCGGGTTATACATTATCAGCTCCAAAACATTTTCAACAGTAAAGTTTCCTTTGTATGTTTTGAGATAAACTTCAAATCCAAACAGAGTATATAAAAGATACCGAAGGTCGGCAGCTTCAGCAGATATATTTTTTGATTTGGATATCTCGGCCATCTTCAATCTTGTTGTATCTGCTGAATGTATTGCCCTCTCCAAAAATTTTCCAATATTGAGATAAGTAAATCCTTCGCCACGCGTCATCGTATTATCTACAGTGCCTGTAAAAAGAAGGCCATGAGTAAGCAACATATCAATTGCTGAAATCGGATCACCATATCTAACCTGTTTAACCAGATCATCATTTCTTATGAAATGATAATAATCATTTAAACATTGCCATACCTCTCTTGTTATATTATCCTGGATGGATCTTGCATTCTCCCGCGACTGCATAATATTGTTGAAAGCAGAAGCGCTGTTCTCCTGCGAAAAGATCAGGTATTCAAGAACAGTTGGTGAATGTTGATCAATAGAACTGATCTCACCCTCTTTAAGATCACCATATATTTTCAGCAATGGTTGCCATACATGATCATTTGCTTCATCCTGTGAAGAAATATATTGAGTACGTATCGCCTGCAACATTCCATTGGTACGCTCCATGTACCTTCCCAACCAATAAATCGTATCTGCAACGCGGCTAAGCATTATTAAAAATTAAAGATTAAAAATTATCTGCGATAACCCAGGTGTCCTTGCTTCCTCCTCCCTGTGATGAATTAACTACTAACGATCCTTCTCTCAATGCAACTCTTGTTAATCCGCCCGGGACTATATCAACGCCATCCGGACCATACAATGCGAATGGTCTGAGATCAACTCTCCGTGGTTGTAATTCTCCATTGATATAACATGGGGTAGAAGAGAGGCTAATGATCGGCTGCGCTATATATGTTCTTGGATCTGCTTCAACAGCTTTTTTAAATTCATCGCATTGTTGTTCTGTTGCTGTATGTCCCATCAGCATTCCATATCCACCGGATTCATTTGTTTTCTTGACAACCATTTTATTGATGTTCTCAAAAACATATTTCCGTGCATCATGATCTTCCAGTCTGTAAGTCGGAACATTCTTAAGAATAGGTTCTTCATTCAGATAATACCTGATCATATCCGGAACATAAGTGTATATCGCTTTATCATCTGCAATTCCATTACCCATTGCATTCACGATCGCAACGTTACCTTTTCGGTAAGCCCAGTAAATTCCGGGAACTCCCAAAATACTATCAGGTCGGAATACTAATGGATCAATGAATTCATCATCCACCCTGCGATAGATCACATCAACCTGTTTTAATCCGGTTGTAGTTTTCATGTAAACGTGATGGTTATCTACGATAAGATCACGGCCTTCTACCAATTCAATTCCCATTAGCCGTGCAAGGGTAGTATGTTCAAAATATGCTGAATTAAAAATACCAGGTGTAAGTAATACAACAGTTGGATTACTGATCTGGCGGTTCCCTAATGCAAGAAGATTTTTATACAACAGATCGGGATATTCCTTTACCGATCGCACATTGTTTTTCGGAAGCAGATCAGGAAAGATCCTGTAAGTGATGCTTCTGTTCTCCAGCATATAAGAAACTCCTGATGGCGTGCGAAGATTATCTTCAAGAACAAAGAATTTTCCATCTTCATCTCTTATCAGATCAATACCTGAAACATGAGAATAAATATCAAATGGAACATCAACGTTCATCATCTCCCTCAGGAAATTGGGACATGAATACACAAGCTCAGCCGGAATTATCCTATCGTGAATAACAAACTGCCGGTGGTAAATATCTTTTAAAAAAATATTGAGTGCCTTCAATCTTTGCTTTATTCCTGCTTCTACTTCACTCCATTCATTACCGTTAATTATGCGCGGAATAATATCGAAAGGAAATATTTTTTCGATCCCTTCACCACTGCTGTAAACG
>JADMIO011460705.1_pt1 | contig 15754 bp, 10 predicted proteins | sample 8958161 | NCBI WGS metagenome assembly JADMIO01 (sample SAMN16585339, study PRJNA669376) | soil metagenome | isolation source: Crop rotation soil | place: USA: Cullars Rotation, Alabama | collected 2011
GGACTTACAGTAATACTTAGCCCAACAAAAAAAGATCCAAGGATACAGTGTTATGTGGCCACCAAAGCCGGCAGTAAAACTGATCCATCAGACCATACCGGGCTGGCTCATTACTTAGAACACATGTTGTTTAAAGGAACCGACAAATACGGTTCATTAAACTGGGCAAAAGAAAAACCAGAACTGGATAAGATCGATGCACTCTATGATCAATACAATAAAACCACTGATGAAGGACAGAGAAAAGCCATCTATCATCAAATAGATTCTGTAAGTGGTGTGGCAGCAACCTTTGCTATTGCCAACGAATATGATAAAATGATGGCCAGTATGGGAGCGCAGGGTACCAATGCTTTTACATCTTTTGAACAAACTGTTTATACTGATGATGTACCTGCCAATGCAATTGATAAATATTTGGCCGTGCAGGCTGAAAGGTTTCGCAGCCCTGTGTTGAGGATATTTCATACAGAACTGGAAGCGGTGTATGAAGAAAAGAACAGGACATTGGATAATGATGGCCGTAAAGTTTCTGAAACATTGTTCAGGGAATTATTTAAAAATAATAATTACGGAAAGCAAACTACCATTGGAACCATTGAACATTTAAAGAACCCTTCGCTTGAACCCATCAGGGATTATTACAACACGTATTATGTACCAAACAATATGGGTGTGATCTTAAGTGGTGATTTTGATGCGGACGCCATGATAAAAAAGATCGACGAAGCTTTTGCTTACATGAAAAATAAAGCAATACCTGTCTACACTTTTGAGCCGGAGCAGCCTATTGCAGCACCCATTTTAAAAGAAGTGGTGGGACCTGATGCGGAAAGCGTAACCATTGGTTTTCGCCTGCCGGGCAATAAGGATAAAGATATTTTATTGGCTGAACTGGTGGGCCAGGTGCTTACCAATGGCAAAGCCGGGTTAATGGACCTGAACCTTGTAAAAAAACAAAAGTTGCTGAGAGCTTCAGCATTTACGTATACTTTGATCGACTATGGCATTTTGTATATGCAGGGGGCTGCTACCAATGGTCAAAGCCTGGATGATGTGAAAGCATTGATATTGGGTGAAATTGAAAATCTGAAAAAAGGAAATTTTGATGATAACCTGATTCCTTCTATCGTAAACAATATGAAGAAAACTATCATCCTCGCTACTGAATCATACAGCAGCAGGGCTGATAATTTGATGGATGCTTTTACAAGTGAGCTGGACTGGAAAGGACAGGTATCATATGCAGAGCGCTTAAGCAAGCTCACAAAAAAAGACATTGTTGATTTTGCCAATAAATATTTTGGCGACAACTACGTGGCTATTCTAAAGCGCAAGGGCGAAGATAAGAATGTAGTAAAGGTTGATAAACCACCAATCACGCCAGTTGAAACAAACAGGGATGCACAAAGTGATTTTGTAAAAAAGGTGAATGCGATGCCTTCAACACCTGTTAAACCTGTGTTCCTGGATTACAATAAGGATATTCAAAAAAGCAAGCTGGGTGCTGCTGAAATATTATACGTACCCAATAAAGATAATGGCATCTTCCGCCTGCGTTACCGTTATGAGACAGGTACCTGGAATAACAAAAAATTGGGTATGGCCGCACAGTACCTGCAGTTTCTCGGCACTGATAAAATGAGCGCCGAAGATATCACCAAAGAGTTTTATAAGATTGCCTGCAGTTTTACTGTAGGTGCAGGAGCAGAGTTTACCACTGTTACAATTGAAGGCCTGCAGGAAAATTTTACAAAAGCCGTTTCCCTCTTTGAATCGCTTTTAAAAAATTGTAAAGCTGATGAAGATGCGTTAAAAGCATTAAAGGCAAGAACAACCAAAGCAAGAAGTGACGCCAAGTTAAACAAGGGCGCTATCATGCAGGCACTTGTTTCATATGCAAGGTATGGACAGAACAATCCCTATAATTATACATTAAGCAATGATGAACTAAATAATTTAACTGCAGATGAACTGGTAGGTATTCTTCATTCATTAAATAACTATTCACACAAAGTATTGTATTATGGTCCGCAACCATTACCTGCCTTTACTGCTGGTTTGCAAAAACTTCATTCAGTTCCGGCAGCTTTTACACCTGCTGATAAAAAAGCAAACTTTACATTCACAACAAATACAAGTAATAAAGTATTGTTTGCAGATTATAATATGGTGCAAAGTGAGATCCGCTGGATAAGAAATGCAGCGCCATATAGTGCCGATGCAGAAACAATAGTAGATATCTTCAATAATTATTTTGGCGGAGGTATGGGTGCGCTGGTGTTTCAAACCATTCGTGAAAGTAAAGCGCTTGCTTATTCCACGTTTGCTTTTTATGCAAAACCAGAGAAAAAAGAAGATCCATTCTATACAGTTGCTTATGTAGGTTGCCAGGCAGATAAATTCAATGAATCTATTACTGCGATGAATGAATTGCTGAATGACCTGCCAAATGTTGCAGAGAATATCAACACTGCCAAAGCTGGTATCAAAAAAGATATCGAAACAGAACGTATCACACAGGATGGTATCATCATGAACTACCTTGCCGCACAACGCAAGGGATTAACAGAAGATATCCGTAAAAAAACATACACTTCAATTGATAAGATCGGGTATGAAGAATTAAAAAAATTCCATACGGAAAATCTTTCTCACAAGCCTTATACATATTGTATTGTGGCATCAGATAAAAAAGTAACTGAAGAAGCATTGCAGCAATACGGCGAAGTAAAAAAACTGAACCTGGAAGAAATATTTGGGTATTGATCTTTCGCATTGATCATTCACAGCCCCTGTATTTAAGCAGGGGCTTTTTTATGACAAGTTTTGTCATTTTCTGCAGGATATAGATAATGCAGAAGATTTTGTTCAATTCGCCTGCAACCAGGATTGGTTTGAAAATTATTCGTTTGAACCACAGCCAATATACACTAAATTTATAGATGGGTTTGGGTTTGAAACGGATGCTCCTTTTGATCTGAGTGAGTATCAAAGCATTCTGTTGTTTAAATTTGGATTGAATGCTGCAAGGCCTTATCATGTGCCAGCACCATTAGCACCGATAGAGGATGAGATGAAAATTCAAGCTTTCCCTAATCCGGCTGATAATACTATTACAATTGGAAAACTTGATCCAAAAGAAGAATGGCAACAATGTGATATAATCAGCAGCGATGGTAAAATACTTATCTCAAATAAGATAACCAATGGTTCACCATTTATCACAATGTCAGTTATTCAATTGTATAAAGGATTATACTTCACAGTTTTAAAAAACAGGAAAGGAGCAAAGCAGGTGTTAAGGTTTATAAAACAATAATATTTCGCCACCTTTACTAGTATGGTCAAGGCTGTGCTGGTAAAGGTTTAAAAAAAACACTATGAAAAGATATTTACAGCATCCTTTAATTTGGCTAGCTGTATTATTATTGACAACAAAGGCAGGGGCACAATCATTTACCATCAGTACTTTACAAAGGCCTGATACTATACAAGGTGGTTATGGGTGGTACACTCTCCATTCAGCGGTCACTTTTAATATTGAAAATACCAATGATACACCTGTTGTGCTAACCCAGGTGGAAATGATCATGAATTATGCTATTGGCATCAGTGGTACTGTACCCACTTTATGGTATTCGGGTACTTCCCTTTCCGGACCTACTACCATGACAGCAGCAGACTGGACTGTTATTAGCTATGGTGCGCCTGTGTATATTTCTGCGTATGGCTATTACCCGCTTTTTCAAAATCTCGTCTTTACAATACCACCCCACACACAATACCGCTTTGCATTAGAAAGTACAAAAGGTTGCCGGGATGATTTAACTAATGCTAATAGCTATGAAAGCAATGGTGTGATTTTTAAAGTGGGGGATGCTTCGAGTGAACCGGGTTTTGAAGATACTGTAGGATATGTAGGCTTTATGCCCGAAATTACTTTAGCTCCTTTTTTCTTCGCCGGCCGCATTACCCTTGAGCCAGCCAGCACCGCACCGGTAACATTACTTAACCTTACTGCTACATACAATAAAAACAATCAAAGCAATATCATTAACTGGCAAACAGCGCAGGAGATAAACAGCAGCCATTTTGTTTTACAAAAATCATACACTCCACGGCAGTTTGTCAATGTTGCCACCATACCAGCAGCAGGCAACAGCAGCATACAAAAAAACTATAGTTATACAGATAACAATGTACAATACAAACCCACTTACTACCGCCTGCAGCAAACAGATAAAGATGGCCGCTATACTTATAGCAAAACAGTACAGGTAAACCCGGTTAAAGGCAACGGCATAAACATTTATCCAAATCCTGCACACAACAATTTAATGGTACAGTACACCGGTAAAAGTGGTATTGCCAGTTTAATAATAACTGATATGCTTGGGCGTCAGGTACAAAAAAATGTATTGTCTTCCACACAAGGCTACAATCAATCCTCCATAAACATTGCATCTTTATCTCCCGGCAGTTATATCGTTACGCTGCAAAACAATGAAGAGATATTGCAGGGCCGTTTTGTAAAAGCAGAGTAGGTTGCTGTCATTCCGGCAAAGGAGGAATCTGCCGGGCAGCAGCAATAGACGCAACGTCCTTGCCAGCACACAAAGCAAAGAGAAAGAGACGTTGCTGGAAAGCAATAAAGTTTCATCAACCATATAAACCACTGCTATGTCAGGGCGTATATGATAAAATACACACTATGAAAAGAAATTATCCAGCTCAACGGGTATTTGCTTTGGTAGCAATATTGTTTTCCCAATTGTCAGTAAAATCTCAATCCTTTACAATAACTACTTTGCCATATGTTGATACTTCTGGAGGACAATATACATATGATTTGGGTAGTGTTGTAATGACTTTTAATATTGAGAATACAAACGATAGCCCGGTTATACTTACCCAAGTAGAGATGACCATGAATTATGCCTCTACTTTCAGCGGTACTATACCTACATTATGGTACTCTTCAGTATCCCTGGCTGGCCCCTCTACTGTTGGTGTAGATTGGGGATGGTCAGTTATAAATACCGGAGTACCTGTATATTTTTCGCAATATGGATATTACCCGCTATTTCAAAATCTTGCCTTTACTATACCAGCGCATACACAATACCGGTTTGCTTTGGAAAGTACTAAGGGGTTTAGGTCTGATGCTGGTAATAATTTTAATACTTATGACAGCAATGGCGTTGTTTTTAAAGTAGGGAGCGCTAACTCATCGCCTGGTGCAGAAGACTCAGTTGGTTGTTTTGGAATAATGCCTGATATTTTTGAAAATACTGTTATTTTCTTTGCTGGCCGTATCACCCTTGAGCCAGCTACTACAGCACCTGTAACATTGCTTAACCTTACTGCTGCTTACAATAAAAACAATCACAGTAATATCATTAGCTGGCAAACAGCTCAGGAGATAAACAGCAGCCATTTTGTTTTGCAAAGGTCATACAATCCACCACAGTTTAGTAACGTAGCAACCATACAGGCAGCAGGCAACAGCAGTGTACAAAAAAAATATAGTTATACAGATAACAATATACAATACAAACCCACTTACTACCGCCTGCAGCAAACAGATAAAGACGGCCGCTACATTTACAGTAAAACAGTGCAGGTAAACCCGGTTAAAAGCTATGGCATAAACATTTATCCAAATCCTGCACAAAATAATTTAACTGTACAGTTCCTAGGTAAGAGCGGTTTTACCAGTTTGGTTATCACCGATATACTCGGTAGACAGGTACAAAAAAATATATTGCCTTCTATAGATGGCTATAATCAATCTTCAATAAGCATCGCATCTTTATCTCCCGGTAGTTATATTGTTATGCTGCAAAACAATGAAGGGATATTTCAAACTAGTTTTATAAAAGCGCTTTGATACCATTGTTCTAAATATAGACAGCACCGGCAAAACCGGTGCTGTTCTGTTTTCCAGGTTCACATCTTTATGCGATAGGTGTTTTTCATAATGGCCCACAATTTTGCGCTGTAAAAAAGTATAGTCATGAAAAACAATTTCACCATCGGGGCAATAGCCCTTATCTCATTATTTACTTCCTGCAAAAAGGAAGAGTCAGGAACAGGACCCATAGTTCCGCCTGTTGAAACCATCCAGATCGACCTTGGACAAAAAGAAGTAAAGTATGGAGCATCTCCTGTATTACTTGATTTTGACAATGACGGCACAAGAGATTTTATTTTTAATGTAGTCCTGGTAGGCGACCCGTTATTAGGCGTTGACAAAAGGAAATTCATGGCAGGCTCAGGAATTAATTCTTTGTTTGCTATGAACGACAACCAGGAAGTTCCCTGCATGAGTAAAGGTGATTCAATTCCATTGCAAAACTTTAATGAGTATGAATGGCACCTGGTGCTGTCTGCAAGATTGGTGGAAAGATGGGAAAATACTGCAGGCGACATTACCTGGCATGGCAACTGGAAAGGAGCAGTAAAAAAATACCTTCCATTTCAGCTCAACATCAATAACAAAAAACACAATGGCTGGGTTGAGTTAAGTATCGATATAGCCAATCAGAAAGTAATATTGCACAAAGCTGCTTATACAAAAGAGCCGAATACAGCTATAAAAGCCGGGGAGTAAACATTCTCAAATCCAGGTTTTGCCACTCATTGCCATATTCTATCTCAATATGGCAATGAGTGGTTTTATTTTAAACCTTTGTGATCTTATTTCACCATTATCTTTTTTGTAACTGTGGAAGAAGCATTGCTTAACTCCAGTAAATAACTTCCGGCTGGTAAATGCACAGTTGGTGTTATCACCACTTTGGTATTATTGTTTACAATACTTGTTTCATACAATAGCTGACCTGCTTCGTTCATCAATCTTGCCCTGTATGTACCTTTTTCACAATTGGTGAATTGCACATTAATAAGATTGTTTTCTATAGGGTTAGGATACACGGTTATCCCAGGATGTAAAATAGCGTTGTTATCTACCTTCACTATAATACTGTAATGAATACTGCCATTTTCATCAATATATTTTATACGATAATAGTTATATCCTTTTAACGGATGTTTGTCTGTAATGCTGTATTGCATTTGTACGCCATTTGCTGCAGCATCTTTTACAGCAATATAAGAGAAGGTTACTCCATCAGATGATCTTTCTACTTCATACTTACTGATGTTGATCTCATTTGTTACAACCCATGTTACTGCTACTTCACTATTTTGTAACATTGCCTTTACAGACAGAATTGTTACTGGCAAAACAGCAGCTCTTTTAAATACGATCCTGAAACGGGTGGATAAAGCAGAAGCTGCATTGTCATCAACAGTAAATTCAAAATAAGTTTTGTTATACAGATCAACAGGTACTGCTGTTTGTAAATAACTGTCTTCGAGCCATGCTGTTAAAGAAGCGTCATTAATATCTGCCGGTTCAATTTCAAACTGGTAATTACGCTGTGTTAATTTCAAAAGTTTCAAAAAAAGCGTATCGTTTTCTGATAACCTTGGACTACGCTCTGCTGCTAATGGATAACCATTGCGTAGCAAAGCCATTGTTTCATTTATGTTTCCAAACTTCAGCGCATCATCCCTGTCAATTTTTTTATCAAATATCTCGGCGCCTTCAAACAAAACTCCATCTGCAACTATTGTTGAATTGTCGCTTTCTTTTAAATTAAGTACTACACGAATGCTTTGCATACCTGCATTGGCTGGAGAAGAAGGCCTGAACATTGCATTGTTATTGCCTGCAGATTTAGATGATTCAGGGAAACCAATAGAAGCAACACCACTTGATTGTGTTTCTACAAAAAAAGCCTGGCCTGATTGTATATGCTTTGTTTGTGGTGATGCATTGATCGATTTTGTATAATTCCCATCATTGTCAAGATCATCCAGCATTACATAACCACCAACAATGTTCAAAGAAGGGTCCCATACATAAAAACGTTTTACGAGATGATTTCTCGTCACCAGGTTAAAATCGATTGGTGAAGCAAAAGGATTACCAACAAGTGTATATCCACCAGCTGCAGTGCATGCTGTAAAGTTTTGAGTACCTACCTGCAGTTGACCATTGCTTCTTAAAGTGGTGTTTGTACAATTTGCAAGATCAAAATTGCTGATATCACGATCACCCCTTACAAATAAAAAATAACCGGTGTTGTCCGATTGCCCGCTATTGCCTTTTGATAGACTTGTATAAGTATTCAATACAGGCTCCAGCGCCTGCGTTGCAACATTCCATGATTTCATTGATGAATTATTCTGGGGACTTACATCAAGCCCGTTACCACCTGCACCTGTAGGATTAGGACCAGTAACAAATGTGTTGGTGCCTGCTGTGTATACGCCCTTGTTTTGCCAGGTATCAAAAATGGTTGTTGTTTTTGTAAGTGGCGATGTTACCAATCTCCACGCTCTTCTTTTTGGGAAATATCTTTCTACTATTGCTTTGCCAACAATGTTTGCTCCTGCCGGCACCACGTCTACTCTTGCTGTGAGATTTTTATCTGAACGTAATACAAGATTACTGTCAGGATAAAGTATACCTGTATATACTCCCAAAACATTTTGAACTGCCAGTGAAGTTTTTATTGCAGTACCAAACCCTCCTTTATTAATAGAAAGATTATAAACCGATGTTGCTTTACTTCCACCCAGGTAAGAAAAGGTTGTGTCTTTATCACCTGAAAACTGAACGGTACCTGCGCTGTCGATCAACGTTCCGTTATTAATGAGTGCTGCATTTCTTACCACCAATGATACATTCCCTCTCATCACCAGCTTACTGTTACCATTGATGGTAAGTGATTGCGCATTTGCAATTGCTGCAACTAAAACAAAAACCAGCGTATATAAAGATCGTTTCACGGAAAATATTTTTACGATTGAATTATTTTGTTGAAGTTGTTTTTGCTTCCAATGCTTCAATACGTTTCATCAGTTGTTCGATCACTTCGTCTTTAGTTTTTTCTTCTACTTTCTTTTTTAACTCTTCTATTTCCTGTTGTTGCTCTTTAAATGCATTTACATAAGCGATCAATATTGGGTGGATATTAAGACTGTAATAGCCATCTTCTCCCAATGTAACTGCCTCTGGAAATACTTTTTGTACATCCTGTGCAGAAAAGCCAATGCCTTGTTCCTTGGTTGAAAGATTTCTTGCATTACCCTTTGCATAGTGATACATGATGGTATTCAATTTCAGAATGTCCTGTAATCCTTTTGTATAATTTCCATCCAATGTTTTAAGACGCATATCAGAAGTAGTAGCCCATGTACTGGTAAGCAATTTAGCTGCACCATCCAATGATAATTGTAATTGGTACATTGGAGACGTCATGCCAATACCAACTCTTTGCAATTGCAGATCAACAGACATTACGGGTGTTCCATTTGATAAAAAATTAAACTTGTCCCCGTTATCCTGGTATTGTAAACCATAAGTAGAAAAGGCGGGACTGTGAGCAAAGACCATCCTGTTATTATTAACATTCCCTGATTTAAACATATAGTTCATCACAGAAACATTGTTATCATACTGAACTGTTCCGGTGCTACCTACAGAAAAATTATTGGCAATTGAAAAAGTAGAATCTGGTAAAGTAGTAGCTATCCCAACTTTTGTATCGGCTGTTGCACCATTTACACCGTTTATGCTTCCCAACACCATACTATTATTTTGCCCGACAAATGCATTGGCGCCAATTGCAGTAGCATTTGTAATGACAGCCGAACCGGCATTGGCACTGTATCCAAGCGCTGTATTAGATGAGCCGCTTTGGATAGCAGAAAAAGCATTATGACCTATTGCTGTATTCTTGCTGCCCGTAATATTGTTGGCGAGTGTATAGTTGCCCGTTGTTACATTTTGTGTGCCGGTGTTATTTGTCCGTTGAGAGAATGCGCCCAGCGCAACATTATCATTCGCATTGTTAGTGAACAGTGCGCTGTCTCCCAGGGCTATATTATAGCTGCCGTTTGAGTACCCCAATGCTCTTGTTCCTATTGCTGTGTTACCGCTACCTGTTGTATTTGAATACATGGTGCCAATACCCAGCGTTGTATTGCTTTTGCCTGAAGTGTTATAATATAAAGTTGCAGCACCAACACCTGTATTTTCAATACCGCTTAATGAATCGGTACTGGCACCAAAAGCTGCGTAACTGCCAACAAATGTATTGTAGTTGCCGTAGTTCCTGTACCCGGCGTACGCACCAAGCGTTGTTGTTTCAACCACAAAATTACTTGTAGGGGCACCGTTAGTCATGCCGGATGAATAAACACCGATGGCAGTATTCAGTCTTCCTCCCTTACCCATCATGGCGCCACGACCCACACCTACATTATACATAGCAGAGTCGCCAAACTCAATGGCACCTACCCCGATGGCTGTATTCTGGTCCGGGTTTTTTGCATAGCGTAAAGAGCGCCATCCCAATGAAGTATTATAGCTGCCATGCTTGTCATATTGCATTGCTTCAAATCCAACGGCAGTATTGCAATGATTTTTTACATGACTATACATTGAGAAAGCACCGATGGCGACATTGGCACCGCCAGACGTGTCAGAATACAGGGCACTGGTGCCTAAAGCTGTATTGTTATCTCCAGACTTGTGATTAAGCATAGCGTTAACACCTACTGCAGTGTTCTGATAACTTGCAGTATCGTAAAACATCGCATTCATACCAACAGCTACGTTGTTGTCGCCACGTTTGTGAGTATACATCGCATTTACACCAAGTGCGGTATTTTGAATACTTGTATTGCTAAAACGTAATGCACTTGTTCCGAGTGCTGTATTAGAGTTACCGAAACGATGATTATACATCGCTAAATAACCTATTGCTGTATTGTACATGCTGCCTGTATCATTTCTTAATGCACCGGCGCCCACGCCTGTTTCTCCATAGTAACGTACAAGCCTCAACGCATCATTACCCACAGCTGTATTATCCATCATATAGGTTGGATTGGCCGTATTAAAAGCTTCCTGCATAGCAGAATTTCCAATAGCAGTATTATTATATCCTTCCTTATTCTTATTTAATGAATAGGTTCCCAATGATGTGTTGGCTACGCCTACAGTATTACTATCCTGGCTGTTAAAACCTATTGCAACATTCGGGTAAGGAGCCGCACTATTTGTCAACGCCCTGCTGCCAATAGCCACATGTGCTCCTGTATAGCTGGCTTTTGATAGTGTTCTGTAACCCACGGCCACATTATCGCTACCATAACCAGTAACCATTGATGAATCTCCAATAGCGACATTTCTTTTATATGCAAGATTTGCAGGATCATCTGCATTAAAATAACCCGGACCTACCAATGCCCTGCTGCCTATTGCAACATTCTGGCTACCGGTATTGGCGTAATGGCCAGATTGAAAACCCAGGTAAGTGTTTTCAACCCCCTGGCTTGGGTTCGTTTGCAGGTAATTGTTATACATGCCTGCCTGGTGGCCAATAGCAATGTTACTTCTACGGTTATTAAAATATAAAGATTGATAACCTATACCAATATTTCTTGTTGAGTCATTTGAATACAAAGCCTGGTGGCCGATAGCTATATTATAGCTGGAACTATCATTACTATGTAAAGCCTGGGTACCCAATGCTATGTTGCCTTCGCCCTTCATATTATTTTCCATTGCAGCCGAACCTATAGCAATATTATTGTTACCCTCTTTCACATTTGCCATGCTGCTTTCGCCAACAGCCACGTTTTTAATACCTGTTGTAATAGCTGCAAGAGAATTGATTCCTACAGCTGTATTTAATGAGCCGGTAACAGCAGCGCTGCCTGTCATGGCACGATAGCCTACAGCAGTGTTTCCCTGCCCATTGGTGTTTTTAGCAAGCGTACTGTCTCCATACCCGGTGTTCTGAACAGATGTATTGTCTTTACCAGAGGCTCCACCAATAAAAAAGTTATGTGCTTTAGTATTTAGTTGTCCCATTGGTAAATTATTCTGGCGAAGCATCACAGGTTTATTGTCTGTCGTGCCTATAAAGTTGATGGTGGAATCAGTATTACTGTTACCAATTAATGCCCATGCATTTTTGATATCTGAAGTAGCGAGCCACGACCATTGGGTTCCATTATAATAATGAAAACCTGCACTATCTGGCCCTGTTTGAAAAATGATTAAACCAGTTGCAGGCAATGCAATGGCATTTCTTTGTGCCTTTGTCATTCGGGGAGTTAAAAAACCTTTAGTAGTAGAACTGATGTCCAGCATCGCACTGGTATCAGGTTGATTACCGCTTTCATTGATGGCAATGTTTTGAGATTGAGCTGAAAACATTAGCAGGGTTCCCAGGATCGCTGTAAAGATTTGTTTCATGGCTTTGTTTTATGCTGTAAAAGTGAAAAGAGTTGATGGCCGAAAAAATCTTTAGAGGTTTATATGGGGTGATTTTAAAATGAACCGTGGTAGTTTTAAAATGAAGCGCTGTTAAAGTTTAGCGTGCCTAACAGCAACGGTTGAGCAGGAAAATTTAAGTAAATGAGAGTAATCCGTTTAGTAAACGGTAGCTTATATTGTTGATGCGGCTTTATGGCAGTGCTTTGTAATCTTCCGGAGTGTCAATATCTGTGGCACCAGCAGGAAATTCAACCGATGCCACATCATCATCAAATTGCTGTATAATTCTTTTTGCGCCGCTTTGGCCACTTAATGTGAGAAGCTGTCCAAAGTATTTTCTATTGAACAACACCGGCGTGCCCAGCGTGTCGCTATAAGCTGACGCAATAATACCCTTGCCTTTTTGGTTAGCCGTTTCAATTAGATCATTTAATAACGAAGAGGAAATAAATGGCTGATCACAAACAAGTATCAATACAGCTTCTGTATTTTTATAATTGGACTGTATATATTCTATACCTGCTCTGATGGATGAGCCCATACCTTCTTCCCATTTTTTATTCTCTATCAATGGAATTTTTTTCGAAGCAAGTATTGGTTGCAGCAGGGAATGACAGGAACCTGTTACCACGAGTAACTGCACACTGTTCAGTTCTTTTATTTCATCAACTATATGTTGCAGAAAGGTTTTGTCGTTATATGGTAATAACATTTTTGGTTTACCCATTCTTGATGAACTGCCAGCCGCCAGCAATAAACAAACTATCATAATAAGGATGATTATTCAGCTATAAAAGAAGCGTTGATATGATGTTCGTGGATAAAGCCTTTTTTATTTCGCAGGGTTGCACCATCTCTTTTTGATAATACTGCTTTTATTTCGGCGATTACGGAAAGCGCAATTTCTTCTGCCGTTTCTGCGCCGATATCAAAACCAATAGGACCATATATTTTTTCTTTCTGCACATCGCTTAATTCGATCGCCTCTTGTTGCAATTCAGCAAACATTTTTTCCAGTTTCTTCTTTGGGCCAAGCACACCAATATAGTTACTGTTTGAACTTGCCAGTTCTTTCAACATGGCAATATCATAATTATAGTTGTGGCTCATTAATACAAAAACCGTTTGGTCGGTGACATGGAGTTGTTGTATAGATTCAGCAGGTTTGGCAACAATAATTTTCTTTACCGTTGGAAAACGCTTTGCATTTGCATGTGTTTTCCTGCCGTCCACTATTGTTACATGCCAGCCTAATACAGCTGCCATGTGTACTAAAGGAAAAGCATCATTGCCTGCGCCTGCTATTATTAATTCTACTGGTGGTTTTATTAATTCAATAAATCCTGTTACAATTTGTCCATCGTCTGACAAATAATTTTTCATTGCAGAATGATTCGTTGCCAATACTTCCTGTATGTCCTGTATAACAATACCATGTAGCTTTTCTACTTCTATCTCTCCAAAATGATCCTCCCCAATAGAAAGCAGGCATGTTCCAGGCTGTATCATGTTGTTATTGAGTGAAAATAATGTTACCAATCCGGAGTTATATTCCTGTGCTGTTGCTCTTTCCAGCAATGAAAGTGGATTATTTTCTTTTGATGGATCAATGGGCTCAAATAAAATATGTACAATACCATTGCAACCAAGTTGTATGCCGATGGTATTATCTTCTTCATCCATGCTGTTGTAAGTAACCAGTTTGTTTTGCTGCTGGTTGATGGCTAACAAAGCTTTTCTTAAAGCATCACCTTCAAGACAACCGCCACTGATAGCGCCTGTTAGTTCACCATCTTCTGTCACCAGCATTCTTGCACCGGGCCGGCGGTAAGAGGAACCTTCTACATGCACAACAGTTGCCAACGCAGTTCTTTTATTTTGCTGCTGTGCTTGTTTGAATGCACGGATTATATCTTCTATCTCTTTCATATTTTTTTAAACTGCTAAGAAGACAACCTTTGCGTCTTGGTGCCTTTTGCGGTCATCTATTATTTGTTTGGTAAATATGCTCCATTATCGATCCACAACTTAAACTGCTTTACAAACTCTGCATGGGATAAAGGCGGCAATGTTCTTCCTTCACCAGGATTCCATCCCCATAAAACCAGTGCATCACTGGAAATATGTTTTACTAATTCTGCGATTGTCTTATTGCCATTTGTTTTGGTATTGAGTAATTGGGCGGCTAATTGTCTTTGTGTTCTTCCCTGGAAAACCATTTTCATATTGGCTGGAGGTAAATGCCAAACCGCATTTCCCGGTGGCATGTTGAGGCCGGAAGTATTTTCCGGTTGATGGCAGTTGGTGCATTTTAAAGCATAGAGGCCTTTGCCATCTTTGCCCCGTTTTATATTTTGGGTATGTAACACACTTTTATCACCCTGTAATGGCACATCGCCTGATGGATGACAGTTCATACAGCGTGGACTCATCAGTACTTTATATACTTCGCCAAATGCTTTTTTAGATAAAAGGCTATCCTTTGCTGCATGTGCATTGGTGGCAATATCATTTTCATTTTTAAATGAAGATGATGCCAACGCAATGACAACTATGATAGAAGCAACCCAAAAAGTTTTTTGCTGCAGCAGTTGAGAAAAATATCTTTTAATCATAACAACAGTTGATATAATTTGAAATGATCTTTTTATTGCTGAACAGCATTGTTGCGGTACAAGAGTGCGACCTTTCGGCTACGCTCAAGGTAAACTCCACACTGTTCTATTCATGATCTAAAGCCTGTATAATAATTGTTTTTTTGCACAACAACCGCCGTCAGAGTTTATCCCGAAAGCTTTCGGGACTGACAGGATTGGTTATGCTTTAAAATTCATTTCGCCGAAAGGCATTTGCAACACACGCTTACCAGTAGCCGCAAAAATGGCGTTGGCTACTGCAGGCGCTGTTGGCGGAAAACCCGGCTCACCCACACCGCCCATTTCGCCTCCGGTATCAGCAATATGAACATCAATTACTGCTGGTGATTCATGCAACCGAAGCACACGGTATGTATGAAAATTCGTTTGCTGTACTTCGCCGTTTTTAAAAGTTACCTCACCGTACATACAGGCCGAGAGTGCATAATTTACACAGCTTTCGATCTGCATCACAACACCATCAGGATTTACAGCAAGACCGCAATCAATAGCAGCAGTTACTTTATGCACTTTCACTTTGCCGTTATCAATGGAAACTTCTGCCACCTGCGCTACATAACTTTTAAATGACTCATGTACTGCAATACCAAGAAAATGTCCTTTAGATAAAGGCTTACCCCAGCCTGCTTTTTCAGCCGCAAGATTTAAAGCCGCTAAATGCCGTGGGTGATCTTTCTTTCCAGCACAGTGGGATCCGAAGCTTGGAATTCACGTGACTTGAAGTCGCGGC
>JADMIO011347070.1_pt1 | contig 15753 bp, 12 predicted proteins | sample 8958161 | NCBI WGS metagenome assembly JADMIO01 (sample SAMN16585339, study PRJNA669376) | soil metagenome | isolation source: Crop rotation soil | place: USA: Cullars Rotation, Alabama | collected 2011
CCGCGACTTCAAGTCACGTGAATTCCAAGCTTCGGATCCCACTGTGCTGGAAAGAACTCTCGCCGCCAATCAAACCGCGTCCGATGCCGACCCCGGCGACCCAACCCGTGCCCGCCGCGAACCTGGTGACCAAAGCAGCCGACTTTCCACCGCGTGTTGTGCCAACCAATTTGCCCAGGACCGAGCCGGCGACGAATCCTATTTCTGTAGCGACGCCCCCAAAAACCAGCCCGCCGCTTGTCATCGCCGACAATCCACCTCAGCCCAAGCCAGCGGAGGCGCCGGTTAAGGTCGAAGTCGTTAGGGTTCAAGAAGCCCCGGTCGTGAAACCGGCGCAGGATGTCGTAGCTGCTCCCCAGCCTGCGACTGCTCCCGGGGCAGAACCGATAACGGTTCCGCAACGTTCAAATGCTCTCGGGCTTGAAACCAATGTTGAGAAGCGCGGATTTCTTCAGCGAATAAGCCCGGCCAATTTTTTTCGCCGGGACAGCAAAACCACGACAACGATTACGCCGCTAAATTCAACGACCGGTTCCACCGTCGACGGGACTGGAAAGGTTGCCGTTGCAAGCTCGAAACCCGAAGTGCCACCGCCGCCGGCAGGAATAGAACCATCACCGGTTTCACCGCCAGTGTTTAACCGCTACGTTTATCGCTCTCCCACGAAACCAGCGGCGGGAAACCGTAGTGAAGCGGCGGTGTCATTTGCGCAAGGAGCGCAAGCGCAACGCGATCATAGTTTGACGTCCGCGGTGGCGGCGTATCGTGCCGCTACGAAGGCTGACCCGTCTTTCTTTGAGGCGTGGTATAATCTCGGGTTGGCGGAATTTGAGGTTGGAGATTTGCCGCAATCTCTGCTCGCTTATGAAGAGGCGCTGGCGACAACACCCGATTCAGCGAACGCGCGTTACAATTTTGCGGTTGCGCTCAAAGAAGCAAATTTCCCACTGGACGCCGCGCAAGAACTGAAGACACTCCTGACCGCGCATCCGGAAGAGGCGCGTGCCCACTTATCGCTCGCCAATTTGTACGCACAGCAACTGAATCAACCTTCGTTGGCGCGGCCGCATTACCTGAAAGTGCTGGCGATTGATCCACGTCACGCGCAAGCCACAGCCATTCGTTATTGGCTGGCTGAGAATCCCAAGTGACGTCGTCGGAACCGGCGACACTCCTGATAAAGTGTTGGTAATTGGCAGGGAAGCCGCTAGCATCACCGGTGTTGAGAGGATAAAAACGAAGAACCATGAACGCAGGCAATAAATTTCCGGTGAACTGGTTTGACCTCCTGGTCGTCGCCCTTTTGGTGGTTGGAGTGTTCCGCGGGCGCAAGCGGGGCATGTCTCTCGAGTTGCTGGATTTGATTCAATGGCTGGTCATTATTTTCGCTGGCGCGTTCCTTTACAAACCCATCGGGGAAATGTTCGCGCAGATGACGTCCACCGGGATGTTGTTTTCCTACCTCTTTGTCTATGTCTGGATCGCAGTGGCCACAAAAATTCTGTTCATCATTATCAAGCAGACCATCGGCGCCAGGCTGGTTGGCAGTGATTTATTCGGCGGCGCGGAATATTACCTGGCCATGGTGGCCGGTCTGCTGCGATTTGGCTGCATGGTGATGATGTCGCTGGCATTGCTCAATGCGCGGTATTTCAGCCCAGCGGAAATAGCGGCGGATGAAAAAATGAAAAAGGAAGTGTATGGCAGTGATTTCTTTCCCGGCCTCAGCACATTGCAAAATGAGGTTTTTGAAAACTCGCTCTCAGGCAGTTTTGTGAAAAAGCAAGTCGAGGTCATGCTCATCAAGCCCACGCCCCCCAGGCAGGGCGGATATAAACTGAAAGAATTCAACCCGTCGTGACGACTTGATGCGACCGGGTGACGGTCGCTTTCCCCAATGGCCGGCCTGTTTTCCTCCGCGACCCTTGAACAAGTCCGCTCCGCCAGTGACATCGTTGACGTCGTCGGATCGTACGTGCCGCTCAAACGCGCCGGGGCGAACTTTGTCGCCCTTTGCCCCTTTCACCGTGAAAAATCCCCCAGCTTCAACGTCAACCCGCACAAGCAGATTTTTCATTGTTTCGGCTGCCATAAAGGCGGCGACGTGTTCACTTTCGTAAAAGAGTTCGAGAGCATCGATTTTCCCGAAGCGGTGAAGCGACTGGCCGAACGCGCCAGGATCCCGTTGGATTTTGAAAAGACTCCGGGCCAACAACAATCCCGCCACGTCAAGGAGACGCTGCTGCAAATCCATGAGCAAATTACGCAACGCTGGCAGCATGCGCTTGCCAACGATGCTGCTGGACAAATTGCCCGCGACTATCTGGCCAAACGCGGCGTATCTGATGAAGCGACCAAATTATTTCGCGTTGGCTATGCGCCCGAAGCATGGGACGACACCGTTAATTGGGCCAAGAGCAAGAATTACGAGTTACCGGTGATGGAACAGGCCGGGCTGATTATTCAGAAGGTAAGTGACCGAGGTCAGAGATCCAACGCCGACACTCCGACTTCTGACCTCCGGCATTATTACGATCGTTTCCGAGGGCGCCTGATCTTTCCGATCTGCGACGAGCAGGGGAGAGTAGTCGGGTTTAGCGGTCGGGTGTTGTCGGGCGATGAAAAAACCGCCAAGTACGTTAACTCACCGGAGACGCCGATTTTCACTAAAGGGAAGGTGCTTTTTGCTCTCGATAAAGCAAAGAGGGCGATACTCGATGCGGGTTGCGCGGTGGTTTGCGAAGGCCAATTGGATACAATTTCGTGCCACGCGAAAGGGGTAAAACATGTGGTTGCACCCCAAGGAACAGCATTAACAGCGCAACATGTAGCAATTCTACAAAGATACACCAGTGACATAGTTTTGTGCTTCGACGGTGATAACGCTGGTCGCAAAGCCGCGGCGAGAGGATTTGACGAACTCGTCAAGTTGAAAGTTCCATTTCGCGTTGCTGAGATACCGCCGCCTGATGATCCTGATAGCTTCTTGAAGAAATTTGGCGTGGAGGCGTTCTTCGACCTGCTCGTACGATCCCGCGACTTTTTCGAATGGTATCTCGATTATCTCAGCCAGTTAAACGACATCACAAGTGATCGAGGAAGGATTGCAATCATTCGGGGAATGGCGGAGGTCCTTAATCATCCTGAGAACTTGATGTTAACTGATACATACGCGCAAAAAACCGCGCTCCGTCTGGCGGTCTCTCCGGAGTCCGTGCGTGCGGAGTTTAAGAAAGTGTCGCGTCCCACGATGACCAAGGAAGTGCCGGAACAAACTCCGGTTGCCGATGAAGTCGCGCCTCGTCCTTCATTGCAAGAATTTTGGTTGCTGAAGCTGATGTTGCTTTCCGATGATCACATTGACTGGATAGCAACTCATTTGAACCTGGATTGGCTGACGCACCCGGTGGTGCGACAGGTGGTGTCAATGCGGTTGGCGGCGCATCGCGATAACACCTGGCAGGGTGTGGCCGCTTTGCTGGCAAACTTGGAGAGCGAAGACGCCCGCAGTCTGGTCACCGAAGCTTCAACGGACGATCGCTCGATTCCGAACCCTGAACAGCAGTTAAAGGATGTGCTGTTGCGCTTGCGCAATCAGTTCGTCGACCGTCAATTAACGGCGCTGATCCATCGCGCGAGCCAGCCGGAGTTGCCCGAAGCAGATCAACATGAATCGTTGCGTCGGCAGGCGGAACTGCGGCAATTGAAGCGCCAACCATTACAGCCGTTCATCAAGCAAGACATGACGGCGGGTGCTGGTTAGTTCGCTTACCAAAAAAAATATCGGATAGAGCGGACTGCAGCAAACAACCGCCCAATCTGTCAGCTTCAACTAGACTTCCAAGAGTGGCAGCCAACATTTCTTAAATCAACTCCGTCTGCTTCTCCGGATTGCCTTTCAAGTTGCGCTTTGGAGAAGGGTTTCATGTACGGCGGCCCGCCCACGCGCTCTTTGTCGTTCAACGAACCCTTCAGTCGTCAGAGTTTGGATTTTTGGATAATCCTTGTCGTGCCAGAGTTTGAACCCCTCCGGTGAGGCATTACGGACTCCTTAGCCGATAAAACTGGTTTCCGCTGGTAGCGCTGTTGGTGACGCTGTACTGGCTTCCTACGATCGTGAGATTGCCGGGCGCGTTCGACCAAGTAGCCGAACTGAGATCGGTCCTGGCCTCCAGCGTGAAGCCGCTGTCATTGGTGGACCATGAGAGCACCACGTTGTCGGCACTTAGCGCGATGCTCAACAACGGCAGGATCAGCTCATAGGCGCCGATGTCCACGTGCGCGCTCGACTTGCGTGGGCGTCCGCGCTGGTCGGTCGTAAGCGAATTGGTGATCGAGTCAGCACCCGCGTCAATTGCCTGGCTGCCGGGCAGCAGTGCCATGGTGAAGGTCGGGCCGCCATTGTCTTTCAAGGGTCCGAGCAAAGGATTCAGAGGTAATGCAACAGACCCGACCCAATCGCTGGCGATCCAGCCGCTGCTAAAATTGGTCTTGCCGATGAAGTTGTGGCCTTGGCTGTTCACGGCCCCGTAAACGTCGGGGTAGGCACCGCCATCAATGTTGCCGGCGATTATAGTGTTGATGGATTTAAAATTTCCCCCGTTGTTGATGACGCCGCCGGCGCCAAAAGCGCTATTGCTCGAAACGGTGCAATTAGTGAGCGTCAAGGTTTCGAGATAGGCATAAATGCCCCCTCCGTACTGCGGGGCGCTATTGCTGAAAACCGTGCAGTTGTTGAGGATTACGGTGTCGGTCTCACCAAAGATACCGCCTCCATCGAATTGGCATTGATTGCCAGAAAACGTGCAGTTGTTGGCGGTCAGGGTGCCACTTTCGTCAAAGAGGCCGCCGCCATCATAGGCGGTATTTCCGGAGAGACTGCAGTTGTTGAGCGTCAGTGTCCCGCCGTTGTAGATGCCCCCGCCGTTCCCGTCAGTGCTGTTACCGGAGATGATACAATCGTTTACGCTCAGCGTCCCCGAACTGTATATGCCGCCCCCGTACGGATTGGCCTTTCCATTGGCAACCGTCAAGCCGGAGAGGGTGACCGTCGCGCTGGTGCCAACTGCGAACACGCGGTTGCTGTGGTTGCCGCTGATGGTCAGAAGATTCGCTCCCGGACCGCCGATCGTCAGATTGCTGACAAGATTCAATTGACCATTGGTCAGCGTGATGGTTCCGCTCACCGAGAAATTAATCGTGTCCCCCGACGCCGAGGCGGCGATGGTGTCGCGCAATGATCCCGCGCCCTGGTTGAGGAGATTGGTCACCGTGCGCGTGGTTGCCTCGGCCGTCTGTGCGCACAGGACGGAGGCCAGTGTAAGCAGGAGGTATTTGAATTTCATAGTTCGTGTGACCAACCAAGTTCCGCAAACCGTTGAATGATCGCCAGAATTGCCGGCCGTTGGCCTACGAACCAGAAATGGTGATGACGGCGATAACCTTAATATTCAAGGGCGAGTTGACAAGCAAAATGTCGGCAAAATCCTGACGCTTTTGGCTCTGGTTTCAGCAGCCATTTGAGATTGTCGCCGAACAGGAGGGGGTTCATTCGCTCTTGGATTTAACAGGCGAGCGAGCGGTCGACGAGAAGGAAATAGTTCCAATTCCTGCGTTCCGCAATTGCTCTTGCGACGCTTTTTGCGCCAGTTATCATCGCTTCCATGGAACTCGTCATCATGCTGCTGGTAGCAGGCGCGTTGCTGTTGCTGCTGGAAACAGTGCTGCCGGGTATGATCGCGGGTATTATTGGCATGCTCTGCCTGATCGCTGCGATCGTCGTCGGTTACGACCGGCTCGGAGTGCCGGCGGGCCACTGGGTTCTGTTGGGCGTTCTGTGCGGGCTCATCATTGGCACGATTGTTTGGCTGAAATATTTTCCTACGAGCCGATTGGCGCGGCCTTTCGTTTCAAAGAGCACCGTAGGAGACATCGGTACCGAGCGGCCGGAGTTGCTGGATCAAGCCGGTAAGGCCCTGACTCATTTGCGTCCCTCCGGCACGGCGATTATCAACGGGAAGCGAGTGGACGTCGTAACGGAAGGCATGATGATCGAGCGTGGCAAGCCGATCAAGGTAGTGGCAATCGAAGGTCTGCGAGTGATCGTGCGCGAAACTTAACCAAGAACAAACTCAACTATTCTATGAACAACTTTCCAATTCTGGTCGCCGAAATTCCGGGAAAACTCATTATCGGAGGGATCATCCTGGTTATCGCACTGGGGATCCTCATTTGGGCCTTCAACTTCTTGAGCATCTTCATCCGTGCGGCAGTTTCCGGCGCACCCGTGGGCTTCTTTGAACTGATCGCGCTCAGTTTGCGCAAAGTTCCCGTTGGCATGGTCGTGGACAGCCGCATCACGGCGGTGAAGTCGGGTTTGCAAGTTACGATTGATGATCTTTCCACTCACTATCTGGCCGGTGGCAATGTGGAAATGGTCGTGCTCGCGCTGATTGCCGCCAAGAAAGCCAGCATTCACCTTGAATTTGACCGCGCGTGCGCAATCGACCTCGCCACCAAGGGCACGGGAAAGACAGTGCTCGAAGCGGTAAAGACTTCCGTGAATCCCAAGGTGATCGACTGCCCGAATCCCACTTCTGGCCGCGCCACGATTGACGGCGTCGCCAAGGACGGCATCGTCGTCAAAGCAAAGGCGCGCGTGACTGTGCGCACCAACCTCGACCGCTTCGTCGGCGGTGCGACCGAGGAAACCATCATCGCGCGTGTTGGTGAAGGCATTGTCACAACCATTGGCTCATCGGACAGTTATAAGATTGTTCTCGAAAACCCCGACCGTATCTCGAAGACGGTGCTCGACAAAGCGCTCGATTCAAACACGGCGTTTGAAATCCTTTCGATTGACATCGCCGACGTGGACGTCGGGGAGAACATCGGCGCCAAATTGCAGGCCGAACAAGCTGAAGCCAATAAACTGATCGCGCAGGCGCAAGCGGAAGTGCGCCGCGCCGCGGCCGTGGCCACGGAACAGGAAATGATCGCGCGCGTTGCGGAAATGCGCTCACGCGTCGTGGAAGCCGAGGCTCAAGTGCCGCTGGCGATGGCCGAAGCGTTTCGCCAGGGTAACCTCGGAGTTATGGATTATTATCGGATGAAAAACATTCAGGCCGATACCGGTATGCGCGAAGGGATCGCTGGGACGGGAAGTCCGGAGAAAAAGTAAACGAACTGTTATGGACTTGATTGCGCCAAATGGCCGGGGACGCAGCAGTCACTTCTCCCTCTCTTCCATCGAATGGAGGAGAGGGCTGGGGAGAGGAGGCGCTTTTTACCTGAATACCCCTCTCTCTCGCTCTCTCCCCGCTCCCCCCTCGCGGGGAGAGAATTCTCCCAACCAAAGTTCGCGCTTTGAACCCCTGAAGCGTAGCCGCCGACGTGAGGAGGCGGAAGTGGCTCAATTCCCACAAGATCCGCCTCCTCACCTCGGCGGCTACGAACGAGAGGTTCATGGGAAGCTTCGACCTCCGTCTTTGAGCGCGGATCGGGGCCATGAACCGGACTGGCAGGTTCTGGGAGCGCCGACATCCTGCCGGCCCTTCCAGGGAGGTTTGTGGTTCATGGAAAGAGGGACAATATGAGGCCCTGCTTCCGCCTGCGGGCGTGGGTTCGCTTAGGGGAATCAAGTGCGTAGCACCTTATGGAGATAGTTCCAGCCATTCCAATGATCAGCCCACTTATTGCATCCATGTTAGCCGCTTTCGATTCTTTTTGGGTAATTCTAGCGGTCGGCATCGGTTCGGCTATTTACAATTGGCTGCAAAAACAAAATGCGCCGGACAATGATCGAGCATCACAATCCCGGACCGACCAGCCGCGTCCTGGACAAGCCCGGCCAAATCAGCCCGCCCAGCGTCAAACCAAGTCGGTGAGTTGGGAAGAAGAGCTGCGGCGTCTTTTGGAAGGCGATGCGCCACCCACACCACCGCCCCCTCCACGGGTTGTGATTGTTGAAAAACAACGTCCTCCGTCTATTCCGACACCTGTCAAAGTCAGAACCATTGTCGAACAACCGTCGCCTGCGCCTGCGCGTCCGTTGGCTACGCTCACGGAATCGGCTTCGGCTACTCAGCGAGTCGAGCAACTCAATAAAAAAGTTGAGGCTCATCTCGGACAGGTTGGCTCAATGGCCGAAGCTACTTTTGCCTTTCAAAAAGCCAGCGGACTGGATGTGGCCGTTGCGGAACGCTTGAGCAAAGTGACCGGACATCCTGCGGCGCAGGCGGCGATGGTTAAGCGAAAGGCCGTCTCGCCTGAAGTCGCTCAGGCCGTTTCTCTCTTTCGCAGTCCGCGCACAGCGCGTCAGGCGATCATCGCATCCTTGATTCTGGGTCCGCCTCGAGGTCTGGAAGACCAATCTGTTTGATTCTTGGTCTGAACATTACTGGCGCAGAATCAAAAAGCGCAGTTCCGTATAGGAACTGCGCTTCTTTTGTGATTCAGAGATAACTACTTTGCGCCCTGATCGATCCAGGCGCGGATCAATCCAATCTGATCCTTGGTCAGCGGCGGAATCTTGTCCTTATTATCCGGAGGCGGCATGAAGTCATCCTCGTCGCCAATGTGGGCGATATTGTGGACGAGCGTGCTCTCTGCGCTCTTGCCAGGAATAATGTCCGGTCCATTCTCTCCGCCTTTTATCGCGGCTGCCAGACTGTCAAGGCGAAGCTTGCTCTTCTGTTTTTCCGCCCCGTGACATTTGGTGCAGGATTTTTCGAAGATCGGTTTGATGTCTTTGGCATAGGTCACCCCTTGCTTGTCAGAAGGAGGCGGTAGTTTGCTCACATCGACTTTTTTTTCCGCAGCCGTTGCCGCCAAGGCCAGGCCGAAAGCCGTTACCGTAATAAGAATCAGATTTGAATTTCGTTTCGACATAAATGTTAGCGTTTGATTTTCGGACATACTTTCTTAAGACGGAATGAACGTCAAAAAGATTCAGTTAAATCTGGGATACTTTTTCCCACCGGTTGGTTTTGGCTGATTTCAAGACCGCATCGCAAACATACTGGGTTTCCAGTGCGTCGCGGAACGTCGGGCTGGCCGGTTTCTTGGTTCCCAGGCCATTCAGAAAATCCGCCACTTGATGAACAAAGGTATGTTCGTAGCCGATTTGCAGGCCTGGCACCCACCAGTTAGCCATATACGGATGGTCGCTGTCCGTGACATGGATCGAGCGCCAGCCGCGCACACGGCCCTCGTCGCGATGATCGAAGTATTGCAACCGATGCAAATCGTGCAGATCCCAAAAGATGGAAGCGTGTTCGCCGTTAATCTCAAAAGTGTAGAGCGCTTTGTGGCCGCGCGCGTAACGAGTCGATTCAAATGTGGCGAGCGAACCATTGCTAAACCTCGCGAGAAAGGCGCAGGCGTCGTCGATGCCGACCTTTTCCACTTTGCCAGTCAACGTGTGTTTGCGTTTCTTGATGAACGTTTCGGTCATGGCATTCACCGTGTCGATGCTGCCGTTCAGCCACAAAGCGGTGTCGATACAATGCGCGAGCAGGTCGCCGGTGACGCCGCTGCCGGCGACTTTAACATCCAATCGCCATAGGCCGGCGCCGCCTTGAGGGAGGTCCTTGGAAATCGTCCAGTCTTGAAGGAACTTTGCGCGATAATGAAAGATTCGACCCAACCTGCCTTCATCGATCAATTGTTTGGCCAGGGTCACCGCGGGTACGCGACGATAATTGTACCAAACCATGTTGGGTACTTTGGCTTTCTCGATGACCTTGACCATCTGTTCGCCTTCTTTGCCATCCATCGAGAGCGGCTTCTCGCACATGATCATCTTGCCGGCTTTGGCGGCGGCAATGGCAATCTCGGCGTGAGTGTTGTTCGGGCTGCAAATGTCGATCAGATCAATATCGGGGCGTTCGATAAGTCGCCGCCAATCAGTCTCGACCGATTCCCAGCCCCACTTTGTGGCGAAGGGGCGCGCCTTCTGTTCGTCGCGCGCGCAAACAGCTTTGAGCACGGGTTGGTAGGGAAGGTCGAAGAAGTTGTTGACCTTGCGAAAAGCGTTTGAGTGTGTGCGGCCCATGAAGCCGTAACCGATGAGTCCAACATTTAATTTTTTCATAATGATCCGCGGAAGTTCCTAGATGATTTTGAAATCGGAATCAATGCTCATTCAATGCCCCGGAAGCATTTTTGCCGGAGCGTCGGAGCATGGCGTTTCTTGCTGGCCCGATCTGCCTTTGCCGAATCGAAGGGGGGAGTGAGGTTGCAGCGGCAGTGTAAGAAGTCTTACACCGTTGTAAAACATTCCGCCGGTCCCGTCTCGTCTATTTGCTGACCTCAGCGACGCCCGGCGTGTTCCCGTAATCGGTGTAGGTCACACTGACGCGGTCATTTGAAGAAGCACTATTGTTATGTGAGGCCGTGCTTAGGCCCACATACATCGTGCGCGGGAACGCCGGTCCGCCGAGCACTGTCGCAGCCAGTTCCCAACCATTAGTGCCCACGGGGAAGTCGCGGTGCACGTTGCTGTTCCAGTAGTAAGTTTTGAACTTGTCGCCTTGCCGTTGAACGCGCAGCCAGAGCTTGGGATAGGTGCAGGCGTTGTCAGCAATCGTGCCCGGCTGGTCCTCTGTGTCCCCATCCTGGGTTAAGCGGGCGATTCCTTCGAGTTGTCCGCTTCGGGCCGAGTTCGTAGGCAGAGCGTTGATCTGGATGTTCGGACTTCCAGGAGTCAGATTCGCGCGAGCCATGAGCGCACCTTTGGGCGAGTCCTGGTTCGCTGGGTCCGTTGCCGAAAGGCTGACGATCCGCACGCGAACATCGAAGTCGCCCGTCACTTGCTGGAATGCGTAAGTAAACGAATCGGAGGTCTCCCAAGTGTCCCCGCCGCCCGCAGTGATCGTGACAGTAGAATCGATGTTGGTCTTCACGACGGCCTTCACCGGATTGTTGATATTGGTCACGGTAAGCCCCCAGGCAATTTCGCCTCCGGTTTCGGCCTTGGCTACAGTGCCGCCGCAGAAGCAGACAGACCATAAGAGAATGTTCAGGAAACAATGACGAATCGTCCGGTTCAAATTCATAAAGCTACTCACCTCGCATGTTGTTTCAGATGTCCGTGGAAGATCCGTCGTCGAGCCGTAATAGTAACGACCGGTTCGGGATTGAAGCATGTACACCGACGCCGCCATAGTATTTGTTGGATGGTGCCAGCGACTGGATTTGAACCAGTGACCAACGGCTTATGAGTCCGCTGCTCTACCACTGAGCTACGCTGGCGACCGCTGGTAAAGCTATTCTCCTGATAACATTGGTCAATGGAAAAACAGCCGAATTCGGTCGGCCACCTCCCGTGTCGGGGCTGCTCCCTGAACGGGAGTGCGCCCGTCCCGGGCGCAGCAACGTCCAAAGCATTCACGTGGATCAGCATCGCGGACACAGATCCAATCTCGGATGCTGCTGCGCCCGCAGCGTCGAGATTCGCCCGGAGGAAGGAGGTAAATTGACGATTGAGATTGAAGATTTTTTCCTGGTCAGGTCAGATCGCGGGCATTATGAAAATCCCCTCCGGAATCGCGGCGTTTTTGCTGGTGGTAGCTATCAATTGCTCGGCTGATGTTGTTATTTGGAAACAGACAATCAACGCGACCAAATCCGGAAACGGATTCCTGCTCCGTTCAACCGTTACGGGCTTCGCCGTTTTGGACGCCCAAACTGGCGATATTACCATTATCAATGTGTGGAAGACCCGTGGTCGATTTCAAGTGGAGCCGCAACCCAATGCCATTTTGAACTACGTCACCCTCCCAGGACTCAACCGTGAAATCATGGTCGTTGCGAATCCGGGAAGAGGAATCGGCACGGCCACCGCCAAGGGTAACGCGCGGAATGTCGATATCGGAAATGGATTAACCTACTGGATAGCATCTTTCCTGACAGTTCGCGGTACGGACTTGTATACGGATACCGACAATCAAAATTATTTTGAGGAGTTCACTGGTTCGTTCAGTTTTGATTCCGTGGACACCAAGGCCGCAAATTCACAAAATCTCAGTTTTAACGATACGATTGCTGCTGTGGTTAATTATCTTACGGACTTGGGCTACGTGGAGGAGTGAATGTTCGAAAGCGACGAACACTTTTCGCCGGGCGCTTCCCGGACACTACCCCGGAGCGCGGGCGGTCCCTCGCCCGCAGCGCTCCCGCCCGCGGGAGGATGCCCGGAGTTTCCATCGATCCCTGTGGCTATTCGGGCGCTGCGACCGGGGACCGGCCGCGCTCCGTCGGAGGCCGTGTCAGGATGCGGCCCTTTTGCCCGGCAAACGAACAACGATATGAGTCGTCGTTTCACCGTCCTTCTCGCCGTGGGATTGATTGCCGTAAGCACCTCGGTGTGCTGTGTCGCTGAAGCTGCTCAGAGACCCAACATCCTGCTCATTCTGGCCGATGACCTCGGTTATTCGGACTTGGGTTGTTATGGAAGTGAGATCCATACACCCAATCTCGATGCGCTGGCGAAACGCGGCCTGCGCTTCACGCAGTTTGATAATACCGCCCGCTGCTGGCCATCGCGCGCAGCGTTGATGACTGGCTATTATGCACAACAGGTCCACCGCGATGCACTGCCCGGCCTGGGCGGCGGCGGTGCAGGCATCCGACAAAGTTGGGCGCGATTGTTGCCCGACTTCCTCCGTCCTCTCGGCTACCATAATTATCATTCGGGCAAGTGGCATCTCGATGGAAAAGCGTTGGAGAACGGCTTCGACCACTCGTACCGCTTGGACGACCAGGACCGACACTTCTCGCCTCGCATCCATTTTGAAGAAGACGTGAAACTAGCGCCCGTTGAACCCGGGAGCGGTTTCTATTCCACCATCGCGATTGCCGACCATGCGATCAAGTGTCTCAAGGAGCACGCTGCGCAATTTCCCGACCGGCCTTTTTTTCATTACCTCGCGTTCACCGTGCCGCACTTTCCGATTCAAGCGCTGCCGAAAGACATTGCGAAATATCGCAATACCTACGTCGAGGGTTGGGATGTGTTGCGCGAAAATCGGTGGAAGCGCATGAAGCGGATGGGCATTTTGAACGCCGCATTGTCGCCGCTGGATCCGATGACCAAACCTTCGGGGAATCTGTCCGAGGCGGCGCTGCTGGAACGAATCGGTCCTGGCGAAGTGGCGCGTGCCGTGCCTTGGAAGGAACTCTCGCCTGAACAACAAAAGTTTCAGGCTGCGAAGATGGCGGTGCATGCCGCAATGATTGATCGCATGGACCAAGAAATTGGCCGCGTGCTCGAGCAGCTTCGCGCGATCAAGGCTTTCGACAACACGATCATCCTTTTCCTGTCCGACAACGGCGCCAGCGCCGAACAAATCATTCGCGGTGATGGCCATGATCCTTCTGCGCCCATCGGTTCGGCAAAATCATTTTTGGGAATTGGACCCGGCTGGTCCACGGCAGCAAATACGCCGCTTCGACTGCACAAGATATGGGTGCACGAAGGCGGCATTTCAACGCCGCTAATCGTGCATTGGACCGAAGGAATCAAAGCGCACGGTGAATTGCGGATGAATCCGGGTCACCTTATTGATCTCGCGCCGACGCTCTTGGAACTCGCTGGCGGGAATAAACCCGACACTTGGAACGGCCAACCGATTCCGCCGGCCCCAGGTCATAGTCTGGTTCCCGTTTTCCGCAAAGACGGCACGGTTGGACATGAATACTTCTGGTGGCTTCATGAGGGCAATCGCGCCATCCGGATCGGCGATTGGAAACTCGTCTCAAAAGGGAAGGATGGGCCATGGGAACTTTACAATCTGGCGCGCGACCGCAGCGAAACCGTGAACCTCGCCGCGAAAATGCCGGAAAAGGTTCACGAACTCGACCAGGCGTGGCAGCAACACCTTCAGGAATTCAGCACGCTGGCAGCTCAAGACGCGCCGCCGAATAAGGAAATCGGGAAGCAGGCTGAAAAACCGTGATGTTTTGCGTCGCACTTAGCCAAGGTAGCCGCCGCGCTTGTCCAAGAAGAAAACTCCCTGGACCTTCAAAACGATTGGTCGCGATAGTCCGTTATGCTATGTTCGCGCAAGTCTCATGCGGAGGAAATCATCTCTCAAAAGGTTATGTCCGATTCTCATGCTGTTGGCGTACGTGCAGTCTGGGTTGACTCAGCCGACAACGTTGACGGTATCTAATAACGTCAACATCAGCATGGAGTCCGGCAACAACGCGGAGCAAACCATTGCCATCAACCCGCAGAATCCGCTGAATTTGTTCGCTGACGACACCTGGTCGGTGGTAGGCCGCTACAGCCTCGACGGCGGGCTGACGTGGACCACCAGCGACGTGTCGGCGTTGGGGACTTCGGACGGCGACGTTTCGAGTGCCTTCGATGATTATGGAAACCTTTTCCTCGCCCAGTTCAGTTCGGTCAGTTCGCTGCAGATTGTGGTGGGTTTGAGCACGAATGGTGGCGCGACGTTCGATTTGCTTTATCAAACGAGCAGCAGGAAGAACGACCAGCCGACGATAGTGACGGGACCGTCGTCCACGGGCGGCTGGCACGAAGTCCCGGTGCAGAGATAAACCAGCGGACCATCTTTCTCGGGCAATGTTTTTGCGAACGGCTCAACGTTGCCGACGTTGCCAAGCACAACTTTGTTGGGTTGATAAACCGAGTGCGTCGCGCGTAACAAAACGTGGACTTCGGATTTCGCAGGATCACCGGCGATGACAGCCCGCTTTGGCTCTTCCATCGAAAAATCGAGCGCCGCCAGCATGTAAGGAACAGCCTGAGGAATATTTTGCAATCGATGCGAAAAGAATCGGAGCGTTTTCTCGGCAGCTTGCTTGAAATCCTTCCGGTCGGTGATGGCGCCCAGTTTCAAAAGGGCCAATGTGGCGACAGAATTTCCGGACGGCTCAGCACCATCGTAGTCTTCCTTGATGCGCAGAATCAAATCTTTGGCGTCAGCCGCACTTTGCCAAAAGCCTCCCTCTGCGTCATAGAATTTCGCGAGCATGGACTCAGCGAGAGCAATGGCAAAGTCGAGGTGTTTTGGCTCTAATGTGGCTTCGTACAAATCGCTCACACCCGCCAGCAAGAATGCGTAGGCTTCGAGCAACTGAACGGAGTCTCGTTCACCGTCGCGCCAGCGATGATACAGAGTTCCGGTGGTGTCCCGATTTGGAGTTCCGGCTTCAGCCGGTCCGGCAGCCGGATGCGTTTCCTTCGTTGCATCCTTCGCGTCACCGACCGCCTGAAGCCGGGCCTTCGAACCGGGTGGCAACCACAGCTTTGCCTGAATGAAGGCCAGATTCTTCTCGGCGGCGACGCGATACGTTTCATCGCCAAGAATGGCGTAGGCGCGCGCCAGCGCGCCGAGCATCAAGCCATTCCAGGAAGCAAGGACCTTGTCGTCCAGATGTGGGCGAACGCGTTTGGTGCGAGCCTCAAACATTTTCTTTTTCGCCGAGGCGAGCACCGGTTGATCGGCGGCGGACAGTTTTGGATCGACGACGCTTAAAATACTTTGGTTGGGCAAGGGATTCGGATCGCTGTGATCGACGAAGTTGCCGTTCTCGGTGACGCCGAAGTAACGCACCGCCACATTGAATTCTTCCGGCGTCAACAACTTCGACAACTCGTCACGCGTCCAACAGTAGAATTTTCCCTCCTTGCCTTCGCTGTCGGCATCTTCCGCGGAATAAAACCCGCCCTTTCCAGCACATTGGGATCCTAAGCTTAGAATTCCACGTGGACAAGTTGTCGCG
>JADMIO010361756.1_pt1 | contig 15752 bp, 20 predicted proteins | sample 8958161 | NCBI WGS metagenome assembly JADMIO01 (sample SAMN16585339, study PRJNA669376) | soil metagenome | isolation source: Crop rotation soil | place: USA: Cullars Rotation, Alabama | collected 2011
TCGTTGCCGCGGCTGCCGCTGTCCGACCCGCGGCTGCCGCTGTCCGACCCGCGGCTGCCGCTGTCCGAGCCTCGGCTCGGTTCGCTCGGCGTGCTCGGAGCGGGCGCGCTCGGCGGTGGCGAACTTGGTGCTGGAGAGCTAGGTGCTGGAGAGCTGGGTTGGACTGACGGTGGGCTCGGCTGTTCGGGCCTCGTCATCTCCGGCTTTATGTCCTGACCTCTGGCCACCGTGGCGGCGGCGCAAAGAAATACAGCGGCGACAAACAGACCGCCTCGTTCCCATAATTGATTTAATTCCATTTGCTCCTCCTTCCTGAAGGACGGGTTGACGTGAAAGAGCGTTAACGGGAAGAGTTGAAAGTTGCTGTGGCGTGATTATACTCCCACGGCCATCGATGACAAGGTCACATAGCCGGCAACTTATTTATTTTTGCAACTGCGGATTTCGATCGAGAATGTTCGTCGTCCGTTCGGTAACACTGTGGGGCGCTTCATGAATCGCGCCGGTGGTCAATTTGGGATCGGAGCGAAAGGCCGATGCAGTCGGCTCTTCAATTCGCAGCGGCGACTCGTCGGGCGAATCGATTTGCTGAGGCTGCCTGGCCTTGATGCTCAAACCGGCAATGATATGACCGACGCCGGAAAGCATTGGCAGAAATCCAAAAGCCCACAAAGAACGTACCACGGGCTCAATGGCGAACGGCGTCGCGAGCACGACGTCGTTCGGCAATCTCAACTGAATGGAATGAAAAAGCACGTAAAGAAAAATCGTAAGTCCGCCGCCGGCAAAGAATTTGATTGCTCCTTTAGTGAGATGCCGTTCGCGCCTCTCTGCCGCAGACTTCTCTTTGCGTTGCCGCCGGCGCTGGCTTCGCTCACGACGGTGTTCGATCGAGCTGCGCGTGAGCTCGACATTCATCTTCTCCATCGCGCGCGAAACTTCGTCAGTCACCTGAGCAATCTTGACATTGCCCATGATCTCCTTGAGCTTCGCGGGCACACCGTCAGTCCGTGAGATCGCGTCTCCCAGACTCACCGCGCGGCCGACCACCTTCAAGTTGGTGCCGCAGGAACGGCAGTAATGTTGCCCTTCGGCCGAATCGGTCCCGCATTGCGGACAGAACATTTCGCTTAATCCTCGCTGGCGGATGTTATTGGCAAATGCTTGAGCAGGCAAGCCAAAACGATTACGGAAATAACTCGCTGCAGGTTTCGCGAAATTTGGAGTGTTCGCGGGCCCTCTCCCTCTGGGAGACGGTTGGGTGAGGGTTTAGCAGCCAGACCAAATCCACACATAGATGCGTTAGATGAGTTCGATCCCGAACTCATCTAACGCAAACCTTCTTAAGCTTTCATCAATGACGTAAACCCTCATCCCCGACCCTTCCCAGCAGGAGAAGGGAGTGGTGATCAATCCAAAGCGCCGTCGCCGCTTCGCTCTGCCCGGCGCGCTCCAAAGAAAAATGCCGCGAGAAAGATCTCGCGGCATCCTGCGTCCTCCGTGGTTAGCAATCACTAAGTCCTGTATCCATCAGCATAACCCTTCAAGAAACCGGAACGAAACACTTCGCCGAAGTTTCCGTAGCCCGCCTCCTGATAGTAATGCGATCTTTCGGGATTATAGCTCTTGCGATCCTTTTCATCGTTCCGTCCGGTCTTCAAACCGTCCTGATAACCCTGTCGGTAAGCCGAATCTGAGTCGTTGAACATGTAATGCCCGTAGCGGCTGTAAAAGTCGAAGTACGGGTCGTACCCCCAACCCCACGGCCGATAGGCCCGCCAGGGATTATAGACTCGGTAACGCGGCACAATGATCACGCGTCGACGTTGTGCGTTCGCCGTCGTGCTGGAGAAAAGGGCGACGACGCCGGGGAGAACGAGCAACGTCAGGACGAGCGATCTTAACTTGCGTAAATATTTTCCTTTCATGATTCACCCTCCTTGTTCTGTACTGACTTAGACGCAAGATCAACGCCGAGAGTTTGAGCTGAATGTTTAGAGATCGTTCCGATATTTTTGTGATCACATTACACACGAAAAGCCGCGACCGAAGCCGCGGCTTGAGCAGGCCGTCTGTAGATCCCCTCTGCCTTTGAGCGAGGGCTGGGGTGAGGTCCAGCGATCCAAAAAGAAAGAATTTGTTTCTCTATTTCCCCAGGTCCTCACCCTGCCTCTTTCGCAGGGAGAGGGCAATCCCAGTGGTCCTACTTCTTAGTAGCGTCGATAGTGACGATGGCGCTTGCGAATCTTATACGTGTAAAGCGCGCCGCTGCCGGCGCCTACCAGCGCGCCAATTCCTGCGCCTTTCTTGCCGCCCGCTAAGCCACCAATCGCGGCGCCGCCGAGCGCGCTGCCGGCGACCGTTAGTTTGTCACGATGCTTCTTCCAGAAACTGCGATGGCGACGATGATAACGAACCCGCGTCGTAGTTTGCGCGGATGCGTTCGAGCTAATCGGTGTCGGCGCAATCAGGACCGTCCCAAAAATCAGCAGACTCAATAACAAAATCGATAGAACTCTTTTCATACTCTCCTCCGTCCTAAATCACGGCAATTGCCGTTTGATTTTATTGATTCACGCCTGTTTTTCGAGATAGTCGACGTGACGAAGATATGTAAGTGCACCTGCTGTGCCGTGGTGATCTATCCATTATTGAAGTGTGAGCGTGAACAGAATCGCGGACCGCCCGGCGCAAGGTTGCGGACACACACGCCCGCGCTCGTCAACAGCATGTTAGAATTTCGCCACACCGAATGAGCGTTACTTCGCGCAATGGCAATTCGATTTCACCTCCACTCAAATGGGCCGGCGGAAAGCGTTGGCAGCTTCCGCATCTGCGAGAGTTTTGGCAGCGGGAAAATCACCGGCGGCTTGTCGAACCGTTTTGTGGCGGGCTCGCGGTGGCGCTCGGATTGAAGCCACAGCGCGCGCTTTTGAATGACGTCAATCCGCATCTCATTAATTTCTACGAGTGGTTGAAACGCGGACTCCGCATTTCGATCGAGATGCGTTATCACGAAGCGCTTTTTTACCGGCACCGGTCGCGATTCAACGAACTGCTGCGCACGTCGCATTATGAAACGAGAGAAGCAGCATCGCTCTTTTATTATTTGAATCGCACCGCCTACAACGGTCTCTGCCGCTTTAATCGCAGCGGCGAATTCAACGTGCCATTCGGCCGGTACACCACGATTAACTATCGCCACAGTTTTTCTGCTTACAAGATACTTTTCGCCGGTTGGGATTTTTCCACGGGCCGGTTTGACCGCCTTAAGTTGAGGCCGAATGATTTTGTTTATGCCGATCCACCGTACGACGTCGAGTTCACCCAGTACTCAAAAGGCGGCTTCAGTTGGGAGGATCAGATTCTCACTGCCGAGTGGTTGGCGAAACACGACGGACCGGTAATCCTTTCAAATCAGGCAACGCGCCGAATTGTCAGGCTCTATCGGGACCTGGGTTATCGGCTTATCAAACTCGATGCGCCACGTCGCATCAGTTGCACCGGCGATCGTACGCGAGCCAGGGAAGTGCTGGCGCTGCGGAATCTCGATTGAATTCAGATTCGTAATCTCACGATTATCTTTCAACTGTCGGACGCTCACTGCGCCCACAACTCGACTGTGATAGCATTTGTCGCGTAAACCCTCAGGTACTGTCACTGGCACCACGGTTGCACAGGCCCTCCGCTTCCCGGCCTAAGGACGCTTGGAAATTTCAATCACCGGAGATCGCATGAAAAAAATTTCGTATTTATTGACCCTCTTGTTAATCCTGACACCTATCGCACACGTCGCCGCGCAGACGCAGCCAAATATCGAGAAGGCCAGGAAGAACGTCGCCAAACTCGGCGTCGGATCGAAAGCCAGAACGACTGTGACACTCAACGACGGATCGAAAGTAAAGGGCTACGTCTACAGCGCGGGTGATGAAGACTTTGTGATTCGCGACCGCAAGACCGACTCACCTACGACGGTTCGTTACGCTGATGTGAAGAACGTCGACGACAATCGCGGACATCGAAACGCAATGCTGGCGGCGGTTTTGGTAGGCGCCGGGGCGGCGATTACGCTGGCGGTAGTCTTCGGCTCAATCGCCGCGAATGAACGGTAAGCGTGGACGAATCACGGTTTTGATTCGTGATGATGCACAAGCGAAAGGCCCGTTGCCGGCGGGCCTTCACTTTGTTTTTGCACCCTTCGCTGCGCGAAAAGTCATTTCGGTAACAGACTACACATGCTCGTCATCGTGCCGTTGACCTCAATGTTGGCCCCCACCACGATCGGCTGATTAGAGGTGACTCTGATCGCGAATGCGACATCTGGCTCACTGGATGGATTCGCACCCGCCGCAGGCGCCAGCCAATTCACATCGCGCGTGTTGGCAGGACCCAGCGAAACTGTTGCGCCATCTGCGTCGCCGGGATAAGTCTCGGGGCCCGGCGAACCAGGGATGTTGTGTCCGAGCAGGTTCACTCCCGCAGCATTTAGAATATTAATCGAAACATTCGCCGCCACGGCGCCGCCATTAAAAACATAAACATCGCTTCGCGGACTACCGCCCCCGCTGGGCCGGTGCGCCGGCGTGCAGATCCAGACGTAAGGTGGACCACCGGTCGATGTCCCCGGAGGTCCCGGCGAACCCGCCGGCCCGGGCGATCCCGCCGGTCCCGGTGGGCCTGTCGGCCCGGCTGGCCCCTCGATATTCCAACTCACGCGAGTTTCGTTGTTGTGACAGACGGTGCTCACATCCACCAATCGCATCCCTCCGTTACCAGGATTGATGCACGCTTCTAACACTCCGGCGGAATTCGTTGTCGTCGCCAGCTTGACGAGCGGAACTGCAGCTACAAGCAAAGCCGCCGCAACCAACCCACCAATCAACATTCGACGGGTCCAATTCTTGGTCATGTTCTTTCTCTCCTTCTTGATCTGCGCGCTTGCGCCTTTGACATTGAAAAGCCATCACGGGGGATCACGAATCTAACGACGACCTATCCTGGTGTCAATTTTTATTGGATGTAAGCGCGAGCGGAAGTTCGGTCCTCGGTGGAAGCGAGCGCTCCTGTTCGGGGCCCACGAGTGCCGAAAGCATGAGCAAGTAAGCCACGGACCAGTTCCGTTCCTGCAGACATACTTGACTCAGCAGAGTCTTGGACGCTTTAGCAGGCGCGAAGCGCGACATGTGATAGCCCCGACCGTGAGGTCGGGGTCAAAGTTCATTGAGATCAATCACGGTGACGATTACCCCGACCTGACGATCGGGGCTATTACATGTAGGCGCTTCGGGCCATTGTTGCTATTCCAATAAGTCCGCCTGGCGGGCTAGCTGAGTCAAGTATCTCATCGCCGTTCCGTTTGTTTCACCTGTCGGACAGTTATGGCAGCAGATTACTGTCATGTGTGCGCCGCATCACCGACAGCCAGGTAGTGCCCCAATTTGAATGAAGCTTTTCTCTAGCCCAGGCGTTTACGCCTGGGGACGGGTTGTTCTAGGAATTGAAAGCCCCATTAATGGGGCTTTCGTAAATGGCTCCGTCACATTACCCCAGGCGTAAACGCCTGGGCTATAGAAAGTAAATCGGCAAATTAGGGCATCACCGACAGCCACGACATGTGAAAGGAAAACTGCACAATTGCAGTAACGGCACTGCCATTGCTGATGACTTACCGGTAGTGAAACGTTCGATTGATGCTCTCGACCCAGAGGAGATCACATGAAGAAGATTTCTTGTCTAATGGCCCTCGTGTTACTGCTTGTGCCCGTTGCACAGCTAACCGCGCAGACGCAAAAAAATGCGGAAAGCGCGAAGAAGCAAGTCGCCAGACTCGGCGTTGGCGCAAAAGCGAAAACCACGATCACGCTCAACGACCGGACCAAAGTGAAGGGTTATGTTTACAGTATTGGCGATGATGACTTCGTGGTACGCGATGGCAAAACCGACGCTCCGACCACGATTCGTTACGCAGACGTGTTGAGCGTCAACGACAGAAGCAACAAAGACTTGCTCATAGGTCTCGGCGCGGCCGCCGTGGGAGCGGCACTCCTAATCGTGGTCGTTACCCGCGGCCGCGCGGTAATACACTAGAGACCGCCCAAGCGCTGGCTGCCTGACAGCCTTTCATCAAGCGCTCGCACTTTTTACGAACGTAGCGTTGAGTTTGATATCGACTCCCGCCAACGCCTGCGACACCGGACAATTCTTCTTCGCCGACTCGGCCGCCTCGAGAAATGTCTGCTCATCGATGCCGGGCACTTCGCCTTCAGTCGTGAGTTCAATGGTCGTGATTTTGAAACCCTCTCCCACCTTCTCGAGACTCACATTGGCATTGGTGCTGATGCGCTTCGGGTTGTGACCGGCCTTAGTCAAACCTGCGGCCAGGGCCATCGAAAAACAGCCCGCGTGGGCCGCGCCGATCAACTCTTCCGGATTCGTTCCCGCACCGTCTTCAAAACGCGACACGAACGAATAAGGACCTTCGAATGCGCCGCTTCCTAACTTGACCTTACCTTTGCCTTCTCGCAGGTTGCCTTCCCAGACTGCGCTTGCTGTACGTTTTGCCATCCTGTGCTCCTTATGAATATTATGCTGCTCCGGCGAAATTCAAACTGCCTTCAAACTCCACGTCGCCGCCGCGAAAGAATGCCACGATTTGTCCCGGCAGCCGGGCCGGTTCGCAGTCACCTTCAAAAACAAAATTCGCCTGAGCGCGGTTTTCTACGAATTGGACACCCGCTTCTTTGAAAGTATCTTCGAGGTGCTGTTTGTAATGCGGATGCAGGCCATCGGCGTTTAAGAAAACGCGCAGATTGGCGCCGCCCACCTCGGCAATCTTTTGTTCCAGTTTCGCTTTGTACTTTTCTCCCATGATTCCTCCCCTGAAGAACAATTAATCGAAATAAGTTTTTGTCAGAGCTTTCATTTCGATCATCGCTATTTGCTTGCGAGAGTCAAGCAGTGAAGAGTCGATGCGAAGACCGCACGAAGTAAGGGCGAAATAACACTTAGTGCATGGCCTTTGCTCAAAAAGTCGATCAAAGGAAAATTGGAACAGGCATTGTCTCTCAGGTCGGGAAGAGTGGCTTGCCCCCGCACCTTTGAATCGCCAGATTGCTTGAGGAACAGAAAGAGCGGGGTAAACCACCCTTCCCAACCCGAGAGAATTTTCAGGTATGTCGATTAAACCCAGGAGTTTTTAGGCGACGCCTTACTGCGCGCGTGCTTCTGCACTCTTATGCACGAATCGAAAAACTATGTGCAATAATCCGCCAAATGTTTATGAGCTACAGAAGATTCACCCTGCTGCTGTTGTTTCTGATTGTCCTGACCGCGTGCAAGCCGGCCCGTCGTCCACCGGTCAGCGTGAACCTTTCGCCGAACCAAACTCCACGTCCGACAGCCAGTCCCGATAACGCCCTGCAATCTCAAATCATGCAGTTCGCTTCGGTCGCCAAAGGCCGCGTCGGCGTCCTGGCCATTCGATTGGAGACGGGAGAGAAGGTGGCGTCGCTCAACCCGCAAGACCATTTCCCCATGCAGAGCGTTTACAAGCTTCCAATCAGCATGGCGATCATGAAGCAGGTTGATGATGGAAAGCTGACTCTCGCTCAGAAGGTGCGCATCGACAAAGAAGATTACGTGGGATCAAAAGCTCATTCGCCCATTCGCGACAAAAATCCAAATGGCATTGATCTCACAGTCACGGAATTATTGCGCTACGCGCTGGTGGAAAGCGACGGCAGCGCTTCAGATGCTTTGATGAAACTCGCGGGAGGACACAAAGCGGTCCAGGACTACGTCAACAGCTTGCCGGTCAGCGATTTGATTGTGCTGAACACCGAACGAGAACTCAGCGAAGACGAAACAGCTCAATATCGGAACTATGCTTCCCCGAATTCCGCCGTGGCCCTGCTGCGGGCGTTGTTCGAACGTCGCGGATTATCCGAATCAAGCCAGGCCTTGTTATTGAAATACATGACACAATCCACACCGGGCGCGAAACGACTCAAAGGACTGCTGCCGGCGGGAACAATCGTCGCGCACAAGACCGGCACCTCAGGCACAGACAATGGCGTCACGGCCGCAACCAATGACATTGGCATCGTGACCCTGCCAAACGGCAAGCACCTCGCCATCGCCGTCTTCGTTTCGGATTCACCTGCCGATGAAGCCACTCGCGAAGGCGTGATCGCAAACATCGCGAAAGCAATTTTCGACCGCGCAGTTCCAGATTAAGAATACGCAGGTTCGATTAGCACTCGCTTGAGTTTGCCTCAGAAGTAGTCGACAAGATTGCGATGCTGCTCTTCTCAGTCACACCTGGCTTCAGCCAGGTGTTCCAGAACCTCGAATTGGGCGGAAACCGTTTAAAAAGGTTTCCAAAACCTCAGGCCCACTTGGCCACCCGGCTAAAGCCAGGTGTGAATTAAATAGAAACCGACTTTCGAGGCAACGCCACTCGCTTGCTGAAAGTCGTCCTAACCTCTAACCTCTGCCGCCTTTCGCAGACCCCACATTCCCCGCACCGCAAGGATGACTGAGAACAACCCGATCACGCCGAGCGCCAGCAGCGTCCAGACAAAAAAGAAATGTCCCTGATGACCTGAGAGCCTGCTCGCGATGCCGACACCCTTCGCGCCGCTCATGTGGACGTAAGGCACCAACAACGACATCAGGCCGCCGAGTAGCGTTACGATGTAACCCGCCAGACGCCCCCTAAACATCAGCACACCGTACAGCCAAACGTTACCGATGAGCACCACGCCAATGAGATTCGCGAGCTTTCCCTCCTCCCATCCATACACAATGTCACCCGTCAGGTGAAACGTTAGAAAGAGGAGCGAGACTAGAGACATGGTGGTTAACACGCTGCTTTCCTTCATCTGATTTTCTCTCCGTTGAGTTCGAGGGACGTTCGCCATCGCTGGTTTCTGATTGGAACTTAATTACCTTACGAATCGCACCGCCCGAGGTTTCGAGGAATAGCAGACAAATTCGGGCAGCGACATAGTTGACGAATCAAGCGGTTAAGCCCTCTCCCGTTGGGAGAGGGTTTGGGTGAGGGCTTAGCGCGGCTGGACTAATCATAAGTACTTTGCGAGAGATGAATTCGCACAGCGAATTCATCTCTCGCAAACTGATGTAAGTCTAATGGGCACGCGCTAAGCCCTCATCCCCGCCCTTTCTCCCAAGGGGAGAAGGGAGAAAAGCTTCAATTGATATGATTCGCCAGGTACGCCATTGCCCAAATTCGCATGTTAGACACCGGCGACAGTTTTGGAGAGCGATGACTGTCACCACTTGTCATTTCTCGGAATAAAAAAAGCGGCGCCCAGGACGCCGCTCTCCAAAAGGTCTGACCCATTTTCTTTCTACGACTGCTTCACAAACTTCATGGCCACGCCATTCATGCAATAACGCAACCCCGTAGGCTTGGGACCGTCGTCAAACACATGGCCCAGGTGACCGTCGCACTGCGCACACGCGACCTTAGTGCGCGTCATGCCCAGGCTTCTGTCTGTCTCTTCGATGACATTTTCTTTTTTGATCGGCGCCCAGAAACTGGGCCAGCCGGTACCCGAATCAAATTTCTGCGCCGAACTAAACACCGGCAGTTCGCAGCCCGCGCACACGAACGTGCCCTTATCGTGAATATCGTTCAGCGGACTCGAGAAAGCATACTCAGTTCCCTCATGCCGCAACACGTCGTATTGCTCAGGCGTCAACTGCGCCTTCCATTCTGCATCAGTCTTAATCACTTTTTTTATTCCTTTAGATTTGGTTCCCTCCCCCTTTGCCAGAGGGCCAGGTTGAGCGTCCACACTCTTACCCTTGTTCAGATTTGTTTCATTGCCCTGCGCTACTCGCGAAAGCAAAGGCAGCCGCGACAATATCGCCAGGCCGGCCACCGCCATCGAAGATGAAATAAAGAATCGTCTGTTCATCGCTGTTCCTCTGAATCTCAGATGCCTAAAGATGATATCGAGTCTTACTTACCCAACTCAAATTACGTAAGACAACGGGCAAATGGATTGCCTTATCGCAGGATGTCAGTCCCAAGGGCGGTAATGACCGGCTCAACGCGCGACCTTGGCGGAACGCCAGGCGGCAAGAATCAAACACACCGTAATCAGGAACGAAAAGGCGAGCGGGATCGCGAAGAAGTATCTCCAACTCAGCACCGTGATCGCCGCAAAACAGAGCGCGAACGTCCACGCAATGCCGCGCATCTGTGCTCGCGTCTCTATCGGAAGGCCACCCAATTGCCAAGCCAGCACCGCTGCGAAGAGCAGAAACACCGTAACGAAAAATCCGAATCCGACAAAGAAGTCCCAATAACTCCGGTTAAAACCCTGTAGGTTGAAATGAATCGATTTCATTGAAGAGAGTAGCGCGTCCACTCCCCAACTCGGATCAGACTGCAGAAACCCGACTGTGTGCCCGATGGCAAAAAGCAGAATGAGCACCGCCGCGATGCGATAAAACAAAGATGAGTTCAAGTGTCTCCTCCGGACAAATGTCGACGTTTGCGATGCGGCTTATATCATCGGCGCATTTACGATACAAATGCAGTGGGTGTCAGGCGGATTCGTGCCCATAATTTAGACGCGATCGCCAATTCTTTGCCACGCCGGAGGCGTCAAATAACTTAGCCCGGCGTACCACGCCGGGGTTACAATCCACCATCGAAGGCCCGGCGTCAATTGTCTTTCACAACAAAAAAACCCCCGGCGAAATAAATTCCGCCGAAGGCCTTTGGGTGGGACCGATGCTAATTCTTAATTAGTAACGTCCGCCGCCGTTGCGATTTTCGCGCGGCTTGGCTTCGTTCACTTTCAGCGCGCGTCCGGCCAGTTCGTGACCGTTGAATTGCGTTACCGCTTTGGCGCCGTCTTCTCTGGTTTGCATCTCGACAAAGCCGAAGCCTCTCGAGCGACCGGTTTCGCGATCTTCGATCAACGAGACGCTTTCGACGGTGCCGATGCCTCCGAACAGGTCTTGCAGATCCGCACTGGTCGTCTCGAACGCGAGATTACCAACATATAGTTTCATAGACATTTTTTTCTTTTACCTTTTCCCCCCGTGGGGCCAACAGAAGCTTCCAAAGCTTCCCAATTCTCCAAGGTTTCGTAATCCAACAGAGAGAAGCCTTGGGGTTCTAACTGGGTTTGAGCTGTGGAATCAGTTGGACTGGAAAAGTGACCAGAGAAGCTGAGAGCAGAGTGGCTCGGACTTTGTTCGACTATGACCCTACGCTAATAGTGCCCATAAGTCAAAGACAGAACATGTTTTGCGGTGATGGATACCAGCCCGATCACTCATTACTGCGCGAACGAGGCAGAGCTGTCCGGCTCGTGTCGATCAGATCTTTGGTGCGCCATTGCTCGCGCTGGCCGTTCCAGCGCAGGTGCCCGTCGGCGGTGGACTCGTAAGCATGCGGCCCGAAGATTCGCCAGTCTTCCGGCGTGTAGAAAACATAACCACCTCGAAAGACTGCATGCGCGACAAACTCTCTGCCGTCTGACAGTGCATAGATTCCGCGTTCTCTTAGCTCTTGCATCGCATCTGATTTTGCTGCCGGAGGTTCGCCCCCAAAGTAAATGATCGGAACCGGTGAATCGCGAAAAGAGATCATCCGCGCCCCCTCCTCCATCTCCCGTTTACGCTGCATGGGCAGCCGCAATCTTGTGAAAGGTCGAATTGGAAACAATGGCGGTTCCCACTGTCGGTGTTCCCGCGACTACCGTCTCCAGAGACTTAATTACCTCGGGATAGCCCTTGCGGGTATAGGCCTCCGCGTCCGCCTGCGTCTCCCAGAGACTGTTACCGACGGCTTCGGTAAGATCCGGAGAGATAAAAACAATTTCATCCAGAAATCCCTTCTGCTTGCGCAGCATGGGAATTACTTCCTTTTCCATTAGGCGGGTAAATTCCGGGGCAGCCTTGGCTTTGAGTCTAACTACTACATGACGAGCAAACATACATATGCTCCTGGGGTCTTAGCTGTTGGGTCAGATGATCTGGAGAATTCCAGAGAAGCCTGAGAAGGAGTGAGCTGGACTCGATCCACCACGACACTATGCTTATAAAGATCATAAGTCAACCGCACGATATATTTCGGAAGTGGAATATACGCGTCCGTGGTCTCGTGTGAGCGCGAAGCGCGGCACAGTGCTAGCCGCTGGCGAGCGTAACGAGCCTGCGGGACACGACCGCAAAATTTTCCCGAGCCTGCGGAGCTGGCGTCAGATTCTGTCGCCCCTGCGGGGCTCGAATCGTTTGGGGTTCGCTAACCCCCGGCTCGCAGACTCGCCTGGGGCTTTATTCTGTCGCGCTGCGCTCAGGAAAGACGTCACCCGACAAATGAGAAATGAAAAACCTCAAATGGAAAATGGAAAATCTCGGTCAGTGGTCATTGGGCGGCGAGGACGGGATTTCCATATGTCATTTTTTATTTTTCATTTTTCATTTGAATGGACGGCGCTACTTGGTCCGGTCGCTACCGCTCGCGGTTCTGACACGGAGTTTAGGCGTGCGGTGACTCACGCGACCACAAACGCGACAATGGGTCTATCGACGCGTTCCCTTTGCAGGCAAGGCTCGCACGATCAGAAACGGCACCAGCGGGATGACGATGGCGTAAATGTACTGCGACCGCGACACGCCGATGCCGAAGCGGCACCAGATACCCGGCACACCATCAGATCGAGCAACTCACCAGCTCGCCACCGAACTTTGAAGCCATGATCGACGCCAACCTGCGAGCCCCAGTACTTCTTCGGTGAAGCGCCGAACTCTTTCGGTACAGCGCAGAACTTCTCCGCTCAAGCGCAGAACTTCTTCGATCAAGCGCAGAACTTCTCCGGTCAAGCGCAGAACTTCTCCGGTCAAGCGCAGAACTTCTCCGGTCAAGCGCAGAACTTCTCCGGTCAAGCGCAGAACTTCTCCGGTCAAGCGCAGAACTTCTCCGGTCAAGCGCAGAACTTCTCCGATCAAGCGTAGAACTTCTCCGCTCAAGCGCAGAACTTCTCCGGTCAAGCGCAGAACTTCTCCGATCAAGCGCAGAACTTCTCCGATTAAGCGGAGAACTTCTCCGATCAAGCGCAGAACTTCTCCGATCAAGCGGAGAACTTCTCCGATCAAGCGCAGAAGTTCTCCGGTAAAGCACAGAAGTTCTTCGGAACGGTGATGTCAGGGTGGTGTCAAATTTTGTGTAAACGGCCGTTTGTGAGTTCCCTGATATCGCAGTAGGGGCTGTGGGAACGTGCGAAAACTTAGTTTATTTTCCACGGTTTTCATAGCCCTCTTGTTTCGAATCCTATCGGACGAGCCAACGCCGGGCTTTCAAAACTGGGTTAACGATGAGAAATGAGAGCCCGCTTAGCGGGCGACAGATTTGCGGTGGCTCGACACCGTTTGGATTTGTTTCGGAATTGCGCCGTCAGACCCAACGCGAGAGTCGCAGGCCTGCGTCAATTTCTCGAATCACCGTTCCATTGAGAGTGACCAAATCTCACTACGGTGCAACCCCGATTATGACAAGAGGAACCGCGGGAACGCCGCGGCCTTGCCGCACTACATTGTAGAGCTCTCCTTCGTAATAGGAGATGCCGGAACTCATTTCTCTCTGAAGTGATTTCATCGGCAAGATTTCTATCCCAACATCGATCTTGTCGCCCACATAAAACGCTAGATGCTTGACAAATAAGTCGTAGGCCACAAATGAATATTTGCCGAACTGAACTTCAACGGCGACCCTCTCTTTAATGAAATCAGTTTGGTTATAGCTAAAGATGGGTTCTTGACCGGCAGCCAAAATCTCCTTCTTTTGTTCCTCGGGTGATAGCGTGATGGTTTGTCGAATGAGCTTCACGTCGCGCGTTACCCAATAGCTGACTCTGCTCTCTTCCCAAGAAGCGGCATGTAGCAACCGGCTAAAGCAAGCGTTCAAATCAATTGGGCTATAAAAAACAGTGCCAGCAGTCCGGCTCTCTTTGGAGACTTTTGTCTTGCATCCGCCCGCGTCAACCGCGTTTATGACGGTCTTGATTTCCGACCACAGTTTCTTCTTATGAACCAAAAGAAATTCTAGTCCATTGAGATGGGAATAGGTTTCGACAATCTTCATTAGTTCGCGGGAGTCTTAGATTCCGCGGCAAAGAGATCCTGACTTTGAGCCTTACTCGTTTGCGACCACGGCGAGACCGACAGGCTGTTTCCCGCGCGAATTGGATCATAGACCGGACGATCCATGGGCCGCGTTTTTAGCGTACCCTCTAAAGTCTGCTGAATTCGTTCTTTCGCTATCGCAATGTACTTCTCGAAAACTTCGGAACCAATACCTTTACGCTCGTGACGGATGGCTGCGATGATGCTTGTGCCCGTGCCCATGAAAGGATCAAAAACCGAATCCCCTTCATTCGTCATTGAGAGAACGAGCCTTTCGATTAACTCAACCGGAAACTGGCAGGGATGCTCAGTCTTCTCGACATGATTGTTCTTAACGTTGGGTATCACCCAGAGATCACCAGGGTTCTTCCCGAGAGGATTACAGGAGTATTCGCCTGCGCGCGGCCCTTTGAAGTATCGCTTGCCAGGATACTTCTGCGGAACGCGAATGGGATCGAGTTTGAAAACGAAATCGTTCGACTTCGTAAACCACATTATGGTTTCATATCTACCTGAGAAACGTCGACTGCAATGAAGTCCGTGCTCAAAATGCCATATGATTCGGTTCCGCATTTTCAACCGGAGGTCGCTGAAGATTGGATATAAAACGCTATCGAGGGGAATGATAGAGCCATTGTCAACGTAATTTCCCACCTGCCAACAAATACTGCCATTGTCACGAAGCACTCGAACGCATTCAGATATCACTTTCGCTTGTTGTTCTAGATATGTCTCTAGCTTAAGTTTTCGCTCATATTCCTTTCCTAAGTTATAAGGCGGGGAAGTGACGATCAGCTGGATAGATTGGTCCGGAATGGAATGCAGAAGCTCTAAACAATCGCCGTGAAATAGAACAATCCGCTCATGCGCAGAGAATTGCTCAGCAATCCGTAATTCGTCGAACATCTTATTTCGTGCTCTTCTGGGTGCGGGCATTATCTGGAAATATCAACAGTTAGGCAACGAACACACTTAGAACTATGTTGAGAGCCTTGACGTCATAGACGTTAACGAAGGTCGCTAAAATTCGTTATCAGCCTATCTCATGTCGGAGCTTACTGGGCAAACGCCTTAAGAAACGAATCTCACTTACACTTGCTATATCCACAATCCCGACAAAAATCACACCCACTCGCATGCTCCAACTGCCCGCGGCATTCGGGGCAGACGCCGATCATTGTGCTCATGATCGCGCCAACTACGTGCTGCGTGCCCTGTGGAGAAGTCTGGGGACTGAGGACTGAGGACTGAGTGGCAACGACGGGATGTGATTGTTTTAGTGCTCGCGCTGAATCGGGATGTCCCTTCAAGCGCCGGTTGGTGATCATGATGCATTCGGCGACGGCTTGTTCGGGGCTCGTTAGCAGGCGCTCGTTGAACCAGACGGCGTGGGTGCCGGTGACTTTGTTCAGGCTGTAGGCGACTTCGGCGGCGTCGAAACCGCCGCGCAGCATCTTCGAGGCGAGCATGCCGACGCCGCCGCTGATGGGACCGGTGGCGAAGACTTCGGCGATCATCTCGCCGTCATGATTGACCGTGACGTAGAGGTTCTGGCCGTCGAACGGAATGCGCCAGGTTGCGCC
>JADMIO011298106.1_pt1 | contig 15751 bp, 11 predicted proteins | sample 8958161 | NCBI WGS metagenome assembly JADMIO01 (sample SAMN16585339, study PRJNA669376) | soil metagenome | isolation source: Crop rotation soil | place: USA: Cullars Rotation, Alabama | collected 2011
CCGGCGGCCAATAGGTTCCGCCAAAAAACGGTTTGAGATCGGGCGACAGAAACACCGACATGGGCCAACCACCACGACCGGTCATTAGTTGCACCGCCGTCATGTAGATCTGATCGAGATCGGGGCGTTCTTCACGGTCGACCTTGATATTGATGAAGTGTTGATTCATCAATGCCGCGATTTGCGGATTTTCAAAACTCTCGTGCTCCATCACGTGACACCAATGGCAGGCACTGTAGCCGATGGACAGGAAGATCGGCTTATTCTGCTGCCGTGACAGTTCTAGAGCCTCAGGCCCCCATGGATACCAGTCAACGGGGTTGTAGGCATGTTGCAGTAGATAGGGACTGGTTTCCTGCCCCAAGCGGTTGGGGGTTGCTCGTCGAGGATGATCAGATGCAGACATGATGATGTTTCTGGTTGAGGGCTGACACCCCGGCTGCTCCATAGTAGCCGGGGTGCTTTCCGTAAGGATAACGGCCAATTCGCAAGAGTCTACCGGGTTCGCCGTTTGAACATTCCATCGCGGTCGCCTATAGTCGTGGATCGCTCCGCAATCCATTCAACTTGACTGCGGAGCGACCAACGACTTCTCACACCTCTAATGCAGTATCGAAGTAGAAAACATGGCAGACATTCTTCCGTTCCGAGGTTGGCGTTACGACGTGTCTCAAGTGGGTGACTTGTCAGATGTGACGGCTCCCCCCTATGACGTCATCAATGCAGCGCAACAGGACGGTCTCTATCAGCGGCATCCGTGCAACGTGATTCGCCTGGAATTGACCAGGGAAGAACCGGGGGACGCCCCCGATGCGAAGTATCTGCGGGCCGCTAGTTTTCTGCGCCAGTGGCAATCGGAAGGCGTGCTACTCCGCGACCGTGAAGATTGTCTCTACGCCTATCATCAGGAATTCAACTGGGAGGGTCAGTCGTACGTTCGCAAGGGATTCCTCGGCCGAATCCGCGTCGAACCGTTCGGGGCGGGTTGTGTATTTCCCCATGAGCAAACCCTTTCCGGCCCGAAGGCGGACCGCTTGTTGTTGATCAAAGCGACGAAGACGAACCTGTCACCAATCTTCGGTCTGTATCCGGACGATCAAAACACCGTCATGGATCCCCTGGATCGAGCGGTCTCCAGCGTCCCGCCGCTGGTGGCCATCGATCATCTGGGAGTGGTTCACAAGATCTGGCCCATCAGCGATCGCGCGGTCATTCAAACAGTTCGCGATCGGATGCAAGGTCGCAACATCTTTATCGCTGACGGTCATCACCGGTATGAAACGGCTAATAACTACCGCAATGAACTGGCCGCAGCCGGGAATCTCAACGGGGACCAGGATCCGGCGAATTTTGCGTTGATGATGTTCGTCAGCATGAGTGACCCCGGCCTGGCAATCCTTCCCACGCATCGACTGGTCGCGGGCTTGCCGAACCTCACGGCCGATCAAATCGAAGCAGCATTGAAGCCGAACTTCGAAATCGAACGTATCGGCAAAGGAGCCGCCGCGGCCAAGGAAACCTGGGACCTCATTGATGCCGATGGCGGCCAGAATGTCTTGGGATTCGGCACGACTGCAGACGACACTTGGCTATTCGCCCGAGCCATCGATACCGCTCCGATGGCTCAATTGGCGCCCGATCAAACGCCGGAATGGCGGAACTTGGGAGTCAGCCTGCTCCATAAGCTGGCACTGGAACATTTGATCTTCAATTCGGTACCGAACGCCCAGCCCAAGTTCACCTACGTCCATTCGATGGAAGAGGTCAAGGAGTCCCAATCCGCGAAGAGCTGCCAATTGGCCTGCCTGGTCCCGCCGGCTCAGATCGAGCATGTCGAAGAGATCGCGTCGCACTTGGAGAAGATGCCACCGAAGAGCACGTATTTTTATCCGAAGTTGCTTAGCGGGTTGGTATTCAACTCCGTTGAATAGCGGACGCGTAAGTACTAATTAGTCGCTCGCATTCTCTGCACCCATAATCATGAGCGAGACCGTGTGCAAATGAGCGAAGTCACAGAAGACCAGATCGACGCGGCGGTCCAAGCCACCATTGAAGAGTGGAAGCAAAACGGAACGTGGGACGACATCGCCAGACAAATGGCTGAGAATCCCGGTTCAGAACTCCGTCATCGAATGACGTCCAAGGGTGACATTGAGTTTTACGTTGCCAATCCACATGGTATGCCGGTCTGGGCGTTTGGGCTCCATCTAGTGGTGGCGATTGCCCTATCAATCCCCCTGGCATGGCTACTTTCGATCGCCTCTCGATGGCTGCTCGGCCCGATCCAGGACGGAATCATCCTTTTCCAGGTTGAGTGCGCCCTGGTGGCAGTCATGTCCTGCTTCACATCCTGGCGCGATCGGAAATGGTGGCGCGATCTATCGCCCGCTCGCCGTTTGATCGTAGGAGTGTTGTCCGCCATTGTGGTCATTGCGATTCTGGCAACCGGTATTCTGCGGATTTCCTTTTATGGCGCGCTAATCGTCATCGTCACGTTTGTCATCGCCTTGGCAAAGCTATTCAAGGGGCCGTCGCGAACGTCTAAGAAACGCTGACTCACGAGCTGCAAACATGATCGTGGATCAGGATTTCTCTCAAACCACAATCCAGCCTTCGTCCGACCGGCGAAACTGTTTCGTCTTTGCTGTTGCAAACTGCTTGCCGTCCCACGCTCGTACCTCCAGGTCGAGGCGGTCTCCATCAACCACGATCTGGTTGTAGGCGTTGGGCTCGTCCCGTCGGCGGTGTGAAATAGCTGTCCCTGCCTGGGCGACGAGGATCGAGCGTTTCATCTCGAGATGAAACGGTTTCGCATCGCCGCTATAGGCCAGATGCAGGTGCCCCGACAGGATCAGTGCACACCCACACGCTTCCAACGTTTTCAGTGCCAGTCGAACCCGCCCGACTAATGCCGTCTCGGTGCTGTGCGAGGGGGGAAGGAAAGGGTGGTGGCTTACCAGTACCTTGAATAAGTGTGACGGAACGCTATCAAACTGAGCTCGTAGTCGGTCAATCTGGGAATGTGAGATGCGCCCCTCTTTGAGAGTACTAGATCGAGCCGTGTTGACGCCCACGACCGCAAGCTCGCCGTCGTGATAGAAGGGGTGCATGTCAGCCGTAATGTAGTGGCGGTAACGAGACAGCGGACGCATGAGCCGATGCAGTACGTTGTACAACGGAATGTCATGATTGCCCGGTACCACCAGATAGGGTGCCGCAATTCGGTCGAGGAAAGCTCGGGCGGCGATGAACTGGCTGCTTCTCGCACGCTGCGTCAAGTCACCGCTAACGACCACCAGGTGCGGCAACTGGCGCGAAAGATCGTCGAGCAGACCCTCCCCGATGTGTCGCTCTTCGGCACCGAAGTGAAGGTCAGAGATGTGTGCGATTCGTCGCATCTAGTTGGCATCCCCCGTTCATATTTCCCGTCTTAATCTTAATCCTACTCTTAATCTTAATCTGACTCTTCAAGAGCCAATCGAACGTGGTCTGCCTGAGAGTGGGTGAGAGGAAGACGGGATTAAGATTAAGATTAAGATTAAGATTAAGATAAAGAGTAAGAGTAAGACGCTGCCCTCCGGGTGCTATCCCGTTTCAGTCGTGATTGCGTTGAGGCAGACACACGCACAATGCACCGGATCTCACCCGATATTGTAACGGCGGAGTCAACTCGAACACTTCACCATCTGCAGCGACGTGAATTGTCCGTCTCTTGGTCTCAATCAGACAGTTGGGCAAACTGAACACGTCAAAGTCTCGGGCTTGCTGCAGTCCGCCGAAGATGGCTCGCAGTGTGAGCTTCAGCATCCCCCAGCGTGTTTGAGCGTTGGCTACATACAGAGACAGCTCACCGCGATCCAGGCAGGACCGCAAGCCGATGTGAAACAGATCCAGCTGATAGCGGTTATTGCCCACGAACACCAACGGAGTCTTGCGGACGACGACGGTGTCTTTAGCGGTCAACCGCACTTCCACCAGGGGCAGGATGCGAAACGTCTTGAATACTGCGAGAAACATCGCCCACCATTTGCTGAAGTGGTAGTACTTCTGCTGGGCCTCGCGGTCGAGCACCATGTGGGGATAGACGCCTAATGATGAATTGTTGAGAAAAATGCGACCATTGACTTCGCCGAGATCGACGCGCCCCACATGGTTCGCCGCAATGACCCTGGCCGCTGCGGTAATATCCAGAGGAATCCCCAGATCCCGGGCAAAGTGATTGAGCGTGCCCAAGGGCAGAATTCCCATCGGCATGCTTTTGCCCGCCAACTGGGCCGCGACAGTACTGAGTGTTCCATCTCCGCCACCCACGATCACCACATCGACGTTCGAAGTTGCGGCAGCGGCAGCGGCAACTGGCAGTTGTGAACCATCCACGATGCGGATCTCCGCATCAATGCCCGCTGCCGCGAGAGCTTGTGCAATCGCCTCCTGTTTCTGCTGACCAATCGTACCGGCCAGAGCTCCGGCTGCTTGATTGAGAAGCACAATGGCCTTCATCGCGATTCCATTCGATCTCGGTGAAATGCTGGCACAAGCAGCCCGGCTGCTTGAAGCAGCCGGGCTGCTGCGTCTAGCTCACCCACGGTCTCAAGTTACTTCGCATTAGCAATGACAAAGTCCACCAGTTCACGACACTCGAAGAATCCATTCCACATATTGTGCCCCTGTCCTTTGGGGACGATCAGTTCCATCTTTCCACCGAGTTCGCGATAGCGACTGTCGACTTCACCCGAATTGGCCTCCAGAGGCACGACTTTGTCTATGTCTCCGTGAATCGCGAAGAGCGGGACGCGAGCTTTGGCGAGGCCACTCAATCGATCAATCGGATTGTGCTCAGCCAGCTTTGCTTCGAGTTCCCCGGCAGTCAGTTTGTATGCGCCGCTGGCATTCGCGAGTCCGGGGTAACTCTTCAGATTGCAGACGGGATAGATGCCAGCAAACCCGCCAACCTTGTCGGGATTGTCGGCCGCCCAGCTCAACGTCATCAGCCCACCGCGACTGCGTCCGAGCATCACGGGTTTCTTTGAAAATCCACGTTTTTCCGTGAGTTCGCGATACAAAGCGGAATACTTTTCCCGGCCATTCGGGCTGCCAAATGATTCACCAACATCTATTCCAGCGACCGCGATCCCCGCCGAACCGAAGCGTTCGAACATCCACTTCTCGGAATCCGCAGGCAGACCGGGGAGTGTCGGGGCATACCACACCCACGGCGTCGGTCCTGATTCTCGCGGCTTTGACGGAGGGATGATAAACGCCTGGCAATCGTCAACTTTGAGCGTTTCACCCTTGAGAGGTAACGCTTTGGTCGGGACCTCTTCGGCTGTCGCGAGGGCAGTCAACCCGAGGAAGATGAATACTCCGATCAGGCGCGAGGTACGATGCATTGTCCGCCTCCCATGATTTTTGTGGCAAATGTCGGTAACGCGATTAGGAATGGTCCGTGCAAGCATCTACTTGCAAGTTGACTTGTCTTGAAACCCCCGGCATGCGATCACAGGTTGCGGGGGATACTTGGCAAAACGATCGTCCGCCTGAGACAACAGGCACAGTAAGAATCGCGAGCCCTTGGCTGATACAACTTCCTTTAAGTGGCGGCAGGACTCGCAAAGACTTTGTGATTTCGTGTTCTGCATCCCCGAATCATACGGTATTGGTTGAATGGACGCTCCCGCTACGAGGGATTTTCATTCCCGAAAGCGGCTGCCTAAAATGAGTGAGTCGGTAGCAATATTGACTCTGGGTTTCGAGGATGGACTGATGCGACAATTCGCTGGTCGTGAATTGTGGGTAGGACACGCGGGCGATCTGCGTGATGCTCGGCCGATTCTTGCGGCTGGTATCGAGGCGGTTGTCGAACTGGCGGACAGTGAATCGATGGCCGTTCTCCCCCGAGATTTGGTTCGGTTGCGGTTTCCCTTATCCGATGGCGGAGATAACCCGCTGTGGCTGCTGCGGCTGGCGTCAGAATCAGTGGCTGCACTGGTTCGGGCCAAAGTACCAACACTGGTCTGCTGTGCCTGTGGCGTAAGTCGATCCGTGTGTATTGCTGCCGCCGGGGTGGCGTTGGCAGAAAGCTTGGATTTAGATAGAGCGCTGCGGACGATCGCGGAATCCGGGCCGGCTGATGTCTCTCCGAGGTTGCTGTCGCAATTGCATGAGGCACTCTACGGTTAAAGAGCTTGCAACGAGGACCTTGATGACTGCAAAAGAATTCCGGAAGTTGGCCCTCGGCCTGCCAGAAGCCGTGGAGGCTTCGCACATGGGGCATCCCGATTTTCGTGTCGGCGGAAAAATCTTCGCGACCCTCGGTCCGAACGAGGACTGGGGTATGGTGAAGTTACCACCTGAAGAACAAGCACGGTTAATGCAGTTGGAACCCGACGTCTTCAAGCCGGCAAGCGGAGCCTGGGGAAGGGCCGGCAGTACCATCATCCAGCTCGCTGGTGCAGACAAGACAACTATTGGAGAAGCCTTAACCGTCGCTTGGCGCAACACGGCTCCGAAAAAGCTGGTGAAGCAATTCGAAAGCTGATTGTCTCGCCGCGCCTCGGAGTACCGAGTCTTGCGGAGAGCACCTTCGCCGTTGGCTGCAGGTTAAACTAGCGGCGCTCCCGATTCTGGCTTACTTCGCCGCCAGTTTTGGTTTCTCGCCGCCCAGGCACATCAAATGGTCAACGGTTCTCAAGTAGAGTCGTCCACCAGACACGGCCGGTGTGCTGTGACTTATTTCACCCAGCGGATTTCGAGCCAGCAGCTCGTAAGTGTCACTGGCCGCTAAGACCACGACTTCGCCATCGGCAGCCGTGCAATACAGCTTATCGCCGACACAAATCAGCGATCCGTAATAGGTCCCACCTACGCGCTTTTGCCAGACTTGCTCTCCGGTTTTGACATTCACGCAGGTCGCGACACCGCCGTCGCCCATCAAGTACAAGCGATTTCCTTTGGCAACCGGAGTCGGGACATACGGCCCCACCTTGTCGACCTTGAAGGCCACCGCTCCGGCCATTGAATCGGTCTTATCTTTCGGATGCACGGCTACCAGAAAATTGCCGCCCCCACCGGAACCGCAACTGATCGTGATCAAGCCACCGGCTGTGATTACGGGAGAACTGACACTGCGTTTGTCGATCAAATCGGGGACATTCCAGACCACCTTGCCCGTGAGTGGCTCGACGGCGGTAATCCCCTGACTGGATTCATTCAGAATCAGCTCATCACGGCCTTCCGAATTCTTGCGAATACATGGAGTCGAATACGGGACGTGAACGCTTTTGCGAGGCAGTTCCCAGACGGAATCGCCAGTCAATCGATTCACGGCGACCACGCTACTTTGTCCGCCTCCGTCGTTATCCTGGCAATTCGTCAAAATCACCAAGTCTTGATAAATGATCGGCGAAACACCCGCACTGTGCTGGCTGACGTACGGCCCCAGATTCTTCTTCCACTTCTCTTTGCCGTCGTGAGTCGTCGCCAGCAGGGTGTATGCTTCAGGAGCCGACCACGAAAAGATAGCCACATCCGCATCACACGCGGCAGTGGGTGACGCGAAGCTATTGAGCTTATGTCGTTTGTGAAATGTGGAAGCGTACTTCTGTGTCCACAGCACTTTGCCGTCTTTCGCGCTGACCGCAAAGATGACACGTTCCGCGCTGGCATCGTCCGCGCCACTGAGAAAAATCTTGTCGCCCCACAATACGGGAGAAGAGTGTCCGGCGGCTGGTAGTTTGACTTTCCAGTGATAGTCCTTGTCGGTCCAGGAGACGGGAATCGACTTCGCATCGCTAAGGCCCGATCCGTTGGGGCCTCGAAATCGTGTCCAGTCCTGAGCTGCCGCCAGCGAATTCATCGCCAAGACCACTAACACAACCAAACTGGCGCTGCGAATCGTGCGCATGAAAGATTCCCTTGGGTAACTCATAAAGATGGATTGCGATTCTGCCCCGATACATCCAACATTGCTGATATCATCGTAATCGATGCAGTTGAAGTTGCCAACGGGAGGAGTGACTTGGCAATTGCCTGTTGTCGGTTGTCAGTTTTTCCAAACCCCAACCGGCTACCGACAACTGACAACCGCCCCGTCCGGCATGCCAGTTGCCATCTGGATAATCCGTTTGACGTTGCGAGACGAATCGGGGAAATTGTGCGCATGAAGTGGGCACGGAGTGCCGACTATCTCGGCACCCCAGAAACTTCGGCAGGAAGATGGTGTCTTTTCTCACCATCTTTCAGATGATTCTGGGTATTCCCCCCGCAGTATGTCATGATTACGGATTGAGTTAATCGGAACTGATTCAATTCGAATGACGAAACTCCATTTCGTCTGGCTGATGACAGAGAAGCCCTGACAAAGCCGGTTCTGGGCACACGTTTGACCGGAAAATCCGCCGTCTTCGCGGTGCCGCAGAGGTTTTGTTAGCGTTTATTAGAAAGTCCGTGAGATGACCATCCGCGTGGCCTTGCATCATTGCACGTCTTATTCCTACGACCGGCCCGTGACGTTGTCGCCGCAAGTCGCGCGGTTACGACCGGCCCCCCATTGCCGCACTCCGATCACCAGTTATTCGTTCAAAGTCACACCAGAAGAGCACTTTCTGAATTGGCAACAGGACCCGTACGGCAATTTTCTGGCACGGCTGGTGTTTCCAGAAAAGACCACCAAGTTCGTCGTGGAAGTCGATGTCGTCGCCGAAATGACCGTCATCAACCCGTTCGACTTCTTCCTGGAACCCGAGGCCAACGAAGTTCCATTTACCTACTCCGACACATCCAAAGCCCAGTTGCAGCCGTATCTGGCGCTGGAAAGCTCGGCACTGCTCGCGGAATTTGTAGCAGAGGCGCCTCGTGAGTCGCCCGGCACGGTGAATTTTCTCGTCGATCTGAACCGTTACGTTCACAACAAAGTCGGCTACGTGATTCGTCTCGAACCGGGCGTCCAAAGCAGTGCGGAAACACTGAAGCTGGAAACGGGCTCCTGCCGCGATTCGGCGTGGTTGCTGGTGCAGTTGTTGCGACACCTGGGCCTGGCCGCGCGATTCGTATCCGGTTACTTGATCCAACTGAAACCTGACCTCGCAGCGCTCGACGGGCCCACCGGAGCGGCTACCGACTTCACTGACTTGCATGCGTGGGCGGAAGTTTATCTGCCGGGTGCTGGTTGGGTTGGTCTGGATCCGACCTCGGGGCTGCTGGCAGGGGAAGGTCACATCCCACTCGCCGCGACCCCCGATCCTGAATCCGCCGCACCGATTACTGGTGCCGTCGAAGATTCCAAAGTTGAATTTGGCTTCGAGATGACGTTGCAGCGGATCCACGAAGATCCGCGCGTCACAAAGCCTTATACGGAAGAGCAATGGACATCGATCGAGCATCTCGGCAGCGAAGTCGACCGGGCTCTCGCGGCCGGACCGAACAAGTTCACGATGGGGGGCGAACCCACCTTCGTCTCGATTGATGACCGCGATGGAGAAGAATGGAATACGGCCGCTCTCGGCAAGAATAAACGCAAACTGGCGGGGACACTGTTCCGTCGCATGGCCAAACAGTTTGCCACTGGTCCGCTGCTCCACTTTGGCCAAGGCAAATGGTACCCCGGCGAACCGCTGCCACGGTGGGCTTTGACCTGCTACTGGCGTAAGGATAAGCAGCCCATCTGGACTCAGCCGAACCTGATTGCCGAAGACGATGGCGACTATGGTTGCAATGAACTTGATGCCGATGAATTCATTCGGACTCTTGCCGAACGCCTGAAAGTCGCGGCGGAATACATCGAACCCGGTTATGAAGACACCTGGTTTTATCTGCTGAAGGAGCGCAAGCTGCCGGTCAATGTCGACCCGCTGAAATCGCCGTTGGGTACGGAACAAGATCGCAAACGGTTGGCGAAGATCTTCGAACAAGGCTTGGACAAGGTCGTCGGCTATGCGTTGCCGCTGAAACCTGCGACCAGCACGCCGGACAACATTGCCTGGGAGAGTGGTCCCTGGTTCCTGCGTCAGGAGCGGATGTATTTGATCCCCGGCGATTCCCCGATGGGTTTTCGTCTGCCGCTGGATTCCCTGCCGTGGGTGGCCGAAGAGGATCTGCCTCAGATTTACGAACGCGATCCATTGGCAGACCGACCCGATTTGCCGACGACCTTCGGGAGTTCCAACGGGAACGGTCATCACGGCAATGGCAATGGTTCGGCCCCCACGGGACGATCCCAATCGTTGCGTTGGGTCACGCAAATGGCGGGAGTTGCGGCCCGGTCAGGATCCGACTTGGGACTCGAACACAACCAACTGGTGGCCGAGCATTCAGACTTTGAACCGGGCAATAGGACTGCAGCGTCGACGGTGACACTCACGCACGTCGCACCGAAAGTGGGTGAATCTGCCAAGACGATGATTCGCACGGCACTATGTGTTGAAGCACGCGGTGGTGTCCTGCATGTCTTCATGCCGCCGGTGGCCTTGATGGAAGAATATCTGGAATTGGTAGCGGCAGTCGAAGCCACCGCCGCCAAGCTTTCGTTGCCGGTACGCATCGAAGGTTACACGCCCCCGCGCGACTACCGCGTCGAACAATTCGGAGTGACTCCCGACCCTGGAGTCATCGAAGTCAATCTGCAACCGGCCAGTAACTGGCGAGAACTGGTCCACAACACCAGCGTGTTGTACGAGGAAGCTCGTCAAAGCCGGCTCTGCACCGAAAAGTTTATGCTGGATGGCAAGCATACGGGCACGGGCGGGGGGAACCATATTGTACTCGGTGGTCCCACGCCGAAGGACAGCCCTTTTTTGCGTCGGCCCGATCTGTTGCGCAGCCTGGTGGCCTATTGGAATAATCGCCCGTCGCTGTCGTATTTGTTCTCGGGTTTATTCATCGGTCCGACCAGTCAAGCACCGCGTGCTGACGAAGGGCGTCATGAGAGTATCTACGAGTTGGAAACGGCCTGTGCACAGTTACCCAAGGATGGCCCCTGTCCCCCGTGGCTGGTAGATCGCGTCTTCCGGCACTTGCTTGTGGACCTGACGGGGAACACGCATCGCGCCGAATTTTGCATCGACAAACTTTATTCGCCAGACAGTTCGACGGGACGACTGGGTCTGTTAGAACTGCGCGGCTTCGAAATGCCGCCCCACGAACGGATGAGCTTGACGCAACAATTGCTCGTCCGTGCCTTGGTCGCCTGGTTCTGGAAACAACCTTACGAGCATTCCCTGGTTCGCTGGGGTACCTCGCTGCACGACCGCTTTATGTTGCCGCATTTCGTGGCTCAGGATTTCGCGGAAGTGCTGGACGACTTAAAGACTGCGGGCTTCCCCTTCGAGTTCGACTGGTTTGCTCCGCACTTTGAGTTCCGCTTCCCGTTCATTGGGCAGGTCAATCAACGGGGGATTACGCTGGAAGTTCGACAGGCGATCGAACCATGGAATGTACTGGGTGAAGAACCCGGTGCCGGCGGTACCGCCCGCTACGTCGATTCATCGGTTGAACGAGTCCAAGTAAAACTGAGTGGCTTGACCGATTCACGCCACGTGCTGTCGTGCAACGGCCGCCGGGTCCCGTTGCGGCCGACGGGAGTGCAGGGGGAATTTGTGGCAGCTGTCCGCTTCCGGGCGTGGCAGCCACCGTCCTGCCTGCACCCCACGATTGCCGTTCACGCGCCGCTCGTGTTTGATCTGATTGACGGTTGGAATCAACGCTCAATTGGCGGTTGTGAATGGCACGTGAAACATCCTGGTGGACTGAATTTTGAGTTCTTCCCCGTCAATGCAAACGTCGCCGAGACGCGCCGGGTAGCAAGATTCTTCCCCATCGGCCATACTCCAGGTTCACAACCAGTGCCGCCGGTCGAGATCAATGCGGACTACCCGCTGACGCTTGATTTGCGGCGACCGTATCGGCCGCTTGTGATGCCGGGAAAATAACTCAAGGGCCACGATCCAGAACACCGGTGAGCCGGGTGGCGTCAGCCCCCGGATTCCGCGACTAAGAATCCGGGGGCTGACGCCACCCGGCTCACCAGAGCAATTGATACTGACACGCACGCCACAGGAGACGCAGCAAAAATGAGTTCAACCACCGGTACGGTGAGTGCTCACCCGGCCGGCGAGTTCCTATCCCGCTATCAGCCGCCCGAGCTCGGCTACGATGAAATGCTGACCAGCAGCGGCGAAATTCGTCCTGCCTGGTCTCAATTCGTTTCCCGACTGGATGAACTGGGATCGAATGGCTTGTCTCAACGTAGTGAACAGGCTCGTCGTTTGCTGCGCGAAAATGGTGTGACCTATAACGTCTACGGCGCGTCGCAGGACTTGGAACGTCCCTGGGAACTGGACCCCTTACCGATCCTGCTGAGCGAATCAGATTGGCAGCCGCTGTCGGAAGCCGTTCAGCAACGAGCACGTCTGTTGAATCGCTTGCTGGCCGATATCTACGGCCCACAAGACGTCCTGAAGTCGGGTATCCTCCCGCCACATGCCTTGTTTCAGCATCCAGGATATCTGTCTCCTTGTGTCGGCATTACGCCGCCGGGTGGAATCTTCCTGCATTGGTACGCGGCACAATTGGCACGTCGGCCTGATGGGAGCTGGATCGTCCTGGGTGATCGGACCCAGGGGCCGTCCGGGGCCGGTTATGCAGTGGAAAACCGGATCATCGTATCGCGCACGCTGCCGCACGATTTCCAAAGTTCGAACGTCGTGCGGCTGGCGTCGTTCTTCATCACACTGCGGAACACGCTGGCCAGCTTGGCCCGCGGGAATCGCGATAATCCGCGAGTGGTCCTGCTGACGCCAGGACCTCGCAGCTCCCGCTATTTTGAAGACGTGTACCTCGCGCGATACCTGGGTTACACCCTGGTCGAGGGGGGCGATCTGACCGTTCGCAATGTCGGAGTCTTTCTAAAAACGCTGGGTGGATTGCTGCCGGTCGATGTCATTCTGCGGCGCATGGTCGATGATGATTGTGATTCGCTTGAATTGAATCCCGACTCACCGGGCGGAGTTCCCGGCCTCGTCCAGGCGGCCCGCGAAGGACAGGTCGTTATCGCCAATGCCCTGGGCAGCGGATTCCTGGAAGCGCCCATTCTGCAGGCCTTCCTCCCGGCGATCTGCCGCCACTTGCTGGGTGAAGATCTGAAGCTCTGGAGTCCCCAGACATGGTGGTGTGGAAATCCGGCGGACCAGCAGTACGTGGAAAATAATCTCGACAACCTGATCATCCGCCCGGCATTTCGGCAGCGCAAGGTGAAGATCCATGCCGGCTGGATGCTCAATACTGAAGAACGAGGGCAACTGTTAACGGAACTGCGTGCCAACCCCGGACACTACGTCGCTCAGGAGCCGATCGCTGGATCTACGGCACCAGTGTGGACCGGGACGGAGCTGCAGCCCTGGCATGTTACATTTCGAGCCTACGCGGTCGCACAGGATGACGGCTACCAGATCATGCCGGGTGGACTGTCACGGGCTGCACCACGCTCCGAGATGTTGACCGAATCGATGACCGCCGGGCAGCGCAGCAAGGATGTCTGGATCCTCTCGGATCAACCCGTCGACACTGTCACCTTGCTGCGGCCACCCAGCACCGCCCTCGAGCTTCGCCGCACGGGGAACGACCTTCCCAGTCGCGCCGCCGACCACCTGTTCTGGCTGGGACGCCTGATGGAACGAGCGGAAGCCAAGATCCGCCACATCCGCAGTGTCGTGGCCCGCATGACCAGCGAATTGCAACCATCCGGCCTGGCCGAACTGCATATGTTGCTCGTCGCACTGGATGAAAGTGGAAAATCTCCTGTTCTGGGACTCGATCTCGAAGCGCCGAACGCGTGGCCCAAACTGTGGTCGGCAGTGAGTGCGTTCCTGTACGATCCAAAGCGTCCGGAGGGACTGCTGGAGACACTGCAGGCAGCCAATCGCACGGCCTCGGTCGTGCGTGATCGAATTTCGGTCGACGGCTGGCGCATCGTCAACCAACTCGAACTCCATCCCGGCAAGCTGATCACGCCCGGTACCGCCGCTCCCGACCTGGGAGAATCCCTGTTGCCACTCAATCATTTGCTGACTCTCCTGTCGGCATTTAGCGGGCTGTGCACGGACAGCATGACTCGCGGGCCCGGTTGGCGTTTCCTGGATATCGGGCGCCGCATTGAACGGGCTCTGCAAATGGTCCAGCTAATGCGAGGTCTGGTTGTCGACTCGCAGGCCGACCTGTTACCGCGTCTGGAAGCAATGTTGGAAATCGCCGACAGTTCCATGACTTACCGTTACCGCTACCTGACAACATTGCAACTCGCCCCGGTGCTGGACCTGGTCCTCGTGGACGAGACCAACCCCCGAGCAGTGGGCTTTCAACTGGTGGCGTTGGCGGAGCACGTCAAAAACCTTAGCCGAGATCGGGGTGACTTCGTGCGGACCCCCGAGCAGAAGCTGATGCTCGCCGCACAGGCCGCGCTGCGGCTGGTCGATGTCGAAGCGTTCTGTTCCGTCAATGGACTGGATGACCGCACTTTGCTCGATGATTTTCTGGAACATGTCGCCTGCGATTTGAGGTCCCTTTCTGATAGTATCACGCACACTTATTTGACTCACACCGCTCCTGCGCGTCAGTTGGATGCCGTGACGCTGACTAACAGGAGGTGATTTCATGCAATACTCTGTGCGGCACTCGACAACGTACTCTTATCAGACTCCCGTGTCATTGTGTCAGAACCAGATTCATCTGACCCCGCGGTCCACACCCAATCAGTCGTGCTCGAACTTTCATTTAGAGATCTCTCCCGAACCGGTTGTCCGCCGTCGCTGGACCGACCTGTTTGGCAATGAGGTCTGGTATTTTTCGATTGAGGAACAGCACCAGCAACTGACGATTACCAGCTATTCCCAGGTGGCCGTGACTCCGCGCGAACCACCGCAGGCAGCCTTGACTTCGCCTTGGGAAAATGTGCGCGACCAGTTAACGCAGGCCGCAAACCTGGACTTCCGGCAAGCCGCTCAGTTCTGTTTCGAGTCATCCTATATTCGCTATCTGGCGGAGGCGCGTGACTATGCTGCGCCCAGCTTTACGCCAGGTCGCCCGGTGCTGGACGCGGCACTCGATCTGACAAGTCGGATTTATCACGACTTCAAGTACGTCCCCGCTTCGACAGCGGTGACCACATCCACGGCCGAAGTCCTGAATCTCAGGCGCGGGGTGTGCCAGGACTTTGCCCATTTGCAGATCACGTGCTTGAGAACCCTGGGCCTGGCAGCCCGTTATGTCAGCGGCTACCTGATGACCGATCCGCCGCCGGGACAACCCCGGCTGATTGGAGCTGACGCCTCTCATGCCTGGCTGTCGATCTACTGTCCGGGAAACGGCTGGATCGATCTGGATCCAACCAATAACGTCATTCCCCAATCACGCCACGTCACCGTCGGCTGGGGTCGCGACTACAGCGACGTCTGCCCGATTCAAGGCGTTTTCACGGGTGGCGGTAAACACGAGATGCAAGTCTCGGTGGATGTCGCGCCCCTGCAGGTGATCGCAGAGCAAGTGAGTGCATAGCCTACAGCAGTGCTGAAACCTGGGTGCAGCCGCTAAAGGGTGGGCACCCGATACTGGGACATTGATGAGATGAGTCAAAGGGAGCGTAGCGACGTGATCTCCCCCCTTACGAAGCATTGTGATCTACGCAAGTGGTGCGAGGGTCAAAACTCCAAAAAAACGACGAACTCAACTCCCCTCGCCCACCGTACTCGGGGGGAGAGGGGTT
>JADMIO010957517.1_pt1 | contig 15749 bp, 14 predicted proteins | sample 8958161 | NCBI WGS metagenome assembly JADMIO01 (sample SAMN16585339, study PRJNA669376) | soil metagenome | isolation source: Crop rotation soil | place: USA: Cullars Rotation, Alabama | collected 2011
ATGGGGCGCTGCTGTTGCTGATAGAAGTAACTTATGAAAGCGGTTTGCCAGAAATGTACCAGCTGATAGTGACCTTTGCCCATAACGCCGTAGCCAAAAAACTGGCCAATAGTTTTCCGCACTCGGTAATTGCCCATGTGCATTTGGGTGAGCAGGAAGTCATTTTATGCGATGCCCTGTATGTAACCACTTTTCAGCAATGGTTATTGCAAAACCTGGCGCGCAATGAAACACTGACAGGCACAGATAACAACCAGCTAAAATTCTATAATAACGGGCCATTAGGTACCTATGTGGCGCAACAGAATGATATAAAATCAAAGATCTACGAAGGCAACCGGTATCAAAGCTCCATTAACTACGATAGCAATTTCTTTTTGACCATTTACCGGCGGGTGGATTATTATACGAATCCCGATGCCGAAATAACTTATTTCCTGAGCGAACAGGCAAAATTTGAATACATTCCCGCTTACCGCGGCGCTATAGAATGGATAACCGAAAAAGGATCGATCACCATGGGCCTTACGCAGGTAATGGTAGAGAACCATGGCAGCGGCTATAGCTTTATGCTGGAACGGGTATATAATTACATTGAAAGAATACTGGCCATGAACCAGGAAAACCTGCCTTCATATGAGCTGCAGGGGAATTTGACAGAACCGGTGGCTTTTGAACAATTACCAACCGGGCTGAAGGATCTGCTGGGCAGCCGCACTGCCGACCAGGCACGTCTCATTGGCATTCGCACCGGGCAAATGCACCTGGCGCTTGCTTCTGTTGCCGGGCAGAAAGATTTCAAGCCGGAAGAATTTTCCCTGCACTACCAGCGCTCGCTGTTCTCTTCGATGGTATCGCTGGTGCGGGAAGTTTTTCAAAACCTGAAAAGAAATATGGAGCGTTTACCAAAGGACTTGCAGCCGGAAGCGGAAGAATTGCTCAAACACCGTGATAATGTATTGAATGTATTTAAAAGGATCTATAACAAAAAGCTGGATGTGCTCAAGATAAGAATTCATGGCAACTACACATTGAGCCAGGTGTTACTGACCGGTAAGGACATGGCCATCCGGGGTTATGGTGGCGATCCGCTTCGTCCTTACAGCGAACGAAGATTAAAACGTTCACCCCTGCACGATGTGAGTACCATGCTGCGATCGTTTCACAATGCCGCGTATGAAGGGTTCCATCAAAACAACCATTTACTGAAAGAGAACATGCCTAAGTACATTCCGTTCCTTCGCCTGTGGGCGCATTATATGGGCGGCTTTTTTATGAAGGCCTATCTCGATACAGTAGGCGATAATCATTTTGTACCGGCCGATAAAACTGATTTCCGGGTAATGATCCAGACTTTCTTACTGGAGAAATCCCTGCTCGATCTGAATCATGCACTCAGCAATGGCATGAATGCTATGGTGGTGCCTATGAGAACAATTAAACTGATCATTAATTAAAAGGTTAGGGGCAAAAAAGAAACGATCCGCCAGCCGGCGGACCGTCTCTCATCTAACGTTGGTAGCTTGTAGTTGTTATAACCTTATGCTATCAGCGTTTGCTTAACCATCCAGGTTTTTCGGGTCAATATAACAGCGTATTGCTGCTTTTTCGGATAAATATTTTTACCGTTTCCGTTCTTGCCTCTTTTATCAACAAATTAGGAACGGTTTTTTTATTATCCTGCTTAACCGATCACCCTTTTGATTAATCTGGTATAAATGTACAATTTACAAGAAGTGAAAACAATGACGGTGATCATACCCCTGAATTTTAGTCAAACCCCATGAGCTTTTACATGACGCAGATCAAGATCATACTAGTTCTTTAATTTGTATCTGCTTAATCATCATTAAATTGTATTTTACCAGCGACGAAGCGGCCAGTAATATCTGCACAGTGGTCATAGAAGTGAGAATTATTGGTAAATTACTGACAAATTCATCCGGTAACGGTTAGTTTTATGACGACATTCTGGACTGAAGATAGTATACTAAGCAATCAAAGCGATATCACCCCACCTGCTGAGATTTTCGATGCCTTTTGCCAGGCAATTGGATTTTATTATCAGCAGAAAGGGTATAAGTATATCAAGAGCCGGCCAAAAGTGAAGATTGAGACCAAAGATCTTTTTGTGGAGATCAATTTCTGGAGTTCAAGAAGCAATATGGCCGGCAGCAACGTTGGGTTGGAAATATTGCCTTATGTCGGTTCCAAAAAATTAAAGAAATGGATCAAGACCTACGGCGCGGGGCGCAATGAATATATTTACAATCCTACCAAATACGATTTCCGTTTTCAGAATATTTATGGCGCCACCGTTGATTTTTTTCTCGACCTCATTCTCACCATAGATAAATACATCGCCTCCAGCCTGAACATTGAAGACAATAAACAATTCATTGACAAGCTGCTTGCCGAAAACAACCCCGACATCATTGCCGACAATTTTGCCTGTTACCTGGCCATGACCGGTGATCCGCGCCTGAATGATTTTATTGATACCCACCGCGAAGGAGTTGGCGAAGAGCTTATTGTTAAATTAACAACATTGAAGATCGAGGAACCGCCCAAAATGCAGGCGAAGCGAAAAGGAAGGGGAAATGAAAATACAGCCGAAAGCCAAAAGCTGAAAGCCTAAAGCGAATACAAAAATACAGCTACAAGCCCCAAGCTGCGAGCTGCAAGCGAATACAAAATACAGCTGAAAGCTATAAGCCGAAAGATAAAAGCAATACAAAATACATCTGCAAATACAGCCGAAAGCTAAAAGCCGAAAGCCTAAAGCGAAAACAAATACAGCTGCGAGTTACAAGCAAATACAGCCGAAAGCTAAAAGCAATACAAAATACAGCCACAAGCTTCAAGCGAATACGGCTGCACGCTACACGCCTCACGCAAATACACACAGAAGCCTTTAACTGTATTTTATTAGCACATTAGCAAATTATCACATTATCACATTGGTTTTTTGGCTTTCATTCCCCACTCTATCAACAGCCGTGATCATCACTCCGGTTAGTTTGTTTTTCCCTGCCATTACAGGCACCGCAAATGAACGGTCGCGGCGATTAAGGATGGTGTAACTCCATTTATTGCCATACTGATAATATACCACCCAATGAAACACATCGGCTTCGTTGGGATGCTTCCAGCCAATTTTTACCGAGTCGCCTGCTGTAACCAACGTGGTTATTTCCGGCGATGCGGGCGCCGTATTATCCAGCCAGGGGGTTGGCGGCACCAATGCCTGGTTTTTGTACGGTCCTTCCACCACAGCTTTTGCCAGGTTGCTGTCTTTGGTTAAAGAACCAATGCTCCAATGCACTTCGCCGCTGCTATTGGGCAGCATACCACGGGTGATCATGATCTGGTTCACTACTTCTGTTGTATTGGCCAGGGTGGTATCCCGGCCCACACTCATGCCCGGCCATAAATGCCTGTCTTTTTTATTTTCATTCGCCCACCAGCCCAGTAAAACGGGAAAGCTTACCGTAGGGCTGCTGATGCGCCAGTACAATTGCGGCGTAAAATAATCTATCCAACCTTCGTTCAACCATAACCGCGCATCGGCATACAACTGGTTGTATTGATCGAACCCTTCAACAATAGAAGGAAAGCCCGGGCGCCAGGTGCCAAACGGACTGAGCCCAAATTTCACATAGGGCTTTTCGGCCTTGATGCTTTTATACAAATTCTCAATAAACACATTTACACTATTGCGACGCCAGTCGCCCCGGTTCAGCTTGCCGCCGCTGTTAATGTATTCCTGGTAACTTGCTGAATCGGGGAAATCTGCATTACCGTTATACGAAGGATAGGGATAGAAATAGTCATCAAAATGCACCCCATCGATATCGTATCGTTTTACAAGATCCATTACTACGGCAGTGGAATGTTCCCGGGTGCCTTTTTTCGAAGGGTCGAACCACCAGTGGCCATCCTTGAGTTTCACTACCAGGTCTGGCCGCTTTTTCACCAGGGAGCTATCGGTCACTTCGCCCCCCGCCGGAGAATGCGCGCGATAAGGATTCAACCATACATGCAATTCCAGTCCGCGGTCATGGGCGGCTTCAATCCAGAATTGTAAGGGATCGTAATAAGGGGATGGCGCTTTTCCCTGGGTACCTGTCAAATAATACGACCAGGGTTCCAGGCTGCTTTGATACAAGGCATCGGCCTGCGGCCTTACCTGGAAGATAACGGCGTTAAAATGATGCGCCTGTAAAAAATCGAGGAGTTGAATGGCTTCCCGCTGTTGTTCTTCGGTAGATAAATTGCGTTTACTGGGCCAGTTGATGTTGGCTACCGTAGCCACCCAGGCTGCCCTGAACTCGGTAGCCGCTTTTGGCGTTGTTGGCGCCGCCGGTGTGGTGGCTACTTTTGAAGCAGTGCAGGCGTTCAGCAGAATAATAAATAAACAGCCCGCAAAAAACAGCAATGATCTGTTAAACATAGCAAGTGCATTTCGGATGCGTAAAATAACACAAACTACGCTTAATGCCTAACGCAAAACGCTTAACATCTAATTCGTGGAGAATTGAGTGTTAAGCGTTCGGCTTTATGCGTTTTGCGTTCAACGTTTAACTCTATGGCAATATTTTTACCTGCAAATTCCTGAAATACACCTTACTGTTAGGGTCATGGCCCTGTAAGGCAAAGGTGCCGCTGGAGAGCATGCGTCCTGACATATCAGCGGGGCGTTGTGCATCGGCGGGTTCGGTATATTCCACCACCACTTTACCGTTCACTTTTATGGTAACTTTTTTATCCTGCACAATGATCTCTTCGGTAAACCATACATTGTCTTTCACCAGCACTTCTTTTACATCCTGTACGGCATACAGGCTGCCGGTACGGCGCCAGTCGGTATGCGAATTATTTACCTGCACTTCGTACCCTTTTGAAGGCCAGCCGCCCTGTTGAAAAGCTGTATGAAAGTATATACCGGAATTGGATCCGGGGGTGGTCATTACTTCAGCTTTGAAATGAAAATTTTTGAAATTATGGTCCTGCACGGGCCCGTTATAGAACAAATGAGCAGTGGGTCCATGAGCGATGATCATTCCGCTGTCAACCGTAAATGTAGCGGCATTGTCACCTACTTTCCAGTCCTTGAGTGATTTACCATCAAAGAGGGAGATCCATTCATTTGATTGCTTTTGCGCAAAAACACTTCCTGCAAGCAGGCAACCCATGATCGATAATACAAATGATAATTGTCTCATTGTAATGGTTTGCATGAAGGTAAGCGTTTAGCAAATGCAAAAAAGTTGCCGGTTACCTGTTTCCGGTCACCGGGTAAAAATTTCGGAGAGAACGACTAAATGCGGCGTCTTCGAAATTCAAGCCCTGGTAACTGGCAACCGGTAACCGGCGACTGGTGGTAAACTATATCAGTTAACTTGTTTAGCTCTTCTTCTTATTTTCTTTGTAACGTTTATCGGGCGTACCATCTTTTTTCATATGCTTGGTGGTATCAGCGGCGGCTTTGTTGGCCTTGTAGCGCATATCGGGCGTACCATCTTTTTTAGCAGGAGCTGCAGGTTTTGCCTGAGCGGGTTTTGCCTGGGCAGTTTTAGCCTGGGCAGTTTTTGGGGCTTCTTTTTTCGCAGGGGCTGTCTGGGCAAAATTAATTCCAACACAGGCTAGCAAAAAGCAAGCAACAATGAGTGCTTTTTTCATGATAATTAAATTTTTTTGTTAAAAGGATCAAATACGTGGACTCATCAAATTTAAATCCAATTGATGAACCATAAATTACATTAACTTCCTGTAAACAAAACCTCTTTGCCTTCAATAGAAGAACGCATTAAGCAATTCAACAGCAACCGCCTGCCGGGATATACCGCACTGAAATACCGGGCTATGGCGAAAGACCCGTTTTATTTTCTGCGGGGAACCGCACATTTGTTTTACGACGACCTGGTGGCGGCCAATGCCCTGCCGGGGCAACCCTTTACCTGGGTTTGCGGCGATCTGCACCTGGAGAATTTCGGGAGTTACAAAGGCGATAACCGGTTGGTATACTTCGACATCAACGATTTTGACGAGGCTTGTCTGGCCCCTGCCAGTTGGGAACTGGCCCGCATGGCGACGAGTATTTTTGTGGCGCTGGATACCATGGGCGCTGCCACGGTAGAGGCCAAAAGCATGGCGTTGTTGTTTTTACAAACCTATGCCAAAGTATTAGCCAAAGGGCGCTCCCGCTACATTGAACCGCAAACGGCCAAAGGCATTACAAGATCATTTTTATTGAAAGTAAGCTGCCGCAAGCAGAAAGACCTGGTAAAAGAACGCACGGTAAGCAGGAACGGGCAATTGGTGTTGCTGCCCGATAACAAACGGCTTTTCACCATCGAGCCTTCGTTCAAATCGACCTTATCGGTATTTATAAACGACTGGATGGCGAATGGCGGACATCGTCATGCTTACCAGGTAATCGATGCCGGTTTTCGGATAGCCGGAACAGGCAGCGTAGGGGTAAAACGGTATCTTTTTTTGCTGAAAAGATTATATGCAGAACGCAAATACCTGTTGCTGGATATGAAGCAGGCGCAACCATCCGCCCTGCAATCGCATTTACCTATTCAGCAACCTGCCTGGTCACAGGAAGCCGAACGGGTGGTGGCCATACAGGAACGCATGCAGAACATTTCCCCCGCCCTGTTAGGCGCTGCCTTATTCAACAACGAATCGTACGTCATAAAAGAAATGCAGCCAACAGCAGATAAGATAAACTTCACTACCCTCGAAAACAGGTATAGCGATATGGAAGAGGTGCTGGAAAACATGGCGCTGCTGGCGGCTTCTGCACAATTAAGAAGTTCGGGCCGGCAGGGCGCTGCCGTTGCCGATGACCTCATCGCTTTTGGCCGCGACGGTTCGTGGATACAACCGGTGATGGCCTATGCGGGGCAATATGCCCAACAGGTAAAAGAAGATTTTAGCAATTACCTGGCGGCTTATCGCAAAGGGTATTTTGAGAATGTTTAGGGTTTTACTTATCTACCGGTTATTCCTCCTGATCGCCACAAAATTAACCAGGAATTGAAAGGCGATGAATCCGATGATGAAAGCATAAGCTATGCTTTCAAAGGCCTTGTTGCCAGTAAACGCCATCCATAAACCGGTTAACCCCAGCACCGCCATCGCAATGGTGTAGAACAGTAACGAATTGTATTTGGAAGGCAGGAACATGACACCGCACAACACCATCATCACAAATCCATATGCCGCCAGGTAAATATATCGTTCGTCTGATTGAAATATATACGTCAGCAAACCGGTTAAAAAAACAACAAGCGCCACTGCTACAAAATTGGAGCTTACTTTTTCTTTTTTATCGAGCAGGAACTTGCCATAAGCATTAAACCGCAGGAACAGGTTGCTGATGGGTTTTATGACCCAGGTTGAAAAAGCAAAGATGGTGAGCAACAAAATCACCGGGGCCAGAAAAGGCCGTAACGATTCATTGGCATCTGCCAGCCTGTTCAATGCCTGTGTGCCAAAATAAAGTCCCAGAATAATGCCCCACTGGTATTTGGCCGTCATGTTGCCCATCCAGAATGAGTATTTTAAAAACAACCTGTAGATAGGATTGGTCGCTTTTAACGCTTCTATCATTCCGCGCTGGGCGTATTCAAAATTAGGATCGTTCTTCAACGCTTCCTTAAAATGCTTCAGGGCTTTTTTATGATCGCCTTTCTCCAAGAGGCCCCAACCATAGTTGGCATGCGTGTAGGCATTGTTGGGATCATTGCGCAAAGCGCCTTCAATGGTCTCATACGATTCCTCTTTCCTGTTCAGCTTCAGCAGCACCGTACTTCTTACATTGAGCGCCAGCAGGTCTTCCGGATCAATTTCCAGCGCCTGGTTGGCCAGGTTTAACGATTCTTCGTATTGTTTGCGCGCCAGTTTTATATTGGCCAGCCAGGCAAAATAATCTGCCGTATAGGGATCGAGTTCTATCGACTGGCGAATGCTGTTCTCCGCATCGTCGTATTGATCTTTCTGAATATCGATGCGCGATTTGATGTAATATAAATGCGGGGTATCCGGTGACAACCCGATGGCATCTTCAATAATGCTTTCGGCCTTATCCAATCTATCCTGTTGCAGATTTACTTCTGCCAGCAATGACAGATAATGAATGTTGGTTGCATCCTGTGACAGTAATTGTCTCAGGATCTGTTCTGCCGCCTCGTATTTTTTCTGTTGAATAAGAATACCAACTTTCGAAAGACTATACTCCTGCATGTCACTTTTTTATTTTTAAATAGGATAGGATGTCATCATACAAACCGGCATCATTGGCGAACATGGCAAAGTTCTTTGCGGTCATGAACCATTCCTGGGTGCTTGCCTTATGCTTTTTGATGGCATTCAACAGGTCTTTTGTTTCAATGGGTTTTGGAATGCCATCTTCAAAAGAAGATTCCAGTTTCAATTCTATCGCAATATCAATAATGGCATCAATATCCGCGCCGGAGTAGTTCTCTGTTCTTTTCGCCAGTTGCGAATAATCGATGGGTTCCGTTGGTTTATTCTTCAACTTCAATTGTAAAATCGATTGCCGGGTTGTTTCATCAGGAGGTGGAACAAAAATGATCCTGTCGAACCTGCCGGGCCGTCTGAAAGCGGGGTCCAGGTTCCAGGGCGTATTGGTGGCGCCGATGATCAGTACGCCTTCGTTGCTTTTATCGATGCCATCCAGCTCCTGTAAGAACTGGTTGATGAGGTGCCGGCCGGCCGATTGTTTCATATCGCTTCTGCTGGCGCCCAGGGCATCAATTTCATCAATAAACAAAATACAGGGATTATTATACCGCGCCAGTTCAAAAATCTCGTGCAGGTTTTTCTCACTGTTGCCGATCCACATATCGAGAATATCATTCAACCCCACACTGATGAACCGGGCATTTACCTGTCCGGCCGTAGCTTTTGCCAAAAAGGTCTTACCACATCCGGGCGGACCGTACAATAAAATTCCGCCGCCTATTTTCTTGCCATAGGCTTTGTATAATTCAGGATGTAAAAGCGGTTTGATGATCTTCAGTTCAATTTCTTTCTTCACCGATTCCATACCGCCCACATCACTGAAATTGATGGATGGTTTTTGTAAGAACCGGCTGTCGTATTCTTCTTCTACCGGTTCATTGTCTTCCCGTGACCCCGCACCTTTTACACGCAACTGGCTGTCGAGTTCTTCATCGAAGTAATTGGGATCGATGGACAATACTTTTTTATAGGTGTCAATGGCACGGCCCACTTCGTTTTCCTTCAACAATGCTTTTGCATACAGGGTAAGCGCTTCAATATTCTGGCGGCCGGTCTCTATTAATTCTTCCAGGATCACATTACAGGTGGAATAATTTCCTTTCCTATAGAAAACGGTTGCCAAACCGATCCGGGCTTTGGTGTCGTTGGTGGCTTTCAGTACCTGCGTATATTCCACCTCTGCTTCTTCAAGGCGGTTCAAACTCAACAGCGTATCGGCCAATAACAACCTCAACGGATTATTGTTGGGCGAATGCTTCAATGCTTCCCGCAAACTGTCAATGGTGTTCTCGTTCATTCTCTTTTCGTATTACGGTCGACCTAAATATTTATTAACGGAACGTTAAAATGAGAAAATTTTGATAGCTCCCCCATTCCACATTCCAATGCGGGCGAAATATACACCGGTTTTTTTTAAATATCAGGACTGACAGCAAAATATCCATTGCACCCCATACCGGTCTGTTAAGGAAGACCACGCACCGGCCATCAGGGTGTTGGAAAAAGGACCGCTGATGGTGCCTTTTTCAGCGAGCCTGGTGAATAATGACTGCAGGTAATCGAGCTGAAGACTGCTGAACAGCAGGGAAACCCGGTTGCCGTTAAAGATCCCTTCCTCATCCATGAGGTCTGTGGCAAAAAGCCTGATGTGTTCCGATTCGAGTGTTGCGCTAACGATGAGGTTCGCCAGGTCACGGGGCAGATTTTCCATGTCAGGTGCATCTGCCAGGTATTGCAATTGAAGGCGGCCGCCAAAACAAGCCTGGTAAAAATGCATCGCCTCATGACAGTTGCCATTAAAACTGAGGAAGGGATATACGGCCATAAATTATTTATTATATGCTTTTTCCAGTTCAGCAATGTTTAGCTTTGTCATTTGCCATAAAGCCTGCAACATTTGATTAAGCCGTACGGGATCTGAACTCTTGAACTTCTCCATGATCATGGATGGCACGATCTGCCATGACAAACCGAATTTGTCTTTCAACCAGCCGCATTTATCTTCCCTGCCACCACCCGAAATCAATTTCGTCCAGTAGGTATCAATTTCTTCCTGCGTGTCGCAGTTAACAAAAAAAGAAACAGATTCATTGAATTTGAATTGAGGGCCCGCATCGAACAAATGAATTTTTAATCCATTTAAATTAATGGCGCCTGCCATCACCTGGTTTGCCGGAAACGGCGCTCCATCACCCCACTTCTTTGAAAACAGAATTTCCGAATTGGGAAATATGGATGTATAAAAATTCATGGCTTCTTCTGCTTTGCCATCAAACCACAGGAATGGAACGATCTGTTGATTTACTGTTACCTTGCTCATAAAAGTGTTTTTATTTGTTAAAGAATTTATTGTTTTGATACCTCAAAGTTGAGGTTAAATTGGCTGCGCCAAAATGGGAGAAAACGGCTATTTTAGGGGGTGAAAATGCCAAACCAGTTTAATATTAAAAAGCTGACCGATTGATATGAAAAAGATCGCTATTTATGTACCCAAAAGTGGTTTTATAGAAGCCATATCCCCTGCCTACCGGGTGTTTAACACGGTTAATGATGTATGTAAGTCTGCAGGCAACGAACCGGTCTTTGATGTTGAATTCGTTGCGCTTCACAAAAACATGCCGGTGCAAAACGGAGAATATTCAGTACATGTGAACCGGTTGATCAGTGAAGTGGAACACCCTGACCTGGTGATTGTACCGGCGCTGAGCGGTGATCTGGATAAGGCTGTTGAATTGAACCAGGAAGCCATTCCCTGGCTCAATAAAGTGTATGAAAACGGCGCAGAGATCGCTTCGCTGTGCATTGGCGCTTTCCTATTGGCGGCAACAGGGATCCTGAATGGAAAGAAATGTTCTACCCATTGGGCTTTTTATGAGCAGTTCCGTAATAAATACCCTGCAGTAGAGCTGGTAGATGGCGCCATTATTACCGACCAGGGAAAAGTGTACAGCAGCGGCGGCGCCAACTCCATCTGGAACCTGCTGTTGTACCTGGTTGAAAAATATACCAACAGGGATATGGCTATACTCGTAGCCAAATTTTATGCAATAGACATTGACCGGGATGATCAAAAAGCCTTTACCATTTTTAAAGGACAAAAATCTCACCAGGACAATGAGATCCTTGCAGCGCAGGAATACATTGAAACAAAATACACAGAAGCTATTACCATTGAAGGGCTGGCAGATCACGTGAATGTAAGCCGCAGAAGTCTTGAACGCCGGTTCAAGGATGCTACCGGCAACAATGTGATGGAATATGTGCGGCGCGTGCGCGTGGAAGCAGCCAAACGTAATTTTGAAATGACGCGCAAGAACATAACCGATGTGATGTACGATGTAGGCTATACAGACACCAAAGCTTTCAGGGATGTATTTAAAAAGATCACCGGGCTTACGCCCATTGAGTACAGGAATAAATATAACAAGCAGGCGGCACTGAAATAACGTATCACTTTGCAAAGGTTGAATTCAACCAGCAGTCCAGCAGCTCTTTTTCCCTTGCCCTGTCAACTGCAAGAATATAAACATTAAGGTCTCTCTTTCCAAAAAGCCTGCTATAGGTATACATGTTCATGACCATGTTATTAGGAAATGTTACCGCCATTTGAAATTTATGAAAAACCAACCCGCTGATGGTAGCCGTTGAGGTGGAAGAGTCGATCCTGGCGCCTTTCATTTGCGCTTCAAATGTTTGATAAAGAACTTTATTTACATCATTGAACACGTCGATATAACTTCCATCTTTTGTGCTGTCGAATGCCTGGTAGTTAGATTCAAAATAATCGAACATTCCCTTACGGAAAGTAAAAATAGGTTTTGAATTATTCTCCACTTTTTCTCCAAGTGTATTCTCAATAGCCGCACTTCCACGGTCCTGCATGGCATTTCGCACTTCGGCAGTAACCGTATCATAACCGGCAGGAATGATGATTGTCCATTTAAAGTCTTTATTGTACACCTTTGTTCCGGTAGTTTTTTCCTGGCTGAAGCAGGTAGCTGTTGCCAATACAGTTAAAAAGATAAATACAACTTTCATATAGTACTTATTTAAGGGTCTAACACAGCGCTAAACTAAGGTAATAAGTTAACAATGGAAATTATTTTGCAGGTTGCTGCCACCGGGTAGAATCCACGAATAAACAAGCAGTATGCCGGGCAGCAATAACCGGCAGAAAGCTAAAAATAAAATACATTTTATAAGCCCTACAGGGTTTTCTTTCTTAAAAGAGTTTTAACTTCAGAAGAACCAAAAAACTTTATTGTATGAAAAAGTTCCTTCACTTATGCCTGCTATTTATACTGGTGATGAGCATAAGCTCATTTACATCCTCTAACAAACACTATATTGGCACGCTCAAAGACTGCACAGGTAATGAAACCCTCGATGTATGGGCCGGACCAGGCATTGGAGCCCATGAAGTAGTGATCTATGTAAACCGCTCGGGTGCTGATGCCGGCGCCTGCACCGTAGACTTCGACGTTGATCTTATGATCGATTACATTCCCGAGCACGTACAAACGTTTCACTTTTCAGCTCCGGGAGGTTATTACAGTTACCAGTGGTCATACTATTGCAACTGGATCGTAGGCACCGATGCTACGGTAGTAGGCAGTATCTACAATGTGACTTATAATTAAATATAAACTAGTGCTGTAGATCATAAAAGCCTGCGGACATTGGTCACAGGCTTTTAATGCATGCTTATTGAACCTATTCCGGCAGTCCCGCCACCACTCGTATCCGTTTGGTGAATACCAGTTTCCCTTTCACAAAAACCTTTAAATAATACCGTTGGGGTGGCCGGTAAGAAAGATCGTATTGAAAGGTGGCGAATTTTAAATTATGATACTGATGTTCTTCTATAACCGCGTTGTCGCCACCATCTGCAATAATTTGTACCAACGCATCCTGCGGCTCGTTGCTGAAATAATCCATTACCACATTCCCTTTTGTCATGGTAGGGAACAAACCCACCGAGATCTCGTCACTGGTCTTTGACCATTGCAAACTGTCAGGAGATACCATAAAATCATAGCTGACGCCATTGCCAAAATCCGATTCAAAATTTTTCAGTGCTTCTCCTTTTGCATTCAATAGCCTGCAAATGCCCCGGCCGGCCTTCACCGCATACCAGAACTCAAGCCCGTTGCCGGCAGTGTCCTGCACTTCAAAACGATAACACCCTGGCAGCAGGTTAACCGTATCTTTATACAACGTATCTTTTTTCAATGTTCCCAGGGCGCGTTCAAAAACAGGTTGGCCTGCAACATTGATAATACTGAAACTGTTATCGGCCGGACGGTTATTTGTCTTGAATTGGATGATCATTTTTCCGCCATGTACAGGAACACCGGTGAAATAGCTCACCGTTTTATTATCTGCATCATACCCATCCTTTTTACCATTGGGTAGCTCCAGCGCAACGAAAAATTCGTTCATTCCATTTTTACTTTCAATAGTATTGGGTAATGTTATCTGCGCTGATTGGTTGAAAGCGAGATGGCCTTTCCAGGTAAAAATATGAGTGGGAAATCCTTTGGTGCCATACCTGATCTGGCAGGATGTTAATTCCGAAGCGCCATTGTTCTTTATAAGAATAACCGGGTTTAGACAGGCGGGATTTTTTCTTCCGTAAATATCAGTCAAGGATGGAACGATCACTTCTTCCAAAGCAACATCGGTCTTGGCAACCGGCGCACCATATTCAACCAGGTAAGCAAAGATGTTTTCTTTCACATTCGGGTCTTTTGTTTGATAAGGCTCCATCTGGATGTCAAACACATTCTCCTGTTTGGCTGCAATCGGCTCGTCTATGATCTCGGGTTGATTTAGATATCCCGGGCACCAGTTGGCGCGATCGATCACCCAGGTACCGGCCTGCGGATACAGGGGATTATCGCCACACTTTTTCCAGAGGTTTGTTTTTCGTACCAGTTTATTATTCCACCAGATCTCGCGGAAACGCTGGCAGAACTCTCCGCAATCGTTACTGTCCATCCCATGCCCCGTTTGCAAAACATATAATCGTGCAGTAGCGCTTTTTTCTTTTGGTTTGAATTGGTAAGGGCGTAGCTCTTTCTCAATTGGATTGGCTGCATTCCCGTATTGAAAAGCGGCATTATAAACCGGGTGAAAGGCCAACGGCTCAGCAACGGCAGGTCCTTTTATAAAAGAAAAGTCGAGTTGTATTTTCCAGCCGCGGTCTTTATTTTCTTCATAGCCGGAGTGAACATATTCGATCTCCACACTATCTCTCAACACCAGGCTGAAATCAGTAATGTCTACCTGCCAGGTAAAATGCCAGCCTTTTGAAAAAGCGCCGCCATAAGGCGTGAGCATTTGCCCGATGGTATAGTTCAGGATGGGAGCGTTGTTGCCACCCTGCCTTTTCAATATGATGCGGTCTGAATAATCCCAGTCGGCACAACGCATGGAATCAGGACAGCCAAACTTCACATACAGCATGATCTTCCTGACAGGAAAAGTTTTATCAGGAAACCTGGTCCAGCGACTATACGGGTTCTCCCCTTTTGATGGATCGGTAACTACTTTGTTATAGTAAATAACAACATGCGCCGTATCGGCTGCCAGACCTTGCACACTGCACCCAATCAGCGTCAGGCAACAATAAAAGACATTGATTTTTCTACCTACCATAGCGCAGCTAAGGTATTATTATTTTCTTTAATCCTCCGGCAACGAATACCACTTACGGTATACTTTACTGATATAAGTGGCCAGCAGGATCAGCAACAACAAGGCGCCAGCTGTTTCAAAATAAATATAATAGTTATCAAAGTCGGGCATAGCAACTGTCCTAAATTCCGGTCTGTAATATTGGGCTCTTTTCACTGCTACATACCAACTGTAAATAAGCAGGGGAAATATCGTAACCATGAAAACAAACAGGTTGATCAGGATCCCGGTCACCACCCTTCTTTTTTTGACAGACCATGCTGTAAGGGAACCTAAAAAGAATAAAATGATATAGAAAGTCAGCAAAGCAAAATCATCAGCATCGCTCGTGTGAAAAAATGAAAGTATCATCGCCGTAAAAATGGTCAGCAACACACCGGCCAGCAGGGATAAAAAGAAAGTGCGAATGGTAGATTGCCTGAAAATAAATACCAGTAAGGTTATTCCCAGGGTGAAATAATAAAACACCCGTAAATAATCGGCAAGATCGGGCATTTTCCAACGGTACTTTTTTGAAACAATATGCGATATGCTGGTTTCTATATTGTACAGCTGGTATTTTTTAAGAACGATTTCAAACGGGTTGTTGTCCCTTTCATAATCTACATTATAATATCTTGAATCCCTGGGATAACGATATTTCTGAAGCAATAAACCCAGTTCTTTGCTTATAACTGTTCTGTCATACGCCGGATGCGGGGTTTGATATATCATTTTATAGATATCAAACGAACTCAGTATTTTATGCGTGGCATATTTCTCCAGTTCAAAAG
>JADMIO011121733.1_pt1 | contig 15749 bp, 17 predicted proteins | sample 8958161 | NCBI WGS metagenome assembly JADMIO01 (sample SAMN16585339, study PRJNA669376) | soil metagenome | isolation source: Crop rotation soil | place: USA: Cullars Rotation, Alabama | collected 2011
GCCGCGACTTCAAGTCACGTGAATTCCAAGCTTCGGATCCCACTGTGCTGGAAAGGTATATGCTTCTTTTGCAGGGGAACTGAGAGGAAATGGCTATAAAATTAAAGGTCTTTTTATTAATCTGCCTTCAGATGACAATATTGGATTGTTTGGTAGTCTGGATGGAACAGTTTCGCAATTGGGTTTAGTTGATGTGAATATTACCGGCGCAAGCAGGGTGGCAGCTTTTGCCGGAGTTGCGTCGCAGTCAATTAGTAGCGTTTATTCAACCGGGACTATAAATGGAACAGCAGAGGTCAGCGGATTGGTAGGAGAAAATTCTGCCACCATAGAAAAGTCCTATTCCTCAGCCACCATCACTGCCTCTAATAACTTTGAGGGAGGTTTAGTCGGATACAACTACGGTATTATCCGCAATTCTTATGCCACAGGTAATGTTACCAGTAACACCTCTTATGTCGGAGGTATTGTTGGGGAAAATGATGGCGGAACTATCACAGACACCTATGCCACAGGAGATGTTACAGGAGATGATATTGCTGGAGGACTGATTGGTGACAATAATGATGCTGGGTCAGTCGTGAATTCTTTTGCTGTTGGTAAAGTCACAGCCACTAATGTTTCTCCAACTGCTGTCGGAGGTCTGGCGGGTGAGATAGAAAACGCTGGTACTTTTACAAATTCCTTTTATTATTACAATGCCAGTGTGACAGGACATGATTTAAATAATGGCATAGGTACACAAGAAACAAATATTGGAACTTTTTATAGTAAAAACCACAGCGTTTATGATCAGGGAGGAGCAAACAAATGGGATTTTGCATCGATTTGGGTTGAGCACGGCGATACCTTCCCAACGTTTGTCTGGCAGCTGCCTCCGTCAGCGCTGACTGCACCAAGCAACAACTCAGGCAGCTCTCCTGTTCACAGTTGTTCAGCCTCTGCACCGGTTGCCGCACCAAATCTGTTTCAAATTGACGTCAATTCTACTCAGGCGCTTCTTCATTTTGCTCCTGTAGCTGGTAACATCTCTAACTACTATCTTTCTTATGGTTATCAAGCCGGAGATGAGCGTTTTGGAACCTTTACCAACTCTGGAACACCAAATGGAGCACTTACCTTTACGGTTAATTATCTTGCGCCAAATACAACCTACTTTTTTAAAGTCAGGGCTTTTAACGATTGCGTTCCTGGGAACTGGAGCAAGGAGATTAAAATTACAACGACCAAAAAAGGAGCAATTCAGGGCATAAGTTATTTTAAAGACTTTCCCTCCAAAACCTCCGTTTTTCCAAAATCTGTTTTAGGCTTAACATCTGCTTCAGCTAATCAAAACTCCACGATCCCGTGCGATTATACAGTTCAATCCGGCGATTCACTTTGGAGCATTTCCTCAAACGGATTGGGGAGTGGAACCAAATATCAGCAATTGATGCAGCAGAATAACCTTACGAGTACTTTTTTAAATGTTGGTCAAAAATTAAAAGTTAACTGTTAAAATCTACTCAATTTTGAAAACACTCTTTTTAAGATATAAATATCTGATTTTAGTTATCTTATTTTCCTTATTCTCAGTTTTGGATCTTACCCATTCCGGAATTCCTTTGACTGATGATGGAGAATATCATGTGATTCGTTTTGAGCAATTTTATAAAGTTTTATCAGACGGAATATTATATCCCAGATGGGCGCCGGACTTAAATAATGGTTTTGGCGTACCCCTGTTTAATTATGTGTACCCATTGCCAAATTATCTGGCTGCCTTGTTCCATTTTTTAGGTTTTAATTTTATTGATTCACTGAAGCTTAATTTTGCAGCTGCTTCTATAGTTGGAGCAGTCTTTTTTTATCTATGGACTAAAAAATATTGGGGAGAGTATGGCGCAGTAGTTGCTTCAGTTTTTTATACTTTTTCGCCATATCATCTGGTCGATATTTTTGCCAGAGGATCTGCCGGCGAAGTCTGGGCTCTGGCATTATTTCCAGGTCTTGGATGGTCTTATCTCACTTTTACTCAAACTAAAAAAAAGTTATATTTTATTTTGCCTGTAATACTACTGGCCTCATTAATTTTAGCCCACAATATTCAAGCCGTAATTTTCTTTGCCTTCTTTTTGCTTTATGCTTTGATAACTTTGCCAAAAAAACAGAAACCAGAATACTTAAAATATTTAGTCTTTCTCATTTTTCTGGGATTAGGTTTATCAGCTCCTTTTTGGATACCGGCAATTTTTGAAAGCCAGTATGTGCAGGGCTTAAAAATTTTTAACCCAGTTAACTATTTTCCAAAACTTAATCAATTATTTTTGTCGGGACATGGCGGAGGGCAGATCTCATTTGAAATTGGCATATTAAATCTAATTGTAGTTTTTGCCGCTGCTGTCTTAAGTTTTAAAAAACGGGATAAATTGATTTTAACTTTCACCGCTGTTTTTTTAATCTGTATTTTTTTAATGACACCATTTTCAAAATTTGTCTGGGACACGTTTTCTTTTACGGGCTACATCCAGTTTCCCTGGAGATTACTTAGTGTGACAACTCTTATTGCTGCTTTTCTAGCCGGAAGTATGGTTTCGCCAATTGTATTTAAAAATAAAAAGTTACAATTGCTAACTGCTGTTTTACTAATAAGTTTATGTTTTGTCTATGGTTCCAGGTTTGCCAAAGCAACCCATTACCGGGAGGGGCAAGACGACACTTATCTTAATAATAAAAATTTTATTCAGGGTACTAACAGTCCTCGCAACACTTTTAATACCATTTGGCTTCATAGATTACCAAAAGAAAAAGCCAATAAAGTTGAAGTTTTATCAGGTGATGTAAATCTAAAAATAGAAGAAACCAAATCGGATAGCTTATCTTTCACTGCAGATTCTAAAACTAATTCGCAAATCTTAGTAAATACTGCTTACTTCCCCGGCTGGACAGCCAAAGTAAATGGCAAAGAAATTCCAATTAATAATTATAAAGGACAACTGTTTTTAAACTTACCAAAAGGAGCAGACGAGGTGCAGGTATTATTAAACAGTACCATCATTCAAAGATTCTCTTACCTTTACTTTCTGATTACAATTTTTCTCCTGCTTTATATAAACTTCTTCAGAAAAGATCTATTTCCATTGATTAAATATTAGTTTACTACATATCAAAATATCACCTGACTAATCACTTGATTAATTACCTGAAATAAATATAGCCAATAGAAGAGGTGCCGATAAAAAGACTCGCAGTCTGACCAAAAGGTGTTTGCAGGATTTTTTTTGCTCTGAAAACACTATATAATGCCCGCATGAGTAAAGTGTATGCATTTATTGATAGTCAGAATTTAAATCTCGGAATTACCTCTTTAGATTGGAAACTCGATTTTGCTCGTTTTAGAAAATATTTAGCAGATAAATACAAAGTAGGGAAAGCGTTTTTGTTTATTGGTTTTATTGAAGATAATCAGCTTCTGTATACCCGTTTACAAGAATCTGGATTTATTTGCGTATTTAAACCTACATTAAGAACAAGTAAACATAAGAAAATAAAAGTTAAAGGAAATGTGGATGCTGAGCTCGTTCTTCACACAATGATTGAATATCCAAATTATGATAAAGCTATTATAGTTTCAGGGGATGGTGATTTTCATTGCTTAGTAGAATACTTAGACCAAAAAGACAAATTGCTCAAGATCTTAGTACCCAATAGAAAATATTCTTCATTACTCAGGAAATTCAGGAAATACATTATCCACGTAGCTGATTTCAGATCTAAAGTTGAAAAAAAGACAAAAAAAGAGAGGGAATAACCTTCGGACTAGCCTTAGGTGTGCCCTCTCATCGTGATATGGATATATTACCACAAACATCTTTGAAAAACAATGAAAGAAAGGTTGGGATATGAGCCTACGAGTAGGAACTCACACTACACAATCCCAACTTTAGAATTTAAGTTTAACTTCATTTTACCGGATCCAAACAAATCTAGAATTATTTTAGAAAGAGATAAATTGGGTAGGATTGTTCATTCAAAAGTAAGGTAACGATTTAAGACTTAGTTTTTATCCTCAAAGAACAACAATTTGAATAGAAATATTGTTCTTATTGCCTATTAATTTGGAATCATTGACACATAAATGTAATACTTGCTATTCCACTTGGCCCGTAGTAACGTATGTATATGTCAGAACTTTCAACTGGTAGTGAATCTAGAGAGGCCGAATTAACTTATCCTGCACGATTACTTCCATATGCAAAAAATGAACCCTGGGAAACACTGACTAAACCAGATATCTCAAGTGGAAAGGTTTTAAATCCTGTACCCGAATCAGTAGCAGAAGCATTGCCTATGTTACATACCTTGTCTGTTGTTGGGGAAAGAAGATATAACGAGTTAAGGGACATTACCATCTGGGATAAAATAATGCGCTCTTCTGATGATTACAAATGGGCTGGCCTGACCCCTGAACAAGCAAAACAAACATATCCAGACCAGTGGGCTAGTACTGCATCTCTTACTAGCGCATCAAATGACATGAGTTTTTATGGTCATAGAAAGAGCATAACCCCTTTAAAAGTCGATCCCATATTATACCCTGAGAGGACAAGACTAACTCAAGATGAAAATGAAGAAATCGACTACTTAGTACAATGCAAGAGAAATCAAAGATTTAAAGATTATCTTCCATTGGCAGTTAATATAATCAAAGAACTTCCCGATATAAACATTTTGGTAAATAACCATCTGCCTAATGAAGCTCAAGTTGTTACGCAAGAAAATATTGAGCCATTATACGAAGCTTTTATAAAAGCCATTGACGCTGGTGATCTGCTTACCATAGTTGCTGCCTGTATGCAGGGATCAAATAATTATTTTATTAACAAGGAAAAGCTTCATAAATATTTAACTAGCAAAGGCAGTCCGGGTAATGATGATAGGGATCCCAAAAACGCTCTACTTTATGATATATACAATGATTATGACCAAAATGTTTCAATACTACAATTTGTATACATTATGCTTTTAGAGCGATTGAATTTAGATCAAGCAAAAATCTTTAGCCCAAAAAAAGCCATTGATTTTCCGCACATACTCGAGCCCTACCTCGATGAATAATGAAAACAGCCCTAGCTTGTTCAAGCATTACCGTAGATAGTATTGTCTCCCAAATGTAGCTTGATCTGCTATAATCTCAACCATGTCATCTTTAAAATGTGGAATCGTTGGACTTCCGAACGTTGGGAAGTCGACTTTATTCAATTCATTGTTAAAGAAACGGGTTGCATTGAGCGCTAATTATCCTTTTGCAACAATTGAGCCGAATACGGGCATTGTTCCTGTTCCTGACTCGCGGCTTCAGAAGTTAGCTGAATTAACTAAAGAGGAGGAGAAAATGCCAAGTGAACCTCCTATTATATATGCAACTGTTGAATTCGTTGATATTGCCGGTTTGGTGAAAGGTGCTTCTCAGGGGGCTGGTTTAGGTAATCAGTTTCTTTCTCATATCCGGGAAGTTGATGCTATCATTCATGTGCTGAGGGATTTTGAGGATGCCAATATTGTCAGAGAGGGAAGTACTGATCCTTCATCAGATAAAGATACCATTGAAACAGAGTTAGCACTGGCAGATCTGCAGGTGATTGAGAAATTAATTAATGCTCAGGACAAAGCGGCGCGAACAACAGGGTCCGACCCTATTGAAAAAGAGAAACTGGAAATCCTCAAATCGATTCAGACCGAGCTGAGCGAGGGTCGGACCCTTGGTCGATATACTATCAACGATATACGATTAACTGACTGGTTCAAAAGCTTACCTCTTTTGATGATCAAGCCGATTTTGTATGTGTTCAATGTCGATGAGGGTTCATACCAGCATCGTCTCGAACATGAAACTGCTAACGAAAATGAATTAGTAATCTCTGCAAGATTAGAAGAAGAGTTAGTTGAGCTGTCAGATGATGAACGCAAGGAATATCTGTCAGAACTGGGGATTAGAGAAACTGGGTTGGAACGACTGATCAAAAAAGCGTATCAGATGTTGGGCTTAGCATCCTTTTTAACGGCCGGGAAAAAAGAGGTAAAGGCCTGGACTATCAAACAGGGAATGAAGGCCCCTGAAGCTGCCGGGGTAATTCATACAGATTTCACGAAAAAGTTCATCCGGGCTGAAGTAATTGAATTTGACAAACTTGTTGAGACTGGGTCACGTTCCGTCGCCAAGGCCAAAGGGTTGCTCAGGACCGAAGGGAAAGACTATCCTGTTAAAGACGGGGATGTAATCGAGTTTTTAATTGGAGCCTAAAACTTTGTTGTCATCTAAACTCAGTAATAAGACATTAAAATGAGCCCAGGATTGGGTATTGACACGGGTATAATCTGTATTGAATACTAGAATAAGCTCATCAAAAAAGTGATTAAAAAACTGCTCGATTATTTTAAGACGGATCAACAGGGGATTGCTTTGCCTGTAATTGTCTTATTGGTAGCGATTGGGGTAGTTGTTTTTATCATCATCTCTTCAACAGCTCCATTCAAGAATGGCTTCCTGTCAAAACTTTTTCCCAAACAATTTTCTCATGCTGCCGGTCGGATTGATCTGCAATTAGTTCCTAACGCCATTACTGTCAGTGTCGGGCAAACATTCCTGGTTGATGTAGCCATTGATGCTAAAACTGATCAACCCACAGCAGCACAGCTAAATATTAAGTACGATCCAACTGTTTTACAGGCCTTGTCTTTCCAGAATAATTATTTTTTCAATAAAGATGATGCCTTCGGTAAACCAACTTTTGATAATACCTCTGGTGTGGCAGTAGCACTTCTGACCGTTGGGCCAACACCAGCTAACTGTCAGTTAATAGATCCTGCAACATGTGTTTTTAACTACAAATCAGGAACTGGTTCGATCGCTACCCTCCAATTTAAAGCTCTTAAAGCAACAACTACAGCAAGTGCTATTCAATTTGATACAACAAATAGTAGAACCCAGATCGCTGCTTTAAATCTGACCGGAGATCAGCTGGGAAATATCACTAATTCCACTGTAACAGTATCCCAAACTGCAGCCGTCAATAAAACAGCCAGTCTGTCTTTGGGTGCCCCTGGGACTACTCAGAATGTTGGTCAGCAATTCTCAGTTCAGGTTAAGGCTAATACTGCCACCGATTCAGCCAATCTGTTTGTTACCAAATTAAGCTTTGATCCGACTAAAATGCAGGTTGCGAATGTTAATACTACAGGTACCTTTATTACTCAATGGGTAAGTAACAATTTTGACAACAGTAACGGTCAGGTAGAGCTAATTGGAGCAGTTCCTGCACCAGGTTTTAAAGCTGCAAATTCAACGATGGCGACTGTGGTATTCAATGCTATAGCTGCGGGTACTGCGCCAATCAACTTTAACGCTGGCTCATCTATTTATCGAAACAGTGATAATCAGGACATTTTGGGCACAACTACTAACGCAACTGTTACTTTAGCTGGAGTTGCAGCTTCACCATCTCCTTCAGTCAATCCGAGCCCATCTCCCATTGTATCGCCTTCTCCTGTAGTATCTCCATCACCGGTGGTTTCTCCAAGCGCTGGTGGCTCTGCTGCTCCATCGGCTTCACCATCAGTAAATCCGTCTCCATCAACTGTGGCTAGCGCTTCACCAGCTGTCAGTCCATCACCATCTGGTTCTCCGGTTGCCTGCTCGATCTCCAGCGCTAACTGGGTTGCAGCTTCAAATCCGATCAACGAAGGCTTAGTCGTTAACCTGAATATCTTAGGCTCCGGCACCTGTTCAGGCAAGAGTGTGGTTGCAACAGTCTGGGAAGACGACTCACCATTTGGTAGTGATCCTGTCACAAACCAACCACCAACAGTTAAATTTGATGCCAATAACAAAGCCACCACCTCATGGTTGGCTGAATTCCAGACTGACGGTATTGGGGGAGTAGGTAACCCACCTGAGTACTACTTTAATGTGACTTTGGATGGTACTACCCAGGTTCGATCAGCTGATCCGCTGCTGGTAGTCAACCAGGCAACCTCACCTCAATTCAAGAAGGGTGATGCCAACCACGACGGGGTAGTTAACTTTGCTGACTTATCAATCCTGATGTCCAACTGGGGTAAAACCAAAGACTTCCCCGACGAGATCGACTTTGACACTGCTACAACTCCGGCTGATGGAGTGATCAACACCATCGACTTTGCGTCAATGGTCCAGCTACTGATACTGGGCGGGTTAGTCCACTAGTAGCTCTTCAAAATCACTGCCAAACCTCTAATCTTTCGGGCTGGGATTAGATTTGCCCACTTGACCTATATTTTTTTATATTGTATTAATAGCAGCACTGATGTTTATAAAGAGCAGATTTTTTGTCAGTAACCTGATAATTTCATTTTTGGTAATTGTCAGTTTATTTTTAATTGATTTTTCCAGTTTCACCCCATTTTTCCACTCTTTTATTGCGGCTCTATCGGCTCAAAACACCACGGTGGGATTCTATTTGGAACAACCACAGACGACTTATACTGTCGGGGATAACATTTCAGTTCAACTCAAGCTTAATAATCCAAGCCCAACCATGAACACTATTCAGGCTGATATCAGTTATCCTGATGGATACAACCCACGCGTCGGAGATCTCAATCTGGGAGTTGATAAAATTATCATTGATGGGGTAACTATTGAAACCGAGCGTCCAACAACCTATTGACGGGTACCTGGGACAACGCGAAGGGATGTAGTACAGGGACCAAAAGTTCAGAGTGGCTAATGTGCAACGGATATTTTGAATACCGTTAAAACCGATCCCGGACTATCAGAAGATTTAGAAGACTATGATTGGATAATCTATTGACATTATAATGGCTTTTTAGTGATGATAGAATTACTACCTGTCACTTAATGAAACTTTCGCTGCCACAAAATTCACCCTCTCAATCCGGTATCACCTCAATATTAATAATTCTGGCAGTAGTCGGGGTAGTCGCCTTTATCGCTATTGCCTCAATTGGTCCGTTTAAATCAACCCTTTTATCTTCCTTATTTCCGAAAGGAGCTTCATTTGCTGCCACAACCATCGCTATTAATGCATCCTTAAATGTTCATCCGATCTCACCTTATATTTATGGAACAGCCGCCAGTGCAGACTCGTATCAGAAGACAATGGGTGCCTCTATTAGCCGCTGGGGGGGAAATCAGGTGTCACGCTACAATTGGGAAACTGAAGATTCCAATTCCGGAGCTGACTGGGGGCTTTGTCTGCAGCCTTATTTAAACCGTAATTACGGTGCTTTTTCAAATGTCGATTACGGACCCCCGGCTAATTCCGGTTTTTCAATCAGAGATTCAGTCAATACCGCAAAAAACCTCGGAATGGCCCAGCTTTTTACGGTACCAAATATAGGCTGGGTGGCAAAAGATGGTAATAACAACACCTGTTCAACCGGAGTGCCTGACAGTGATGGATTACCTCTGGGTCTATTGAGTAATGATGAAGCCGCTATCTCAGGTTATGATCCAACTACCAATCGCAATCTAACCAGTATCAGATCTCAGATGAAAAAAGGTTCAGCTTTTGTCTATCCGCCCAATAAAACCGATAATGTGGTTTATCAGGATGAATTAATTAACTGGCTCAAAACTCAATTGGGGGATGCTGCTCATGGCGGAATTAAATTTTATGCTTTTGATAATGAATTCGATCTCTGGTCGGACACTCATCGGGATATCCACCCGGCCCAAACCGGTTATGATGCGCTCTGGAATAAATTTTCTACCTTTGCCAATGCAGTGAAAGATATTGATTCAACAGCCATGGTCACCGGTCCGGTTAATTGGGGATGGATCGCCTACTGGAACGCTCCAACCGGCTCATCTGACCGGTCAAATCACTCTAATCTGCCACTTGATCAATGGTTTTTGCGCCAGGCTAAACAGTCCGAGACGCAAACTGGCCGGCGGATTCTGGACGTCCTGGATGTTCACTACTACCCTCAGGGAGGGCAGGCTTTAAACAATGACGTTTCGTCAAGCATGGCTGCTTTAAGGCTTCGCTCGACTCGGGAACTTTGGGATCCGACTTATACTACCGAATCATGGCAAACCTGTTGCGAAGGTGGACCTCAACTTCAGATCATCCGCCGGTTACAAAGCTGGATTAATCAGGAATATCCCGGAACTAAAATAGGCATTACCGAATGGAATTGGGGAGCGGATAACAATATAAACGGGGCTTTGGCAATTGCTGATATTTTGGGAATTTTTGGTCGGGAGGGAGTGTATTTGGCTAACTATTGGACTACTCCCGCTGATCAATCACCCGGTTATTGGGCCTGGCGGATGTTTAGAAATTATGATGGTAATTTTTCAACCTTTGGTGATACCTCAATTGACGCCTCAGTTCCATTAGCAGACGTAGATAAGGCTTCTGTTTATGCCTCGAAAGATTCAGCAACCAATGCTTTAAAAATTATGATCATAAATAAACAGCCTTCTACTGCCTATGATGCAGTTTTTAGTTTAGCAAATTTTAATCCGGGCTCCACCGCTAAAGTTTATCGTTATTCCCAAGCCGATACCACTAAGATTATTCAGGTCGCTGATATGACTTTAAACGGAACCAGCCTCTCAGCTCAGGTGCCAGCTTATTCCATCACTCTGTTTGTAGTTCCCGTTTTAGCTGTAATATCTCCAACTCCGGCCCCAACATTACTTCCGACCTCATCGCCAACTCCCAGCCCGGTTTCATCTCATTCCCCAAGCCCATCACCAGCTGCCTCAGCTAAACCAGGTGACATTGACGGTAACAATAAAGTCGATATCTTTGATTACAATCAGTTATTAACTGATTTCGGTGCCCATTCAGGACTTGCTCTAAGATCAGATATTGATAAAAACGGTAAAGTAGATATCTTTGACTATAATCTGCTATTGACTAACTTTGGAAAATGACCTCCCCTAAACTCGGCCAAAATAATTTGTTATAATTTATCATACTTAATGCGCATTTCTGCAAAATTATTTAAGCTATTGAAAAAAAACCGGACAATTATTTTGCTGTCGGCTCTGATTTTATGTATTGAAGGGCTATTTTTTAGTCTGATCAGTTATCCATCAAATCCTTTATATAAGCTCCGAAAAGTTGGATTAACCTCCTTAATCATTCTTCAGTCAACTCATAAAGCCAAAGCTAAGATCTATTTAAATGAATCAACCCGGCTTCAGGGTCACGTCGATATGCTTTTGAAGCAAAGAAGTTCGGACCAGGAATTAAAAGATACAGCTGGAGAGTTAATGAATGTTGAGCAACAGGCAATTAATCAAATGGATTTGGCTGCTAAAGCCGGAATGGATATTAAAAATGAAGTTGAAGTTTTATGCGACAACTTAATTAAGCAGCAAACTCAATTAAAACAGGCGATCGTCCAAACCCAAAAAATAGCCTCTTTGCCACTTGAACAATACGCCAATCTAACCAAGGTCTTACTGGATGAGTCCCCCGAGTGGTAATACTCTTAATTAGGAACCTTCACTCCGGTTGATTCAAAAATCTTCTGAGAAGTATTTCCGGCGCCAGTAATCTGAGGCAGAGTCGGCGCCAGGTAGTTTTTTAAACAAATAACCGGATAATTAACACCATATTTAATTATCATCTGATGGCACTGCGGATCATCCGGTCCTGAAACTATATCGCCAAACTGAGTTGCCCAGACTTCACCCACCGGAACTTTATCAACTCCTCGTTGTTTTAACTTTTCAGGATCACGATAAATTGTTACTGTTAAAGAACGATCAACTCCCAACTTGCCACTCAAGTCCCACTTGCTAATATCTTCAGTCAGCTCCTCCTGTGGATGATAATAACTGGTTGAATCGTTAATACCCCAAATTAGATCGGGTCCCCAGGGGGAAGTTCGCATCGTCCAAAGCTCCGCGCACCAAAGCTGATCAACCAAACAGGCCTGACGGGAAGCAGCCCAGACAATCGGACGATTACCCGGATCTTTTCCGCCATTTAGAGCAGTTGAATCACGATAAGCAATCCGGTCGACATTAGGATCTCCGCTATCAAGCCAGCCCTGAAAATGAGAGGTATTACCCGACTGATCTTTTAAAAATAGTTCATAGGAATGAAAACGGCTGCCCCGATCCAGCGGGTTAGACGCTAAATGGATCCTTGCGTATACATCAACTCCTTTAATCACCGTACTAAACCCTTTCATCCCCGGATGCTTCTGAGAATTCTCCATCCCTGAAGTATTAGCCATAAACCCACTATGATCAGAAAAACCAACTGAATATCCGGCATCTGTTAACCATTGAGGTGGAGGATCACCATGCTCATGCCCATACACACAAATGACTCTACCCTGAGAGTCTTTTTTAGCCACCGGATGCCACCGTAAGCTATCATGATCATCACAAAAAGGGGATTTTTCAGCCGAAGATGGAGAATCGGTAAAAATCGGAGATTCCGAAATCATATTTCTAAAGTTCTGTAATGACAGTAAAAAAACACTACCCAGAAGAGTAACTAGAATCAAAATTATTACTGAGTTAAAAGTCATCTTTAGACTTTTCCAGAGAGCGATATTGACAAACATATTACTATACCGGGATCATAACGGTAAAGTAGATATCTTTGATTTCAATGTTCTTCTCAGCAACTTCGGTAAATAACTCACCAATTTGATACAATAACCCAATGAAAATCCCTGATAAAAACGGCCACGAATGGGAATTTGAAGAATCAGAAACAGTTTACCGTAAAAGCGTTTATGGCTGTGCTATACATAAGGGTAAAGTATTATTAATTTTTGATCCACGCTCAGATAAATGGGAGCTACCAGGCGGGGGGATGGGATCAGGGGGAAACAGAGCAGAAGGCGATGATTCGCGAAATTAGGGAAGAAACTGGGCTGGAAGCTGATGTTTCAGACATGAAGCTGCTTAAAAGGGAAGAGGGGTACTATAAATCTCTCGATAAAGATTTTATCTGGAAAACCGATCGTAATTATTTTGAAATTAAGATTAAAAATCCAGATCAGCCACTCCATATTATTGACGGCGATGACGTAACCGATTGCCAGTGGATCGCAGTTGACCAGCTTAATTCATTGGATATAGACCAGGTCGATAAATTAGCAATTGAAAACTGCCTCAAGCATTAAGGGATTGAATTTGTCTTGTTAAACAGGTACAATTAGCCTCGTTGTATGAGAACCTACTACAAAGAGGTCTCAAAAGTTGTAAACCTTGTTTTTTTAAATCTTCGAATTTAAATTAATAAGGTTGAGGATTTAAAAAAATGAATAATTATCGATTAACCTTAATAGTCCGCGAAAAACTTGATGAGAAAGAACGCAAAGCTCTGCTTGATGACGTCGTCAAATCTTTCGGCGAACTGAAAAAAGAAGATATGTGGGGGTCACGCCCATTGTCTTATCCAATCGCTCACGACAGCAAAGGCTATTATGCTCATTACGAGTTTACTTCTGAACCAAACACGATTGCGGCTTTAGACAAAAAACTAAAATTAAACGAAGACGTAATCCGTTACTTACTCTTAAAACACGAACCTCGGGCTATCAAAAAATCTAAAGTCAGCAAAAAAGTCGAAACTAAATCAGAAGCTAAAGAAGAAAAAACTTCTAAAGAGTAAGATACAAACCTATTTGGACACTTGTGTCTTGTTTCTTGATTATTATTAAGTTATGGCATCGCGATCCTGGAATAAAGTTGAACTGATTGGAAATCTGACCCGAGACCCTGAAATGCGTTATACGCCCAGTGGCGCTGCTGTTGTGACCTTCTCCGTTGCTACAAATCGTTCTTATGTGACTGATGGCGAAAGGAAAGAGGAGGTCGATTTTCATCGCTGCGTTGCCTGGAATAAATTAGCTGAAATCTGCAACCAATTCCTCAAAAAAGGCACCAAAGTTTTTGTTGCCGGGAGACTCCAAAATAGGCAATGGGAGGACCAGCAATCCGGTCAGACCCGTTATATGACTGAAATTGTCTTAGACGACATGATTATTTTAACCAGCCGGGGATCAGAAGGAGGAGGAGATTATAGCTCATCGCATTCAAATTCTTCAGACACTTCAATACCTGAAGAGCCAGTCCCCACCCGCCAGGCTGACGAAATGCCAAAGCCAGCTAAAGAAGAATCTCCTAAAAAAGCCGACAAACCAGCAAAAGAAGAGGTCGAAGACCTCGACGATTTACCCTTCTAATCATCCCTTGTCATTTTGGCCACAATTAGTTCACATAATTGTGGCTGGCTACATTAATTGCCCAAACTGAACTAACAATGCCTTAACAATCCGGAGACCAGAATCTTAACTAAGTTGTGTTTCGGGTTTACTATTTACTTTCTTCGGTTTTTCTACTATGATCAGCCAGCCTCCGTGGTGTGGGCCGGTAGGTTAATGGTAAACCAACTACCCCTCAAGTAGCCAATGCGGGTTCGAATCCCGTCCGGTCCACGGAGGCGTTTTGACAAACAAGTTTTTTTTTGATATTATGTTTTTACTATTTGAGGGGTAGAAGTTGGTTACCAACCTACTAGAACAATAAAACCGTCCGTAAGGGCGGTTTTTTGGTGATTAAATAACTTAAAAATTCTCCATGAAATCAATTTTGGAGCCCCATCGATCAAAAATATCCTTAAAACCCTCAGTGAGAACTATTTGATGTAATTTTTTAAATAACGGTTGTTGAGTAGCAATAGCTCCGGTTCTTAAAATTTCAACTAATATCTTTTTTAGTTCTTCATTTGTCCAAGGAAGCTTATCTAAAGGCTGTCTTTCTAGTTCCCAAGAAAGATATTTGTTGTAAGGGCGAATACGGCTATGTAAGGCAAATAATGCTGTAAGTAAATGATTAATGGACTCATTGGCATCAAGTTGAGACTCTAGAAGACGATTATCCCGATGGTTTTTCAAAGAACGGTAGAAAGAATTTATATAAGCATCTATTGCTCCTATAAATAAATTAATTGCCGCATCGGCTGGCAATTTACCTTTTTCATCAACAATTTTTTGAACTTCACCATTTAATTTGTCAACTTGAACCTTAATATGGGTGAAATTATATCTATCAAAATCATCAGATGTTCCAATTTTTGCATGGCTTTTAAATTGTGTTAAAGTCCATACTCTTATATCGAATTCATTGTCCCTGTATTGCTCAAATCTAGTTTTATATTCATTATAAATGTCATCTTTCACAATCATGTCACAGTCATAATCTGAATATTCCGTGACTAAATTTTTACCTCTTGATCCACCGAGGAAAAAACCAATTATATTAGTATCAGTTTGAGCGGTTTTTAATAATTGTTCGTAGATCTCTTTACCAGTACCCGCCATAAAAGGATTATAACAACAAGCGTGGATAATAGAAATCTTTTAAACAGAGGGAACAAAAGGCATGAGGGCTAGATGTCTAGCGTGTTTTATTTCTTTGGAAATCTGTCTTTGATGTTTGCTGCAGGCGCCTGAGCGTTGTTTGGATACAATACGGGCCCGGTCTGACATGAACTTTTTTAGAGTTGCTGAGTCAGTGTAATCCGGGTTTTTACCGTTTTCGCAAAAATAACAAACTTTTTTAACGTTTGACATAACCCAAGTATTATACCTAGTTGAAGCTAAATAAGCAACCAAGTAAAATTTCTAATTACTAAAGAGCGTAAGCTCGCAAGCTTTGCTTATTGATCTCATTTCTAAATGAGCAAAGCTCTTTAGAAAGAGGCTCCGCCTCATTTCTAAAT
>JADMIO011113618.1_pt1 | contig 15743 bp, 12 predicted proteins | sample 8958161 | NCBI WGS metagenome assembly JADMIO01 (sample SAMN16585339, study PRJNA669376) | soil metagenome | isolation source: Crop rotation soil | place: USA: Cullars Rotation, Alabama | collected 2011
GCTGGGATTTTCATCCACGCCTTGTGCCGCTCGGCATCTGGGAGAACGCGCGCCTTGAAGTGCGGTCTCTCAAGTTCTTTGTTGAATCATCTGTAAATTACGAACTGAGCAGTGATTACGCGTCGGTGCGCCTCAATGTGAAACCGAACATCAGGTCAAATCCGACTGTGCCTCGTCGTTCGCAGAATTGGACAGTGCATTGGGCAGTGGAATCACCAACTGGAGAAGTGCTCGTTAATGAAGACATTCCCCTGAATTATGGTGGTTGGTTAGGGGAATGTGAAGCCGAGATTACTCATCCTCAACTATGGTGGCCGCACGATCACGCCAATCCCTCACTTTACACCTCGCGTTTGGAGCTGTTGAACCAGGCGGGCGAAGTGGTGGACGTGCGCGAAGAGCGCATCGGTTTTCGGCGTGTGAAGTTAGTGATGGCGCCGGGACAGTGGCAGCAACCGGATGGTTTCCCCAAGCCGCGCAGCCGCCCGCCGATGACGCTGGAAATCAACGGGCGCCCGATTTTTGCCAAAGGCGCCAACTGGGTCAGCCCGGAAATCTTCCCCGGCCTGCTGAGTCGCGACACCTACGAAACGCAGCTTGATCTGGCGAAGGGCGCCAATATGAACCTGCTGCGCATGTGGGGCGGCGCGCCAGTGCAAAAAGAAGCGTTCTACGAACTGTGCGACGAACTGGGCATTATGGTCTGGCAGGAGTTCCCGCTCGCCTGCAACAACTATCCTGACGACCCTGGGTATTTGCGAACGCTTGACGTTGAATCGCGCACCATCATCGAACGCCTGAAGCCGCATCCATCGGTAATTTTGTGGTGCGGCGGCAACGAACTCTTCAACTCGTGGTCGGGCATGACCGATCAATCGCTGGCGCTACGCCTTCTCAACGCCGCCTGTTATCAACTTGATCCTCACACGCCGTTTCTGCCCACTTCGCCGGTCGATGGCGTGGGGCACGGGCACTATGTCTTCCGCGACATGGCGAACGGCGAAGAGGCGTGGGCAGTCTTTCAGCGTTCCAACTACACCGCCTACTGCGAGTTCGGCTGTCCCGGCGTGGCACCGCTCGAAACGCTGCGCGAAATCATTCCTGAAAACGAACTGTTCCCGCCCAGGCCCGGCACCAACTGGGAAACGCACCACGCCTTCGGGGTCTGGCAGGAAAACAGCTGGCTGAGCCTCGACGTGATCGAGTTCTACTTCGGGCCGTGCGCCTCGCTGGAAGAACTGGTCGAGCGCGGCCAGCTTTTGCAGGCCGAAGGCTATCGGGGATTATTTGAGGAAGCGCGGCGCCAGAAGCCAACGTCCAGCATGGCGTTGTGCTGGTGCCTGAACGAACCGTGGCCGACCGCCGCCAATAACAGTCTGCTCTCGTGGCCCTCGCGCCCGAAACCGGCGCTGAAGGCGGTAGGCGAAGCCTGCCGTCCGGTGATGGCGAGTGCGCGCATCCGCAAATTCGCGTGGAAGGAAGGCGAACTTTTCGATCCTGAACTGTGGTGGCTGAGCGATGCGCCCACGCCGCAGGACGTGGGACCCCTCGAAGCGCGCATTGAAGCGAAGGGCCGGGTTTATCCTCTCCTGACGTGGGAAGGCGGCGCACTGGAAGCGAATACCAATCTCGCGGGGCCGCAACTGCGCCGGACGCTGCCCGATCTCGGCGCGGATCGCTTTGATCTGGTGTTGCAGACGCCGCAGCGTCCCGAAGCCGCTTCGCGCTACACGCTGCTCTTCACGCCGCGCCAGCGCAAAGCCGCTCCGGCCACCGCAACCATGAATTTATAGGGAGTGCCCTGGTTTCCCGGTTTGCCGACTTTGAATGGAACACGGATTTCACGGAAACAGCCACGGTTCACACGGAAAGGATGAGGGCGGAGGGATGAAGGAATAGCCCTCCCCGAATTCTTCCCTAAAATCCGTGTTCATCTGTGGCCGTTTCCGTGAAATCCGTGTTCCATTCAAAGTCGGCAATGACAATTCTTGGGCACTTGCTGACGATTGACTTATGTTTGGTTTTTACATTCACATTCCGTTTTGCGCGCGCCGCTGTCCCTATTGCGATTTCGCGGTGCAGATCGGCGGCGGAACCGAAAAGCGCACGCAATATGTGGCGGCGCTGCACCGGGAAATCGAGGGCGCTCTGCGCGAGCAGACTGCACTGGAGCCGGGGCGCGTGCTGACATCCCTTTATATGGGCGGCGGCACGCCAACGGAACTGGAGGCCGCCGAGCTTGCAGGAATCCTGACGCTTGTTTTTGAAGGCATCGCAGTGGCGCCGGATGCGGAAATCACCATCGAAGCCAACCCGGAAAATCTCACTGCGGCGAAATTAAGCGCCCTGCGCGCCGCCGGTTTCAACCGGCTGTCACTCGGCGCGCAGAGTTTCGATGCCGAGGCGCTCAAAGCATTGGGGCGCGTGCATTCTCCGCAGCAGATCGAAGATGTCGTCGCTCTGGCCCGGCGCGCAGGCTGGCAGAACATCAGCTGCGATCTGATTTACGCGGTGCCGGGTCAAAGTCGCGCCCGCTGGCAGGAAACCCTGCGGCGCGTGGCGCAGTTAGAGATTGAACACGTTTCCTGCTACTCCCTCACCATCGAACCGCAGACCGCGTTTTCGCGGCGCGTCGAAGCGGGCAAGATCACGCCGCAAACCGACGATGCTCAGGCGGAACTGATGGCCGATGCGGACGAGATTTTGGGCGCGGCGGGCATTTTACGCTACGAAGTCAGTAATTATGCAAGGTCGGGATGCGAAAGTCGCCACAACCTCAATTACTGGCGGGGTGGCGATTATCTGGCGTGTGGCAATGGCGCGCATGGTCACCGCAACGGCCATCGCTGGTGGAATGAACGGGCCGCCAGTCACTACATGGCAGCCATGCAGGAGCGTGGATCGGCGCGCGCCGGGGAAGAGCATCTTTCGCCGCAGGAGCGCCTCCAGGAAATCGTGTTGACCGGCCTGCGTCTGCGCGAGGGCTTCTCTCTGGCCGCAGCGTCGCAGCGCCTGGAGTTCGATGTCAAAAGCGCGTTGGAGCAGGGCACGGCCTGGCGCGTCTTGACGGAGCAGGGACTTTTACGCCAAGATAGAGGCAACCTTCAGTTAGCACCGGCAGCGTTAGCTCTGGCCGACGCCATCGCGGTGAAATTACTTTCGTAGTCTGGGTGGAGTTTATGGCGCACGCCTTGCGCGTAGCATCAGCGGCGCCTGTCGGTTGTCGAAATCCTTTGCTCTGTATTTCGAGGGAGTGGTGACGATGAATTTCAAGGGAAACCGCATTCACAAGTGGGCGGTTGCAGGAATCTTAGCGCTCAGCGTGCCGGTCATGGCTGCCGACGCGCCGACGACCTATCTCTGGGATAGCGGCGGCCAATTGTCTATTGGGCGCGTTACGGCGTGGGGAAACGGCGCGACTTCCATGTCGCGCAGCATCACCTACAACGGCGACGATGTGCTGCAAATGACCACGCGCAATTTCAACGAAGGCGTCATTTTTGACTTTACGCCGCCGGTGAATCTGGCCGATTATCAGCAGAATGGCTATGTGCGCCTCCGCCTGCGCTTCCGCGATGCTGCCCCTGCGGCGGCACCGGGCGCTCCCGGGGGCGAAGGTTTAGGTTCAGGCGCGCCTCCCCTTGGCACTGCCGGAGTAACTTCCTCGCCACAACTCCTGCCACCACGCGTGAATTTTCAGCAAGTGCCTCGCCCTGGCTTTGGCGGCCAGCCCGGCTTTGGTGGCCAGCCCGGCTTTGGTGGCCAGCCCGGCTTTGGCGGCCAGCCCGGTTTTCCCGCTCAGGGCGGCTTTGTTGGAGAAGGGGGCGAGGGTTTTCCTCTGCTTCCCGTTGGCCCTCCCCCGCAGCAAACCCAGATTCGCCGTCTGCAACTCACGTTTGTTTTAGAGCGTGGCGTAATGACCGGAGCGTTGGATATTCCCGCCGACCTCACGAAAATTAAACCTGACGAAAACGGCTGGCGCCTCTTTTTGTTGCCGGTTAAAGACTTGCGTTCGACGCCAAACGTGCAAGGAATGGCGCAACGTTTAATCCTGACCGGAGATAAGGAAGACACTTTCTTCATGGCGCAGGCGGCCTTAGTCATCGAAACCGGCCAGATGCAGGTCTCGATTCGTAAGCCGACGGATCTCCGTGGTGCCCAAGTTGCGGAAGTTACGCTCAAACCAGGGCTTGTAACCCTGATCGCTGATGTGGAAGCAGGCACCGCTGATCCTTTGATCGAATGGAACTTTGATGCGGATAATGTCAATCCTGATTTAATTCCGCAACAACCGGAACCGGCTCCCGGCACCGTTCCCGTCGGTCCAGAAGGGCAGCCGGTCGCGGGGGGAGGCTTTCCCGCCGCCCCGCCGGGAGGCGAAGGAGGGTTTGTGGCGCCAGTCGTGCCGCAGGGTCCTATCGTCCACGCACGTGGTCTTGTCGCCAAGTTTGAATATCCTAATGAAGAGCAGGATTACCGTGTGGAAGTCACAGTCACTGACCGCGCCGGTAAGAAAGCCCCGGTAAAAGCCTCAATACTGGTTCACGTCCGAGGGTAATTCCCTTTCAAAAAGCACAACGCGGAAAGTAATTTACTTTCCGCGTTGTGCACGTTATGCAGCACTTTACTTTAAAAGAAGACGCCTTCATTCAGGGCATTGGCCTGCACAGCGGCGAGTGCAGCACAGTGCGATTGCGTTCCGCGGCACAGGCTGGCATTATCTTCGCACGCATGGACTTGCCGGGGCAGCCGGAAATTCCTGCCTGCATGTCGCAGGTGACATCTACGATGCATGCGACAACACTCGCCACAGAGAACGCGAGTGTCAGCACGACAGAACATCTGCTGGCGGCTCTGTGGGCGATGGGGATCACGGCATGCCGCGTCGAATTGCATGGCTCCGAAGTGCCAATTCTCGACGGTAGCGCGCAGGAATGGGTGCAGTTATTACGTCAGGCCGGGACGCGACCGCTGGAAAACGCCAGGCCACGTCCGATTTATCGCTTAACCAAGCCTGTGTGGTCCGGTGATGGGGAAGTTTCTGTGCTAGGGATTCCTTATCCGGCGTTTCGCCTCACCTGCGCTGTGGCTTATGAGGTGCCCTGTGGCCAGCGTCAGGTGTGTGATATCGAAATCACACCGGAAAGATTTGCTGCGGAATTAGCACCCGCCCGCACGTTTACGTTGGAAAGTTGGCTGGAGCCACTTCGTTCGCAGGGATTGATTCGCGGTGGTTCGTTGGATAACGCTATTGTGCTCAATGAAAAGGGGCCATCCGTGGAATTTCGCTTTCCTGACGAGTTAGCACGCCATAAGGCTCTGGATGTCATTGGCGATCTGGCCTTGCTTTTTGGCCAGGATGGTGGCCGGTTGCAAGGTCATATTATTGCAATGCGTGCCGGGCATGGTCCTCACCGGCGTTGGATGGAAGAATGCTTACGATGCGGCGCTTTAGAAGTTGAAGATTAACTAATAAACAGTGGGTTCAACTCTTTTCAGGTTTTGCTTTTGGCTTTGCCGGTTATAATGATTAGGACTAACTGAGCAGAGGTTTTTTGCCATGATTTTTATTTTTTCTTCCTCTGCCTCCCGCGATGGCACCCGAGTGCGGTCGATAAGGCGAGGTGGTTTTACTCTCATTGAATTGCTTGTCGTCATAGCGATACTGGCGCTGCTTGCTGCAATCCTCTTTCCCGTTTTTTCCCGGGCTCGTGAGAACGCGCGCAAATCGAGTTGCGCTAACAATCTCAAGCAACTGGGCCTGGGAATGGCGCAGTATACGCAGGACTACGATGAAACTTATATGCCCGCGCAACCAACGAATCCTGCGTCGCCCGGGAACGGTGCAACCTTTGCTTCCTTGATAGCACCTTACATCAAAAACAATCAAGTTTTTATTTGCCCGTCTGGTAACCAAAGTACCACCACGGTTTCTCCTACGGGCGTGGACCGTCAGTGGCTGGTGAATTCCCCACCGTGGATTTACAAGGCACAAGGCAGTTATGGAGTCAATTTTAACGTTGTTGGCACCTCTCCTAATCCACGGTCTCTGGCTGATATCCCTAAGGCAGCCGCAGTTTTCCTCGTTTTTGATTGCGCCTGGTATGTCGGTTCAAGCGCCACAGATCAGCCCGTTTTCAATGCCATGCGGCATCTGGAAGGCATGAACTTCAGCTATGCCGATTCACATGTTAAGTTCCACAGTCGGAGCCAACTTCTTGCAACGGTTCCACCGGGTCAACCGGCATTGAGTGATTGTTGGTATCCTTGATGCGCCAGATAAGCATAAAAAAATCCGTTTCCTGAGTCAGGAAACGGATTTTTTATGCTTATTTAGAAACTGGCGCACTTTTGGTGATGCGTAAAAATAGGGAGTAAGTCAGTGCAAATGACTGCGCTACCAAGGAGAGGCATATGTATTCCACTTCCTCGCTTTCTTACCCGGACTTTGTGCGGCCCGATCGATTGTGGATCAGTTCCAAGGGCGTGACGCTCGAACTCATGACTTGCCGCTCCGCCGTGCCGTGTCCCACCTGTGCTCGGTTGTCCCATCGCATTCATAGCCACTATATCCGCACTTTAGCGGACCTACCTTGGCAAAATAACGCAGTTTGTATTCGCCTGCACTCGCGCAGGTTCTTCTGCTGCAATGCTCAGTGTAGAACCCAGATCTTTACTGAGCGTTTGCCCGAAGTTGTTGCTCCTTATGCAAGACGAACTCTGGCGCTTCATGAAGCCCTTCATCTGATTGGTTTAGCCCTGGGTGGACGAGCCGGAGCTCGTTTGGCCGAAGGCTTGAAGATGCACACGACTCGCGACACGTTACTTCGAGCACTCCGGCGCTGGTCTGAGGAAGCCTTCCGAGAAAACCCTTCTTATAAGGAAGGCGAATTGCGTGTGGTGGGTATCGATGATTGGGCGTTTCGCAAAGGACAACGCTATGGCACGATTCTCTGCGATCTGGAGCGCCACCGAGTCATTGACCTGTTACCTGATCGCAGCGCAGAAAGTGCCTCAGCGTGGTTTCGCGCCCATCCTGACATCCAAATCATCAGCCGCGACCGGGGCGGAATTTATGCGCATGCCGCCAGAGAGGGCGCGCCTCAAGCCATTCAAATCGCCGACCGCTTTCACCTGCTGAAAAACCTCGTAGAAATGATGCAACGCGTCGCATCCAATGAACAAGCACAGGTCCAAGCGTTGTTTCGAAAGTCGTTACAGCAACCACTTAACGGCAAAGAAGCGGGTAATAAGGTGCCAGATTCCCAGACCAAAATGGCGCGAAAGTTGACACGGGCTCAAGCGATCAAGGATGAGCGCCGGCAGAAGAAGTGGGATCGTTATGAACGGGTCATGACTCTACGAAAGAACGGCGTCTCGGTGAGAAGTATCGCGGATCAGGTTGGCATCAGTTACCGCACAGCCAAACGTCTGGTGCATGCGGAGGCCTTTCCCGATGCGTCCACACGGGCCAAACGCCGCAAAATCATTGAGCCCTACCGGCGGCACTTGGACCAGAGATGGAAAAGCGGCTGCCATAACGCCACTCAGCTATTCCACGAGGTGCAGGCTCAGGGATTCGAGGGAAGCTATGGAGTTATCTACGCTTATCTCTGTGAGCGCCAAGAATTAAGGACGCCAGGCTTGGATGGAGGTAAAAAGCAGATCTCACAGAGACTTTCTTTCATTCCTTCTCCTCGTCAGATAGCCTGGCTGCTTCTCTATCCTGAGAAGTCATTGGCCTTAGTCGAACGCCGTGAGGGACCAGAAGTGAGAAAAAGGCAAGCGGCTGTCCTTCACCAACTACTCGTCGGCCATTCACCGTTAAAAACGGCCATGCACTTGGCGCGTCAGTTCATCGAAATAGTCGCTAAGCGCCAGCCCGAAGTTCTGGATACTTGGATTCAGGCCGCTATCGAGAGTGACCTGAAGGAACTGGAGCGTTTTGCGCGGAGCATCATCCAAGACTATGCCGCGATTCGAGCCGCCTTGGAACTGGACATCAGCAATGGTCAGGTGGAAGGACAGGTCAACCGTCTCAAGATGCTCAAACGCCAGATGTATGGCCGCGCCGGACTGGAACTCCTCAAAGCCAGGGTGATAACACCACTGAGAGCACCGATTTAAAACTCGCTGCAGGTTCTCGCACAAATAAACAGGTGGACTGCAGCAGATTCACCAAGATTGCGCCAGAACCCTTATTTAGCCCGGTGTATTCTTCCAGAAACTGGTAGGGCTTTTCTGGGGCGAGGAGTAGTAGGCTTTATCGCCTTCGGCCCAGTAACGCGTGATCGCTTTCGGCCAGAGTGCCATCAGACGAGGTACCGTGTAATCTTGAAGCGGCGCTCCCCGTTGTTCGCTCTGATAACCGGCGAAGTCCTGTGCGGCTTGTGTGTCATTGAAAACGAAAATCTCCACCCTCTTAAAATCTTTCACCTTTTTTAAGTGCCGGTGGCAAAAAGTTGCCAGACCCTTGGCCTGTCCTTCTGTGAGGTTATTTTCGGTGGGCACAATGGCAACAGTAGCCGCAGAGTAACGGGAATTCGGCGCTGCAATCATGGTGTAGGGGAATTTTTCAAGCGGTGCCGATCCCTTGGGCATGTCAGGTGCCGGGCCTGTGGGCACCGATGGGGAACCGGAACTAGAAGAGGAATTTGAGGGCTCTGCATTCTGAGGCGGGGCGGGCGGGGGCATTGAAATAATATCTCCTGTATCCCCGGATTCTCCTCCCCCCATCATGGTTTTGACGCCAAAGCCCGCAGCGATCAGCAGCACGACGCCAACGGCTGCCAACTGCTTGGGGTCCATTTTCTTCTTTTCGCCACTATCCACTGAAGTCGTAGCGGGAATACCGGGAGCGCCAGCAAGCGCCGCGCCCGCGGGCGCCATAGCGCCCCCGGAAAGCGAGGTGTAGCACGCCCAGCACATAACGGCTTCTGCCGGGTTCTTTTCTCCGCATTTAGGGCATTGTTTCTGAGCTGACATGATTAAATCCTGTAGAAATTTTTACGCTGCAAAAGTTCCGGGTGTGACGGTTATAACTAGGGTTCGTTACCAAAATCGATCTATCGTGTCACTAAGTTTCAAATTCGTTCGCCGGACCCCGGCACCGGTGGGAAGAAATGCTTTACGCATAACACTTACCCGCGATAAGAACCGATTTTTAGTATAACCTTCCCTTCTTCTCTTCAAACGCTGCGTGTCAATTCGTCAGGTAGAGCATTGACGATCATTTTGGCTACTCTGAGCAGTTTTGAGCTTTTGAGAAGCGATTAAGTTTCTGGGGCGGCTGCGTAAACCAGAAGTGTGCGCTAAAATCCTTGTGAACCTCTCAATTTCACCTCCTCTTGTTTGGGAAAACTCATGATAGAAAAAGCTAAAGTGTTGGAAGCGATTTGTGCCAGTGGTGTCGTGGCCGTGGTGCGGGTGGATACTGCGGATGAAGCCCTGGGGGCCACGCGCGCCTTATTAAAAGGTGGCGTGTGCGCCATTGAAATCACCTTTACTGTGCCCGATGCCGCCAGCGTCATTGCACGCGTGGCCAAAGAAAACGCCGCAGGCAACTTCGAGGCGCCCGAAGGTGAACTATTACTCGGTGCGGGAACCGTAACCTCGGCAGCACAGGCGAACGAGGCCATTGATGCGGGCGCGAAGTATCTGGTCAGCCCCTGCGTAGTGCCCGAAGCCATTGAAGCGGCCAAAGCGCGCGGTGTAGCCATCTTGCCGGGCGCACTGACGCCGACCGAAGTGTTTAACGCTTATCAACTGGGCGGCGACATTATCAAAGTCTTTCCGGCCGCTCGTATGGGGCCCTCTTACATCAAAGATTTGAAAGCGCCGTTGCCTCACATCCCGCTCTTGCCGACGGGCGGCGTCGATGCGGACAACGCCGGTGAATGGATCAAAGCGGGCGCCATCGCCCTGGGGGTTGGCGGCAAACTGGTGGATCGTGCTGCCATCAAAGCGGGCAATTGGGACGAATTGACGGCTCGTGCGAAAGAACTCATCGCCGCGGTGCGCGCCGCACGGGAAGAGTAGGCGAGATACGGGATGCGAGATATGGGCTGTTAAAACGTCCTGTCAGGACGCTGATTTTTACATCTCGCATCTCGCATCTTGTATCCCGCATCTGAAAGGAATTCATGTCACAGGTTGTTACTTTTGGCGAAGTGATGTTGCGTTTAGCGACGCCGGGCTTTACGCGTTATCAACAGGCGACGCATCTGGAACTGACGTATGGCGGTGGCGAGGCCAATGTGGCGGTTTCGCTGGCGAATTTCGGCGTTGATGCTGCTTTTGTAACGCGCCTCCCGAAAAATGACATCGCCGAGCGCGCGATTGCTGAACTGCGCGGTCTTGGTGTGAAGACGGGCTTTATCGCGCGCGGCGGCGAACGCATGGGCATTTACTTTCTCGAAAGCGGTGCCAGCCAGCGTGCTTCGAAAGTGACCTATGACCGGGCGCATTCGGCGATTGCCGAAATTCAGCCCGGCATGGTGGAGTGGAAGCAGATTTTTGCCGGAGCGCAATGGTTCCACTGGACGGGCATTACACCAGCGCTTTCCGATAGCGCTGCCGCCACCGTGCGCGAAGCCTGCGAGGCCGCCAAAGCCGCAGGCGTGACGATTTCGACCGATCTCAACTATCGCAAAAAGCTCTGGAGTCGCGAAAAAGCGGGACAGGTGATGGGCGACTTGATGGAGTTTGTGGATGTCTGCATCGCTAACGAAGAGGATGCCGAATCGGTTTTCGGCATCAAGGGCGCGCACGTCGAGAGCGGCGTCATCGAAAAAGACGTTTACATTGACGTAGCGCGGCAACTCGCAGAGAAATTCAGCTTCAAACAGGTTGCGATCACCCTGCGCGAATCACTGAGCGCCAGCCGCAATGGCTGGAGCGCCATGCTTTATCAGGGCGGGGACTCTTATTTTTCGAAGCGCTACGACATTACCATTGTAGACCGTGTCGGCGCGGGCGATTCCTTCGGTGCGGGCTTAATTTACGCTGCGTTGAAAGGCCTGGAACCGCAGGCAGCGCTGGAATGGGCGGTCGCCGCCTCCTGCCTCAAACATTCGATACCCGGCGATTACAACCGCGTGACGGTTTCTGAAGTGGAAGCCCTCGCCGGGGGCGACGCCTCCGGGCGCGTGCAGCGATAAGGGCGGAGGGATGAGGACGGAGGGATGAAAGATGGCAGGCAAGACTTAAAGAAGCGAACCGAAGAATTTGCTTTAGCCATTATTCGTCTTTATGTCGCTCTTCCAAAAACAACGGTCGCTCAGGTCTTAGGCAAGCAGGTATCGCGCTCTGGTACTTCCGTGGGCGCTCACTACCGCGAAGCCTGTCGTGCCAAATCTAACGCTGATTTCATCAGCAAAATGGAAGGCGCTTTACAGGAACTTGATGAAACGGACTACTGGCTGAATCTGTTGGCACGTTCGGACACTTTCGATGTCTCTGAACTGGAAATGCACGTCGCGCAAGCTGACCAATTAATGCGAATCTTCGTGAGCATGATCAACAAAGTCAAGCAGCGTCCGCACTGACTTTCATCCCTCATCCCTCATCCCTCCTACGCCACGTCCGCTTCACCGACGCGATGCAATTTCATGGCGTTGGTGGAGCCGTGCTGGGTGACGGGAGCGCCCAGAGTGACCACCACAATGTCGCCCGGCACGACGATGCCCGATTGCAGCAGGACGTGATCGCCGTATTGGATCATCTGGTCGGTGTCTTCGCTGCGGTGAATAATGACCGGGCGCACTCCCCACACCAGTTGCAGCTGGCGTGCGATCTCTTCGTGCGGGGTGAGAGCGATAATCGGCACTGGAGGACGGAATTTCGCTACCAGACGCGCACTGTTGCCGGTTTCGGTGAAGCAGGCGATGGCCTTGGCGTGCAAGCGTGCGGCGGCATGGGCGGCGGCTTCGCAGACCGCCAGTTGAAAATCATGGGGGCGAATTTTCAGCTCGCGCGCAGTGCGGCGCACTTCGTGCCACTCATCCTCGCAGGTGTCTTCGACGCGCTCCACAATACGCACCATCATTTGCAGGGTTTCGAGGGGATAGGCGCCGGAGGCGGTTTCTCCTGAAAGCATGAGCGCCGCCGAGCCATCGAGAACCGCATTGGCCACGTCGCTGGCTTCGGCGCGGGTCGGACGCTGGTTGGTCGTCATGCTTTCCAGCATCTGCGTGGCGGTGATCACGGTTTTGCCTGCCGCGTTGGCCGCCGTGATGATCTGCTTTTGCAGAATCGGCACGTCTTCCGTCGCCATCTCCACGCCAAGATCGCCGCGTGCCACCATCACGCCGTCGGCTTCTTCAATAATGGCGTCCAGGTCCGCAATCGCTTCGGGCTTTTCCAGCTTGGCGATGATCTGCATCTTCGAGCCGCGCTCGTAGATCATCTCACGCAACTGGCGCACGTCGGAAGCGTGGCGCACGAAAGAGAGCGCCACGTAATCCAGGCCGTTCTCCATGCCCCATTCCACGTCATAGCGGTCTTTGTCCGACAGGGCAGGCGCCGATACGTTCACGCCGGGCAGATTGATCCCTTTGTTCGATTTGAGCGCGCCGCCAATGGTGACCACGCAATTCACATCGGTGTCCGTGACGGATTCGACTTGCAGAGCAATCAAGCCGTCGTCAATGAGCAGGGTATCGCCTTGATGGCAGTCGCGGGGTAGCGCCTGATAGGTCGTGGAAGCAATTGTGTCATCGCCCGCCACGTTGCGTGTCGTCAGCGTGTAGGGCTGGCCGGGGACGAGAATGGTGTGCCCGCCGCCAATCACGCCGATGCGAATTTTCGGACCCTGCAAATCCTGCAAAATGGCGACAGGCTGCCCGACTTCGGCACTGACGCGGCGCAGGTTTTCAATATGCTCGGCCTGAACATTGGGGCCGCCATGCGAAAAGTTGAAGCGCGCCACGTCCATACCATTGAGCAGCAGAGCACGCATCATGGCCGGTGAGCGCGAAGCTGGTCCTATAGTGCAGATGATTTTGGCGCGGCGAGTTAAGCGATGAGACGCTGTCATAATTAAGTCCTTTTGTCCTCACCCCATCTCCTCGGTAGCGGAGGAGCGATAGAAAGTGCCTGAAACAAAAATAGCACGCCTGAAGTGTGGCGTGCTATTTTTGCCGCTGTGTTAACAAAAGCGATTTTCTTAGCCGGCGTTAACCGGGCTCTGATTCGGATCGCGATGCAGGTTGCGATTGGGACGGCCAAAGACAATCTTGACATCGGGGTTGTTGATGTAAAAGCGCTGCGACGACCCGACCAGAGAATACTTGGCCAGCAACTGGCGAATGCCTTCCCATTTCTGCTTGCTGGTTTTCGGGGCGAAGTAGGTGTCCACCTGGGCCAGCAGGGGATTCACGGACGTTTGTTTTTCCAGCATCAGCAATTGCACCTGTGTCGGGTTGCTGATGTAAAGCTGCACGGCACGATCCAGCGACGAGTCGATGTTGGAATAACGGTAGGCGGTCTGTTGCAGGAAGGGGCCGCCCAGAGTGCCATCGGTGAGGGCAAAAAACGCGCGGGGATCGAACTCGATGATTCTCTTGCGCATATCCGCGAAAGAATAATCCTTGCCCGCGATACGATGGGTTTTTGCAATATCGAATTCTTTGATGTCATCGGGCGTGCTGACCGGGTAAGCGGCCAGAATCGTTTTCACGACGTGGGCGTTATACGCGTTTATCCAGAAGACCAGTTCGGCGGCGTGATCTTCAGTCACCTGTTCCACTTCGCGGCCCAGTTTGTCTTTGATCATGGTGCGCTTGGGCAACACCGGGAATTTGCTCAAATCCGCCGTGGATACCGCCTGGATAAACAAATCCAGCGCCCGTGCGGCCTCTTTGTCATTCTGGATTCCCACGTAATTGACATGGCCATCCTCATCGACATTTTTGTAAAGCGCGCGGTCCAGTAGATAGTAAGGGAAAAGAATCCCCTCCGGGAATGTCTGCTGTGCATCCGGCGCGGCGGTGCCGGCAGGCGCAGCGGGTTCGTCGGCGTTAGCAGGGGATACCAGGGGGCAAGCGGCGGCCAGCACCGCCGCCAACCACCAGGAACGTTTTATCAGTTTCACGAAAATTTCTCCTTATAAGAAAAGCGCCTCGCGTAGGACGGCGCTTTGATCAGCAGGTTCAGGGCCGGGTGAGGAATGAAAAATGCCAAATTGAAAAAGCTGTGTGCCATTCTGCTTTTTAATTTTTAAATTTTCATTCCATCTGCATTCTGTTTGAGTCTGGCAATCTCGCTCATGATGCGTGTGCCGATGGTGTCCAACGTGGCGCGGTCGCCTTTGCGGGCGTATTCTTCTTCAAAACGCAACGGCTCGCCGAAAAAGACTTCGGGGTGAATCAGCTTGAACTTGGGGTGCATCGGCGAAAAACCGGCCCCGGTGCCTTTGAGATACATTGGCACCACCGGCGACTTCGTCGCGTGCGCGATCATGGCGATGCCGGGGCCGGACGTGCCCAGTTCGCCGGTGCGGGTGCGGGTGCCTTCGGGGAAAATCACCAGCGCCTCGCCGTTTTTGAGCACCTGCATCGCCATCCGCAACGCGCGGCGGTCGGCCTGACCGCGTCGCACCGGGAAGGTGCCCATGCGCTGGATGATCCAGCCGAGGAGTTTAAAGCCGAGCGTCTTTTTCTCGAAGAGTTCGATCTTTCCCATCGTAGTGACGGGGCGCGGCATGGTGCAGCCCACCAGAGGCGGATCGAACAGCGAGGCGTGATTCGGTGTGATAATGACCGGCCCTTCGAGCGGCACATTCTCAATTCCATGCACCTTGAGCCCGCCCAGTTTGAACAGCAGGCCATAAGAGCCGAACGTCAGCCGATAAATGAAGCCATGATAGACATCAAACTCCTTATCGCCCCTGCGCCCGGGTTTCGCGGCTTCTGGAGTGGTTTTCAGGGATTGTTCTGCGCTGTCAGCAACCTTGGTCATCAGCGAAAGTTTAGCGAAGCGGGCAGCGCCGCGCGTTTGGCTTCCACGATGTGCGCGATCCGCGCCACCACTTCGTCGGGCGTCAGGTCATCGGTGATCACGTGGACGGCATCCGACGCGGCTTTGAGCGGTGAGGTTTCGCGGGTGCAGTCGCGCCGGTCGCGCTCCATCACGTCCTGTTCGGCCTCCTCCAGCGTGAAGGGCGCGGCCTCCGCACGGTGTTTCTCGCTCCATTCGTGCAGACGGCGCGCGGCGCGGGCGCGCGGCGTCGCGGTCAGAAAAATCTTCACTTCGGCTTCGGGAAAAACCACGGTTTGAATGTCGCGCCCTTCGAGCACCGCACCGCCGCATTCGAGTTCGCTATCGCGTCCGATGCGCTTTTGCTGCGCGACAATCACCTCGCGCACGGCGGGAAGCGTGGAAATTTTCGAGGTAAAGTCGCCGACTTCCGGGGTGCGAATATAATCGGTCACGTCACGTTCGCCGACGAAAACGCGGCTGCCCGCCGCGCGCAGCGCAATCGGTAAATCGCGCGCCAGAGCGATAATCTCCTCTTCGTGATCCGGCAGGGAAAACCCGTTTTCCAGCGCGGTCAGCGCCACCGCGCGATACATGGCGCCGGTGTTAACGTAAGAAAAGCCAAAATACGCGGCCAGCGCCTTCGCGACCGTGCTTTTCCCGGCGCCCGCTGGTCCATCAATCGCAATAATCATCGCCAACAGTGTAGCGGGATGGCGCCCCCGGGAGAAAAATGCTCCCCCCGCAGCGGCCACAGGCGGCCGGCG
>JADMIO011054804.1_pt1 | contig 15741 bp, 14 predicted proteins | sample 8958161 | NCBI WGS metagenome assembly JADMIO01 (sample SAMN16585339, study PRJNA669376) | soil metagenome | isolation source: Crop rotation soil | place: USA: Cullars Rotation, Alabama | collected 2011
CGACTTCAAGTCACGTGAATTCCAAGCTTCGGATCCCACTGTGCTGGAAAGATTTCGACCATATGCTTACCATATGCTGAACATATGCTCGAAAATAGCCATTAATTGTGTATGACACAGTGTCAAGGCCATTGCTAAAAAAAGAAGTATCAAATTCAGATGCAAATCAAAGCGCGAGGCACTTCATTCATTTGATGGAAGATAAGCGGAAACCGTTTAAGTCTCGGCGACAAAAACCACACGTCAGATTGCAGGCGTTAGTCACTGCGATAAGCAATGTGCGCGGGGCAAGGCGTTTGAACTGCGCCGTTTCTTTGCCTTCTAGCAGAACGTTTAAGCCAGTGGCGCGATCATATAGCAACAGTTTACTGTCAAGCGGATGAGTACGCCACGCAATTTCGCGTAGTGACGCGGGGAGAAATCGGCGAAAATCTAGTGTAGATAGGGTTGACGGGAAACCCCGATGCGACAGATTGCGCTTTACGAATATGCAAACAAGTTGTTTTAAGTTGAGGTACAGAAGATCAGATTAAAAAGATATTTTGAGGAAATTTTATTTTGCTTGACAAATGTTGACTTTTTTGTTTTAGAATCAAATTAATGACGCAATTGCGTCTATATCACTGAGGATTGCCCATAGCGGCTATCCCTATAAGTTGTGATCTAATTATGGTCATAACTTGTCAGTTGCCCATTAATTTAACGGCATTAACAACCTTATAAAAGCACATTTGCAATCATGTGCAGCGACGCTCATTTGAGTATCGTCTCCTACGTATCGCAATATTATTTCCGATACAAGGGTCACATAATCTGTCTATCTTTTGCTCAAGGATAGGATTGCACAGTTCGTGTAGCGCATCGGGCTTATAGGAATTTCTCCATTCGCTCGTAGACTATTTTAACGATTATCTTGTGCTGTTACCGAAGAATGCGGTTGACAGCACAAAAAATAGGATGAACGGTTGCGAGGAAACAGGAATTTTGAGACTTGTTCCCCATCCTACGGATTGTGCCTGGTGACCGAAGTAGACAAGAAAGAGGTTTATCACAATGTCGAAAACCCCAAGTTTAACTTACCAAATCCAGCAACTATTCAATTCTGTCCTCGCTATAGGAAGCTCACGTCATGTGGCAAAAATTGAGATGGCCTCGTACTCAAGGAGGCCCAATGAAATGGGCGACAAAATACATAGCTATGCTACGAAAGAAAAGCAGCGACAGCATGTAATTAATTATGCGCGTTGGTGCAAAGCGCAGCACGGAACAGCAGTTAAAACTCTCGTTGACATCGCTAATTCCGAAATGGTCGAGCGTTATATCGCGGAGAGGAGAGGTGTTGTCGCTCAGAACACATTGAATGCGGACATGGTCGCTTTAAGACGCTTCCAAAAAATTCTCGTCGATAGAAACCTTATCCAAGAGCGATTTGTCCCACAAATAGCCAATACAGGTAGAAAATTTAGCCCGCGTGGTGCATATACGGCTGATGAAGTTGAAGCCATTATCAATGAAGTTGCCAGCAAGGATCAGCGAACGGCTCACATTATCAGGATTCAGAGTCAGCTAGGCTTACGACTGCGGGAAGCGGTAACACTCCGCTCTGATCATGTTTTGGATCGCTCAACAAATATGGATGTGCAAGGGATTAATAAATCGGAAGGAGTACTTTTCACGAAAGGAAAAGGTGGTAAGCAGCGCTATGCGAACGCATTTGATAAACCAAGTACACAAGCCATTCAATCACTACCAATAGGGAATGATCGCTTTTCAGTACGAACCGATCAAAAAATCGGCACGCAAATGAGAAGTATCGAGCGCAAAGTCAAGACAGCATGTACGGCGCTTGGCATTAAGTGTCGGGGAACGCATGGTTTTAGGGCATATGCCGCTCGCAATCGTTTGACTATGTTGCTAAAAGCGGGTAAAAGCAAACTCGAAGCTGAACAGATTACTGCCAAATGGTTAGGGCACAACCGAATCGACGTACTGCGTCATTATCTGATTGACCCGAAAGGTTAGTAATCCGCTGCAAATCTACAGAGGAGTCAGATGGTCCGAAGGATTGGCGGCGCATTAGGTATGCAGAGTTGTCAGCGGTAGAGGTGAGCTTCCTTACTGAGTTTGCAAAGAGATGTGAGTGGCTTGTGAAGTATAAGGCTAGCCAGATTGCGGCTCAGAAAGACTTCAACAAAACCCCACATTTCTTAAATCATGTTCTCGACTTGTTCAAGCTCAGTGAAATTCGCGTTCATTTCAGCTACCTTATCCTTTGGCTAAGATGGACAAGTTTGATACACCTGATTATAGACTTAAGGGTTGTTCTGTCATGAAGCGCGTAATTGTACGTAGGACACTATCATGCAACACATATCCTAGTCATTGCAGATGATGAATTGCTGTCTCGTATACTTTGTCGAACCGTTGCCTCAGTTGGGCATACAACTACAGCCGTATATAATGGTTTGCAGGCCCTAGAAGTCGTACAATTACACCATTTCGACGTAATTATGTTGGATTTGTACCTCCCCGTCATGGATGGTTTGGCGTTTTTGAATGAATATCGGAAGCTTACTCAACCACTTGCACCTGTAATTGCAATCACCGCAGGGCCAATGAGCATGCCTGCATTACCCGATATACCTATCATCAAAAAGCCATTTACACCAAAAGCAATTCTAGCTGCTGTCGCAAATGTTCTAAACAAAGTTGAGCATTTGTAATTCGACGTACAGTATTCTACGAGTAGTTGAGAATTGCCTACCGCTAGCCCAACTTCTTCTGGCTGCACACCTTTTTCTACAACCCCTATCGCACTTTCTCTGATACGGTTCTCAATCACTTGGGGACACAACACAAAAAATTCGTATAACCATTAGACATAGAGTCGACAGCGTCGACACTGAGTCTGCTGAAAGGTAGGGAAGGATCTTTATGGTTCACACTGCTTGGGCAAGCCGGAAAATATTATTAGCCCAAAAAATATTTTGTTGTAGGATTTCAAAGATAATGGCAAAAGATCGAAGTTAGTGGCAAAAACATTCGTACTTAATGGCAAAACTCGACTCATAGATAATGGCAATATTCGACTTACTAGTATTTATGCCACTACATTGAAAATCGTGACTGGGTCTGTCAACCAACAGTCAAAAGTATCGTTTTAAAGTTTGAGGAAATTGTGAGGATATAGTGGAGGGGTAACAATGGCTTAAATACTACCACTTGGTATTAAATATGGGGTCATTGGCTCTCAATAAGCCTTTTGATATTAGTCGAGAGCCGAGCAATGCAAACCCTTCCTTGCCCACCCTGTCTTTCAGACTTTGCCGGGTTTCATCTTTCCATTTAAAGGCAAGTAAAACTTCACCGACGCAGCCGTAGTCAAGCAACTTCAATAATATGTCGTCAGGCAATTCAAGGGTAAACACGGGTTGCTTATGTTTTAGGCAGCTTTCAAGCATGTGATTGAATGCTTCCATCTCACGGATAAAAGCGTCTACCCTTCTGTGTTCTGCTTCTCGTTCTCTCTCAATTTTGTCGTACCCACTCAGTATCTTGATTACATTAATACCCTCCGGGCTTGCATAAAACTCGCGCCAATAGGTCTGTATGCGTTCTGATTCAGCTATACAAGCATCGCAATCAACATCATCTTCGGTACATTCCTCAAATGGCTTCTCGATTAACAGTCCGCAACGAGTTTTAACATTAACTAGGTATCGGTTGGATGGAGGATGTACCGGAGATTCATCTGCAATATGGACACCATCACTGGATGTTAAGCGAATTGCCGCCAAACCATTGCCCCACTTCATATAATGCTCCTAAATGTCCTAAAATACTAAATAATCCAATTGGTGCGCAAAAGGAACGTAACCCACTATAACCTTCACTGATTCGCTGCGGGGATATAGCCACAACAGTCCTCATACACGAGATAAGTTCATATGCTGCTATTGTGGAGCCGATGGCACAAAATCGTTTGAAACTTGGCTCACCCTTTCGCGTGAACATCTATTGCCCAAAGGTCATCCTAATAGAGATAACCCGGATTATATTGTAACGGCCTGTAGTTTCTGCAATTGGGCCGACAATCGATACTTCGATAAGGCTATTGACTACAACCTCCAATTCGATAACATGACACCAGATGAACTGATTAAACAGCGTCTGCCGTATGTTTTAGCAGTTCGAGAAACGTACAAGGAATTTTGGATACAAAACGTTCAGGTCAACACAGAGTAGTTTTGCTGGTTCATGGCAATACATGTACAACCGTATTTAGTCCCTATGAGTTAACACAAAGACAGGTATTCAATGGAAAGCATTATTGCTCATCTTATTTCAGAACTGACTGAGGAAATTGCCAATTTGCCCGATGGTTTCCACAATAGTTTTAACTATATGACTGCTAGTAATAACCGCGTCCATCCGATAACTTGGGGGATATTATCGAAGATATTGTATGGCATTGATGGAACAAAATATGTGGCGATTGATATGCGTCTGAACCAAACATCGAATGATCAGCGATTCAAGTTTCAACCAGATTTGACCGCTCTCGCTGAAATTGAACCATTAGTGCCTACGCTATTTCTTGACTATGAAAGCCCCAATAGCTCCGATATGAGAATTCCTAAAAAGGATGTAGTAGCTTATCAAGAATGGAGTAAAGCCAGTGGGTTACGTGTGCCATTTGTCATTGTAACGACTCTACCCAATAGACCATCTGGCAAATGGAAACTTCGATATACAACGACGACTAATCTCAACTTTGTTGGTATGCAATCTAAAATATACGAAAATCCGTTCCAATTTTGGTATGGGGAATACCGCAAAACCCTAAGCCATATGGGAAGTGATCTTGACATGATCTACTTCATAAACATCGACGGCAAAACAGTAAATGATGCAACGCACTTAGTTCAGTCAGGCTAACGGCTGAGATCATCGAGCAAATGGATTATTCCAGATATGACAAGCTTAAAAGTCCCTCTAGCCTATGACGAAGCGAGAAACCTTGTCAGTATCGAGGCTGCTGAACGCGGCAAGGCTTATTTCTGCCCATCCTGCAACACACCGCTTATCTTTAAGCATGGTGCAGTTAAAGTTCGCCATTTTGCCCATCAACCAAGCGAAGTCTGCAATCAGGAAACAATAACCCATAAGGTTGCAAAGTTATGCATTCAGCAAGCCGTGCTGGACTGGAAAGCTGGTAAGGCACGAATACCAATAGTAGAGAGGGCATGCCAGATTTGTGATGAACCAATCAAGCTGCCAATACCTTCTGAAATAGATAACGCACTGTTGGAACACCGATTATCAGATGGTTCAGTTGCCGATGTAGCGCTGATGATCAATGGCAGCCCAATAATCGCAATCGAGATCAGGGTTTCTCATGCCGTCGATGAAATTAAAGCGCAACGCCTAACCATACCCTTCATTGAGCTAGATGGCATAGATGTACTTGAAAACCCGGCAACATGGTTACCTATTGAAGATAGCCTTGAGCCGTTATTATGTAATTCCTGCCTGAGTGACTATCAGCAATTTGAGACCAGAATGAAGTTGATTTCGGCGTATACGAAAGTTCAGTTGCCAGAGTCGTACTATCGCTATGCGCCCTATCATTGCTGGAAATGCCACAAAGATATGCTTGTCTTTTCATGGCCCGACATTATGATGTGGAACCCGGAAAAACCGAGCAAAATCCCTATTCCGAGAACGGTACGTAAGGGCGACTATCCATATTGGGGAAATTTCTGCCCGCATTGTGACAGCCTTCAGGGTGATAACTACGTTCATATGCGGCTTGAAAGCCCATTTTCACCAGTTAATTGCGAAGGCGATGATCCTGTATCATTCAAGTCTGATCTAATGCAGATCGCACATTGGGTAAAAGATTTCGAGCTTCACCCTGAAACAATGAAATTCGCCATTGCTGCTCGGTTATGGCTTTTGCTTCACGATTGGCAGCCACCTTATGAATGGTGGATGGAAACAACGCCAGAACGGATTGTGCCTGCCACTGCGTACACATTTCTAACTCAACAGGGATGGCAATGGGATGCCGAGAAACGGTATTGGTTTAGCCCTGAAACCGGGGAGATTGAGGATAGAACCGATTTACCAGATGCTTCAACCGATTAATGTTTAGGTATTTCTTTAACCACACTCACTCAAGGCAAATAGATAAACATGACAACATACCCACTTACCCCAAAGCCGATTAAATGCGGGCATTGTGGAAACAACGGTCTAATGCAAGTTTTATGGGAGGGGAAACATGAGCAATTCTTTGGCGAAAGCGATCCAGAAACAGGAGATATAGCGGCCTCATTAACCTATTTTTGGGAAGTCGTCATATGTATGAATTGTGAAACACCTAATATTTTTCAGACAACCTTATCATCCGAAGTCGATTATGAATATTTTACGCCCGACACTGAGACCTTGTACCCGAACAGAAAACATCTTATTAACCTTCCAAAAGCCGTTCAGAAAGCATATGATGCGGCTCAAGCAATTTATCCAATTGATGCAGGAGCATTTGTCGTAAGAATAGCTGTAACTCTTGAGGCTATGTGCAAGGAACAAAACGCAAAAAAGGGAAGCCTGTATCAAATGCTAGGCGATCTGAGCAAAAACCAGATTATCCCAAAACTACTATTCGACAGTGCCCAAAGCCTTCGGTTATTTAGAAATATCAGCGCTCATGATAACGATATTGAAGTTACACGATACGATGCAGAAATCTTAAAGGATATTTGCGATACCATCTTGGAATATGTTTATGAGCTACCGCATGTCATAAGCCGATTGCAACGCAAAATCAAAGAACACCAAGAGCAAGGTTAATTATGCTTTGTCGAGGATTCCATTCTCATTAACTTCTAGATAAACCCGGTACTTTCGTATAACCATTAGACTCAGTGTCGACGCTGTCGACACTGAGTCTGTTTAGAGTTGTTTGTGGTTTTCTATGGTTCAAAATGCAGATTTGAGAGCGTATAATATTTTTAGGGCTATTTTTATTTTGTCATTCTGTCACAAATTGGTCGGCAAAATCAAATCGATAGAGAACTATGATTAACTTCCAGCTTCCTAGCAGAGAATAATCTCTTGCCCATCAGTAATAAGCCAAATGACTACTACCTTCCATTGGGTTTGCGACGAGTGTATTGAATGGTAGGCGCTACAATGAGCAAAACTCCGATAGCCGCAACCCCCATAAGCTCAATTGTCATCTGATAATAATCGACTGGTGATCGAAGCTCAGTAGCAAATAGAAACCATTGATCAGGCTTTGGTCCTGTAGGAGCAAGTAGGGCAGTTGAAAAGTTAATGGCAAAGTGGATGCCCATTGCAAACCACAGGTTACGTCTTGTGAGGAATGAAATGGCAAGAACAATCCCACCGGAAGTAATCAAAACAAATATGGCGTTGGCAAGTGCCCAATTCTGTTCCTTGATAGCACTCAGAGCGTGCAAATAGCCAAACACCGTGGATGAAATTAACACGGCTACAATAACTCGAGACCATCTACTCCCAACCCCTAAATTATCTTTGAGTACAGTAAGCAGATAACCCCGGAACGCGATTTCCTCAAGAAACGCAGCGCTTAATGCTTGAATCAATGGCACAGTTAATCCCCATAAAAGCTCACCAATAGGGCGATAGTTCCATGCAAATCCTAGAACTTGAAGCGTCCCATGTTGAAGCTCAATAACGAACCAGACTAAAATGCACAGAAACCCAAATGGGATACCTTTGAAAAACGCACGACGCGCACCTATTAGCCCCATTTTTTCGGGAGATACTCGAAACAGCACAAATTGGGCTAAGGTGATTCCAATCAGTACGATTGCAGCCGCAATAAGAGTGCCCGCCAAGAAAGAAACCAAAGTTTCTAGATTTGAGACGTAGGGCGCTGGTATATGAAAAATTGCTCCAGCGAATGCAATGGCACACCACAAAAAAGGAACAAGCCCGGTTACTATGAAAAGCTTTAGTATGCGTGAGCTTATACCAATATAGGTTGATTTAGGGGTAGAGTACGTACTGACATTCTGTTGTTCGATCATTACTGCAACTTTCGTTAGATACTAGAATTCTTTCTCGTTTTCCCACCACATTGGCTGCCTATCAATCCATAATCGGCAGTTCAACAGTTCATAATGTTTCATTCTGTGAGGAGGGCGAACCTGAGCGCAAAAATCATCAGCAATATCAAGTAGATCAGGACAACGCTCAAATTTCTTGAGGCGTTTCAGATCACGATAATATCCGCCTCCCCCTTGCTCAAATCCATCTTCATACCATGTTGTTTCTTCAACCCATGATTTGTGCGTTTTGAGGTGCGCTGCAAAAACCTGAGCGCCTTTGAACCAAAAATAGAGTCGCCCAAAGTAGGTAGAGTGCAGATAGTTAGTCCAGATAGGTGAACGATAAAGTCCTTCGTCCGTTAGCTTTGGATAGGGCAATAGCCATAACAAATGTATTTTGAGATGAGTATATTGAGCTATCCTCCGCTCAATTTCAGATATGTCAATGTTGCTACGCTGAAATTCAATCGCTACAGGGGTTTTGTTAATATAAAGGCTTACATCGGGCCGAACACCATCTAAGTGACGCTCAAGCTGGCATTTAGAACAATTCGGACGCTGACTTAGAGCCTCAAATATGCTGCGTTTTGCTTCCATATGCTCTTGGGTCTCACCAAAACCGTATATGCAAGAAACATATGGCTCATGGGCAAAATGGTCTGCTTTGATACGACCTTTTTTAAGTATTAGATGCCGTTTGCAACCGGGGCAGAAAAATGGCCCATCTGATGCATGTACGAGCCATGCTGACATAGGTTCACCATTAGGGTTATTCGCTATAAGCATCGCTTTACCTTTACAAAGAACTATGCCTTGAATTTAGCGCAATCCGAACAGACGAGCTAATCTATGTTGGCAGCACTGTTGAGGGCTATTGAAGATTGCCATGAACATAAATATTTGAGTTCTTGTTGTTTGGTTTATGTTGTCCATAATATAGTTTGGGTTTGTCAACAATAGGGCAATAACTTATGGACTTTGGGCGAATTCTCAATGATGCTCTGAACTATCTGCACGAAGGCAATGAAACTCAGGTAATTGAGATGCTCTCCCGTTGTTCTATAGATTTATATCATGATCCTGATTCAAGCTATGCAGAGGCAATTCTTATTGAAGTTAGGTGCAATCGCGCTGATTATGATCAGCTTCAATTGCCGAAGAACCTAATAAAGACGGCTATTATCAAAGCTGTACGTGCTGTATATAACGCACCCGATATTGGATTTATAGCCAAGTATGCCCCTAGTGAAACGAATAGCACATTTGCCTTATCAACTTCTACGAATAATGGCTTTCCATTAGCATTAGAACCCCTTCTTGCAACGTTAGCTCGTATGTTTGCTGTCGAAGGTAACGCAAGAGAGGTTGCTATTTTGGCAAATGCAAAACCGAAGGTGGTCCAGACTGAATATGATAATTGGAATGGAGGTACTTACACTTATTGCTTGTATATCCAAGTTCCAGCACACATTTACAGTCAAGTTTCTGATGTTCAACTAGCTTGTGAAGAAAAACTGCTTGAACAAACAAGAATACTGTTGAATCCATATCCCGATGTGCATCTTGCTGTAGTGTCTATTATTCCACTTGTCGCGGCTAATGAAGATTGGAGAGAGAAAGCTCTAAATTGGTCGTCGGGTAAAGGCGTGAATAATCAAGGCCGAGTTCGCTCAGATAACATTGCAGCTAAAGAATGCGATGGCTTGCTATTTAGGTCTAATGAGGAAATCAACCTGTATAAAGCGTTAAAAGCGCTTGGAGTTTCATTCGCACCACTACCTGTATTCTTGCGTGGGGGAGAAACATATCGAAGAATAGAGCCTGACTTTGTGATCCTCAAGGATGGAATAGTCTTAATTGTTGAAGTTGATGGTGATACGGTGCATGAGGAAACCCCTGCGGAAGCTCATGCTAGAACAACTATGCTATCACACGAAGGCGCTCATATTGAGAGAGTAAAGGCAAGTGAATGCCGAACCCCTGAACTTGCCGAAAACTATGCCCGTGGATTACTAAAAACAGTTCAAAAGATAAAGTCTACACGTTAAGCTTCTTCGACGTTTAGACTTTTGCCGATAAAAAACGATTTCTTCTCAAAGAATTTAGACCAACACAATATTGCCCCAAACGATCAAACCATACATAACTTTTCGACATCATACAATTGTGAATAAATGCGGAGTTGTAATATACCGTTTTGTGTCTTGCTGTCTATCAAAATACAAAATTTGCAATTTTTGTATTTTGGCCTATGATAGTGAAGAACATATGTTTAACGTGAGTTGTTATTATGATTTCGTTTGGCGATTCAATAGCTGAAATTACGTGTACAACAGAACAAGCATCACGAATCTGCAAACTTACACCTCGCCAGTTAGGTTATTGGGAAAAACAGGGGATTTTCACGCCGAGAAAAAAGGGGAACGGTGCAGGTAGCCGCAGAGAATATGATTTTGATGATTTAGTTCAGCTACGGCTGTTGCGGAAACTGAAGGACAATAAAATATCGACTCAAAAACTGCGTAAGGCAGTAATTGAGTTGAGAAAGTTCCTAGAGGGGACGGATTCAGATACCGCAACTCTTGTCAATTGGAAAAACACCGTAGTTGCTGTAATCCGAACTAAAAAAGGAGAACGTATTCTCCTTGATATTCTTGATCCGGCAAAGCAGCAGGTGATGTGGATTGTTATTGAGTCATTGATAGAAGAAACAAAATTACTTATGACTGATTTAGGAATACATACTGACGTAATCAAAGCAGTAGCTTAATTTTCAGCAATGAACATAAGTTATCTTGAAAGCTCATATTATGATTGACTCATTTGCCTTGCATTGGGAATATGAACCGTTGCCGCCGAATGCACGAGATGCAGCTTATGATAGTATCGGTGACTTAGGGTTTTCTCGTAATGCTATTTTGGATAACTATCGATTTTCGTTGAGCAATGGCGTGGCTATAGAAATCAATGCCCTTGCTTTCGCCCACCCGACATATCGCTCACCTGCTGAGTATGCTGGATTCACACTATTTAACTCGGCTAACGGCTATAGCAACGAACAATTAGTGCCGTTTTTGGCTCAATCGGCTGCGCCTTTTCATCTAATACACAAACACAAGGACCAAAAGTATTCATTTTATGCTTCATCTATAAATTATGACAGTAGAACAACGATAAAGACTGTTCAGAATGACATCGAGTACGATCAGCTCAAATCCGTGCTAACTGATTACAAAATCGATCTTAATCCAAAACGGATTGTGGATGTTAAGCAGGGTCGTGAGCAGTTTGTATCCGAAATATTCCGTGATATAAAACCGTTACAGTTATCTCTGTGGGCATTGAGTGTCACAGGACCTAGACTAAGTGGACATTTTAGCAACGCAATAGCATATTTACGTGCATCTGAACTGTTAGAAGAAGATATAACAGAGATAGCTGTCCAGTTATTAGGTGCAACTATCCTTGCTGATACAGGTGCTTTAGGTGAGGTTGCTAGAAAAGACAGGCATCTATCTTTAAGCGAGGTTATGCTACTCGCCAATAAACACTTTGAAAATTACTTTCAATTAAACACTATCGAAAAATATCAGCAAGTTGCTGCGCCTGCATATAATACGCTCAGACAAATTAGTTATGCTAATTTCACTCCTGATATGCTTGCAGAATTGTATCTTACTGCATATGCAGATAGGAAACAACGTAAAGAGTTAGGGCGATATGATACTCCGACTTATTTGACACGCCGTATTTGGAATAATATTCCTGTTGAATATTTACCTCCCGAACAAAGGGTTACAGTAGATATGACCTGTGGATGGGGTAGTTTCCTTATTACAGGACAAGAGCGTATTTCAAGTCTCCCTGACATGAAAGGAATATCTCTACGCGATACACTTTATGGTAACGATAAAGATTACTTCACTGCAAAACTTGCAGGTTTAGGTTTGCTTTTGTCAACGCTTGAAGATAGTTGGAAAATAGATGCACAAGATGCTATAGAGTGGGATTGGCTTAAAAATAATTCACCAAATATTATTGTTGGTAATCCTCCCTTCAACAGAAATAAAAAACTTTCAATTTCATTTCAACAAGCAAACCGATTTTTGCATTATGCTATTGAGCGGCTAGCTCCAAACGGCTACTTGGCGATGTTAATGCCTCAAGTTTTTGTAATGACGGAAGATTCACCTAATCTACGCAAAGAGCTACTTGAAAGATGCGATGTTTTTGAACTTTGGGAATTACCTAACCAGATTTTTGGACCAATCGAAGCCACACAGGAAGTAGTTGTACTTTTCGCCAAGAAGAAGCAATTACGCGGACGCTCATCAAATGTTCCAGTCAGAATACGAAATGTTCAAAATAACACAGTAGTAGACCCGACAGATCGAAGTTTTAGAAATCCTGACGGCGCTTTCACAACATCCACGATTGCAGAGCAGTCTGGTTGGAATGAGGAGTCTTTTAGCAAAGCAAACAATACCCACATTATGAAATATAATCTCATTCTTTCAGAATCTACTTGGCATGATATAAATTCTCGTTGCCTTCACCTTGCCGATGTAACCCATATAGTTCAAGGCACAATAAGAGGTAATAAGGTTGAAAACAAGCGTTATTTAAATTATGAAAACCCTAAAACCGTTAATTGGCTAACTAAAGCACGCGATGTTATGCCTGAGCCATTTCTCCTAAATTATGATTTGGCAGAAAAAATTGTATATCCTAACGATCTAGAAAAACCGCGTTTAGAAAAGGAAAAACTTCTCGCAAGTGAAAAGGTTCTACTGACGACGATTTCTAACCCTAGTTGGGGTAAAAGAGTTAAGGTTGCTATTGAGCGCAGAGGTTACTATGTTTCACACAGTTTTTGGGTATTTGTTCCAAAGAAAAAGTATCATAATTTAACCCTTGAGGTTGTAGCTGCTATTCTTAATTGGGATATAGCTAATGCATGGTTAATCGAACACAAAAAGTCCACAACGCCACCCAAGTATGCCATTGATACGATTCCTTTTCCAGTACTCTCTAAAAAGGATTGTGAGAATTTAACTCAATTGGTTCACGTTTTGGAGCAAAGCCGTAATTCTGACCTAATTCAGCACACAAAGGACCAAATAGATGAAATCCTAGTGCGGGCCTACGAATTAGATGAAACAACCTTTGCGCGAATTCGATTAGTATCTAATTGGAAAGAGCAGGGATTGATTACGCTTGATGATTCGGGTACTTCTGAATACACCGATTGGATAATAAGCGGCATTACAGATAGTGTAAATGTATCAGAAGGAACCATTACCCTTTGGCTTGACGGATTTTCCGAGCTTCAAACAGTTCCGATTGTTCCCATAATGCCCGGTTGGTTATTGCGCGAAGAAGCAGCCTTTAGCACTAAGATTCCTCGTCGTTGTTTGCACGAAGGAAGTCTTGAGCATGTTACTTGGGCAACCTTCCTTCCTCAAATGTATACATATCTGGACGAAGATCAACTTGCTGATGAATTCCTAAAACTTTTCAGTTCAGATAAGCCGCAATGAAATGGAAAACGCATTGTCAAAATATGTACTCAAAATTGCATTTTTGGATGTAGGACAAGGGGACACAATTGTTGTTTCTTGTGAAGAAACACATGAAGCAGTTGTTATAGATTGTGCCGACGGCAATCTTGTCCTAGATTATTTAGAAGCAGAAGGGGTTAAACATTTACGTGGAATTGTCCTTACCCATCTCCATGCCGATCACTATTCTGGACTTGTTCAATTATTGACAAATTGGGGCAACGTAAAAACCATACTATGGGACGAAATCATTGCCTGTAATATACATCATCAAGCAGTAAAAGATATACCTGATGACGCAGATGGACATGGAAAATCACAAGATTCCATTCAGGGAAATCGCAGGAAAAAAAGTAATCAATGGGACATTCTGAAATGGTTTGCTAAAAATAATTATAGAGAACATGTACATAGTATTTTTGCTCCCAATGGGACATTACCTTTTCAAGCTTCATTTAACTCGCAGATAAAACTATTACATCCTTATACTCTCGATGTAGGGACATTGGGAATGAATGACACATCCATAATATTAGCTGTCGAAGGTAGTGAGACAACTGCATTATTGACAGGTGATTTAGAGCCAAACGGCTGGAATACATTAAAAAAATCGAATTCTTACCTTAAACATGATGTTCTTAAATGGCCTCATCACGGTGCATGGAGAGATGCAGACCCTGATTTGGTGCTGGACGATGTTTCTCCCTCAGTTATCGTAATATCTGTAGGCACAGAGGGAGAAAGGTACAATCATCCCAATCTTGAAGTATTACAAGCTGCTGCTAAACGGAAAATCAGACTTTTATGTACTCAGGCAACTTCTAGCTGTAGCACAAATATCTTGAATAAAAGAACATCGTTGCTAGCTGAATTTGAAAAGGAAGCATCAAACAGACAAGTTAAGTTGATCAACACCAAAGGTGGATGCCCTTGTGCTGGTACAGTAGTTATTGAATTGGCAACTACGGTACATGTGCTTCAGCCTGAACTTACTTTTCATCAAAATACCATAATCAAGCCATTTTACGATACGCATCAGTGCCGAGTCTGAACTATAGCTACTTAGGGCTTTAATGGAATCAGCCAGCTTTTGCTCAGTTGATGAGTAACCTATTCTGTGTATTTCGGTTACCACTATAGTTACTTGCTGTGTGATAAGTTTTTCAAGCGCTCAATCAAAGCAGAAAAGGGCTTTACTACATCAGCATTTGACCTAATGGAGCGATATGTCTCTTTTCTACCACGAATGTCCACATCTCTTAATGGATATTTCCCGCTACTAACGCCATCGTGAAATGATTTGTCCAACAAAATAACTCGCCACAACCCATTCGTCAGACAGTGTACTACCCAAGTTTCGTGATCTTCTATATGAGATTTTGCATTTTCAATCTTGTCGGGCCTAATCCATAATGGCGCATTTTCAGAAGTTTCTGGACTCAATGAACCAGTAACTTCTATATATATGTTGTTATCTTCTACTCGATAATCGGGTTCCCCTTTCTCATATCCTCTAGTAGAGGCATTTCCTGACAAGAATTCAGTGCTTTCGGCTCCTAGTCCATTTCTAATCAATATCAAATTTGTTTCTAAAGTGATTCGAGCTGCAACTTCTCTTTCTCGTTGATTAGCGCTAGGCCATTTATCTTGATAGGCACGTTTCCAATAGTCCATATCGGGCATATTGTTATTCACCTTGAGAATGGGAAGGAAAATATGCAAAGTTTGTTGTGTTCCGTTATAAGTGGCTCAAAAACACCTCCCAACAGCAGGAAAGACACATGATCTATCCGGCAAGCTAGTCTCCCCCTTCTTCGACAGGTTCATCTCCACGAACCAACCTGAACTTAATATCATAGTTGATTAGATAATCTAGTTCTTCGTCAGTGAACCTATAGTGCTGCGCCAATACACGGTCAATTTCATCTATAAGTGGCTTTGAAAGACGTGGATAGAATTCATCATATTCAACTGCGCCCGTAGTTTTATACTGAGCCTTTTTGCGCAACGCATTATTTTGAAAATCATCCATTAGTCGAACCGCAATCTGGCTTAACGCACTTTTTATTTCGTCT